>Ga0302173_10001757_pt1 | contig 10775 bp, 14 predicted proteins | sample I_Fen_N3_1_FD_198785 | JGI IMG/M metagenome (GOLD analysis project Ga0302173, IMG submission 198785) | Peat permafrost microbial communities from Stordalen Mire near Abisko, Sweden - I_Fen_N3_1 | ecosystem: Environmental > Terrestrial > Soil > Wetlands > Permafrost | place: Sweden: Abisko... | reverse complement strand
CGAAGACAAAATCTATTTCCTCTCCACCGTCGAAGACACCAAATCAACTTACGACGACGGAGAAATCCTAGGAAGTTTCATTGGCCGAATCGATCTAAAAACCATGAAAATAGATTTCACTCAAAAAATAACTTCAACCAATAAATTCGAAGGTTTGACTTTCTATAAAAAAGAAAACAACAAAATTGAGTTTTTACTTTGTGAAGATAATGATACGGAAGTTTTAGAAACAAAGATTTTTAAATTGAGTTTGCCTTTAAAATAATAACTATATATGAATGCGAAAGAAAAACAAATCGAATTTATAAAAACCTATTTAAAGCCAGCTTTAAAAAATTTTGGATACAAAACTAATCGGCAAACTTGGTGGAAAGACAAAGGAGATTTTTTTATTCTTCTTAACTTACAGAACTTTTCTTGGAATACAGCAGATAGTATTAATTTTTGTTTCAACATCGGAGTAGTATTAAAAACAGAAATGAAAGACAATAGTAAAAACCCACAAATATATGATCTTACAGTTTCTCTAAGAGAAAATTTCTATTTACCCGATAATCGGAAAGAATACCTTTTCAGAAACAAAATGGGTTTTATCTTGCATGATCAAACTGATCTTATTGCTTTCACTAAAGAAGTAAAATCAGATTTTGAAAATTACATATTACCAAAATTAGATCGATTAAATTCGCTTCAAGATTGTATTGATAATTTTGGTAATATTCCATTTTTCGGAGACAGATTAAAAAACACAATAAATAAATACCAACAATCAAAAAAAATTAAACTGAGTTTGCCGATTAAGTAAAATTTAAACGTATTCTATGCCATTCCGAGCAACAAGGAATCTCCACAATCAAAATAGCAAATTTCATAAAACAATTTTCTTAAGTAGTACCTTCAAGAATGAAACATATTTATAAAAACATAATAATCATCCTATTCTTTATAAGTCTTAAAACTTATTCTCAAACTCAGGAAGCTATACTTTATTTTAAAGACGGAAATCCTATAGAAGGTTTTGCTTCTTTAAAAAACAACAAAATAAAATTTAAAATTTCTGCTGATGACAAAGCAGACACTTGGGACTATGAAAATGTCAGTAAAATTAAATTTATTGGATTTGATATTGTACAAACCTATGAATATGTAAAACTAAGCCGTTCTGATGATCCAAAATTACTTGAGCTAGTCGTCGAAGGTGAAGTTAATCTTTATAGAATGGAAAAAGAACAGATTTTTACAGATCCCACTATTACAAAAAAAACTGCCGTGTCACCTCATGGCTCTAACGCTATAAATGGTTACGCTTATCAAACAGAACAATATCGAGAGCTATTTTATGTAAAAAGAAAAAAAGATCAATATCCTACTTACATAAATTCAGGAGTTTTTTCAAATTGGAAGAAAACCACCACCAATTTTTTCGCTGACTGTGATGCTCTGGTCAAAAGAATAAAAGATAATAAACTTGGTTTTAATCAAATTAATGAAATTGTAGAATTTTATAATGACATCTGTTTAGGAGAATAATTGCTGTAGATATCCATTTCATCAAGACACACCACAGTGCGTCCCTAAAAAAACCTTTGCAACTTTGAATCTCTGAATCTTTGAACCTTTAAAAAAAAATTAATAACCGTCCCAACCTTTTTATCTTTTTAACCCTCTTTAGTATAAAAGACAACAATTGTGATAAACGAAACGCTAATTTCTAACTGCAAAAAAATGAACCGCGATGCCCAGCGTCAGGTTTATGAGCATATGGCTCCAAAATTGTATCGCCTTTGCAAACGATACCTTAAAAAGGAAGAAGAAATTGAAGAAGCAATGGCCGACGCTTTCTATACCATTTTTACAAAACTGGAACAACTTAAAGAAGTTTTGGCTTTTGAAGCTTGGGCGCGAAAAATAACCGTTAACCACTGCTTGGCAACCATCAAGAAAAACACCAATTTTAATATGTATCTAGATGATGTCAAATTACTTTCTCAGCCTTTTACAGAAGAAATTAATTCGTTAGAAGAAGAAGATTTACTCAATTTACTAAACCACATTCCAGACGGCTGTAAAACTGTTTTTAACCTTTTTGTTATTGAAGGTTTTGGACATAAAGAAATAGCCGCGATGCTTAACATTTCTGAAGGCACATCCAAATCACAATTGAATGCCGCAAAAACCAAGCTAAAGGATTTAGTAAATAAATTGTATTACCAAAAAGCAAAGTAGTCATGGAGAATCAAGATAAAATATTCGATAAATTTAAAGACGCCGCGCAAAACTCGGAGCAAAAAGATTTCCCCGGAATGGATAAAGTCTGGGCACGTGTAGAAGACAAACTCGATAAGAAAGAAGATAAAAAAGCAATTTCGTTATGGAAAAAAATTGCCGTTGCAGCTTCTCTCTTATTAGTAATTTCGATAGGATCTCAGTTTTTAAAATCAGATAAAGCAACCGTAATTCCAACATCAAAAGTTGTTGTAAATGATAATAATAATGATGACAAATCTATTTTAGAGAAAAGCGATGCAGTTGTTTCATCAGATTCTCCTATAATTTCAAAATCCGAAGCTGCCAAAATTTTAGACAAACAAATTAAACAGCAACAAGAAGTAGCCATGAATTATGACAGCATTAAGCTTTATGAACCTGTAGGAGCTGGAATTCCCATTATCAGCCCTCCTGCCGAAGTTGCAGCTGCTGCACCAGTACAACCAACTTATACTGAGGAAGACAATCTTATAGCAAAAGAAAAAGTGAATGAAAATTCAGGATATTTAAAAACAGTAGAAAGAAAATCTACAAAAATTGCTTTTGCTGACAAACAGCCACAAACAACTAAAAAAAGCGCTCCACTAATTGTTTTAAACGGAAGTGCTCTGTCTCATAGCGACGACAAAAAGAGAGATCAAATGATGCAGGATGAAATGCCTAATTTTCAGCCCGAAAATTTAGATTCTCTAGTAGTTTTAGATGCTCCCTTGTATATTATTGATGGAAATTATTACTCTGAAAATGATTTATTTGGCAAAAATCCAACAAGTCCTTATGCGCCATTAAACAAACAGGAAATCAAAACAATTACGGTTCTTCAGGATTTAGAAGCTACATCAAAGTATGGTGAAAAAGGAAAAAAAGGTGTTGTGATTATTACTACTAGATATGGAAAACCAACGCCTAAAAACTAACAAAAAACGCAAAGCAGAATCTTAAAATCTTTGTCAAAAACTTGACATTTAACAAAGATAAAACCTAACGTTTATTTTAAATTTATCTCATGAAAAAAGTAAAACTTATTTCATTTGGCTTTTCTATGCTCCTATCTTTCGTAATGAAAGCCCAAGAAAAAACAATGATAAAAGAACCTCTAGAAATCCCTACCAAATCTTTCGCTAAAACTAAAGACACAATTTCTCGTGTAAAAGTTTCATCCAATTTTGTACAACCTAAACCGCCTCAAAATTTTCGAATAATTTGTGCCAAAACCATTTCCAATCAAGAAGAACCCTTATATATTATTGACGAAATTATAATAAACTCAAAGCAATTTTCTAAAGTCAACCCAAATGATATTGAAAGCATTAAAGTTTTAAAAGAAATTGAAGCAACTTCGATATACGGAAGTCAAGGTATAAATGGAGTTGTAATTATTACCACAAAAGACAAAGATTAAGCTGCTCATTTATTAATATCATTCGTAATTTAATATTGATTTATTAACAAAATTATTTTTACATTTGACATCCTTTTGAAAACACACACAAAACGTATTCAAGAAAAAAAGTTACAAATCAATATCAAATAAAATAAAATGAATCCTATTTTAAATCAGAATTTATTTCTTGTAAAAGAACATGTTGGAATGTTTAAAGCAGCTAACAACTACGATATTTACCATCCGGAAAGCAATCAAATTACAATGAATTGCAGAGAGAACAATTTGGGATTTTTTACCAAAATGCTTCGCTTTACAGATTACAAAAGAATGACTCCTTTTGATATTGAAATTACTGCTGCATCTGGCGAAAAAATTATTTCGGTAAAACGTGGTATTGCTTGGCTTCGTTCAACAGTTGAAGTTTTTGATGAGAAAGATCGTTTGGTAGGAACGTTCAAACAGAAGTTCTTTTCTTTTGGAGGAAAATTTGAGATTTTAGATAAAAACGAAAAACCTCTGGCTACACTTCAGGGAAAATGGACTGGCTGGGATTTTAAATTTAGTCACGAAAATAAGCAACTAGCTCAAGTAAGCAAGAAATGGGCAGGAATGGGTAAAGAGTTTTTTACGAGTGCAGATAATTATGTACTTCAAATCGAAGATACTGTGGCACAAGACAGTCCGCAAAGACAATTAATTCTTGCTGCCGTTATGTGTATCGATATGGTATTAAAAGAGTAAAAAGGTTGTTAAACTTAGATTAAGAAAACAACTCAAAGCATCATTTTAGCAAGCAAAAGCATTATTTTTGTGTTACTAAAATGATGCTTTTTGCATTTCTAAAAAATAAATCATGACAGACTTAAAAAATAAAAATGCCCTAATTACAGGAGCGGGAAAAGGAATAGGAAAAGCAATTGCTATTGCGCTTGCCAAAGAAGGTGTAAATGTAATTTTAGTTTCAAGAACTCAGGCAGATGTTGATCAATTGGCAAACCAAACGAACAACTTAGGCGTAAAATCTTTGGCATTATCTGCAGATGTTTCAGACATGAACTCGATTAATTCGGCTGTTGAGAAAGCTTTAGCTGAATTTAAAACGATTGACATTTTAATTAATAGTGCCGGAATTGCTGCTTTCGGTAAGTTTCTAGAATTAGAACCAAATGCTTGGGAGAAGATCATTCAGGTCAACTTAATGGGAACTTATTATACGACTCGTGCCGTTTTACCTAATATGATTGACAGACAAATTGGTGATATTATCAATATTTCATCGACAGCCGGATTAAACGGAAATGCTTTGACTAGTGCTTACAGTGCCTCTAAATTTGCAGTTTTGGGATTGACTGATTCTTTAATGCAGGAAATGAGAAAACATAATATTCGCGTTACTGCATTAACGCCAAGTACAGTTGCTACAGACATGGCAAAAGACTTAAACCTTACTGATGGTAATCCTGAAAAAGTGATGCAATCTGAAGATATTGCAGAATTAATCATTGCACAACTAAAACTAAATCGCAGAGTTTTTATAAAAAACAGCAGTATTTGGTCTACAAATCCTTAAATATAAATAAATTCCAAAGCTTAAAATTCCAAATTCCAATTCTTGGCTTTTTCGTAAAATTTCAACTAGCATTGGAATTTGGAATTTTTTAGTTGGATTTTTTCAAAACACATCAAATGGAACAATACTTAAGACAATTAATAGCAATAGAATTTACGGATAAAAAAGAGATTTTTACCGGATTTCTAATTGACTATTCTGACGATTGGATTTTACTGAGAAACAATCCCGAAGATTTTATATTAGATGGTTTTGTGATTCTGAAAAACAAGAATATCGAAGAAATTCATCGTGATCAGGATCTTGCTTTTACTGAGAAAGTAATTCGCTTAAAGGGTTTAAAAACCAATGCCGAAGATATTATACCAATTAGAGATTTGAATTCAATACTTAACTTTATTGATAATAAATATGGTATTTTTCAGATTTCAAAAAAGTCGGCAAAATCTGCTTATTTAGGAAAGCTACTCGAATTAAACGACCAAGAGCTTACCATTGACTTTCTAGATATAAAAGGTCAGTTTGGTGGCGAATTGAGTTTTAATCCTGAAAAAATCAGAGTCATTGAATTTGATACGGATTATATTAATTCTTTGAAATTGGTTATTCCTGAAGATCAAAAATAAAATTCATACTTTAAAACAAGAAAGCCCTTTAGATAAAGGGCTTTCTTGTTTTATTGTCATTTCGATCGAAGGGAGAAATCACACTAGAAATTCGACAAAGATTGACAACAATTTCTACTGGAGTTTCTAGTGTAATTCCTCATTCCTCGGAATGACAAACTCTATAATGAATTTCTATGCTTCCGCTAATTTATTTATAAACTCTAAACGTACACTTCCGTCTTCGTCTATTTTTGTCAAGTTAATTTCTTGTAATGTATTTACTAATTCCGGATTCCAAGGTGTTTTTACTTTTACGTAGTTTTCGGTAAAACCGTGAATATATCCTTCTTTATTTTCACTTTCAAACAAAACTGTTCTGCTTGATCCTAATTGACTTTCGTAAAAAGCACGACGCTTTTTAACAGATAATCCGCGTAACATTTTACTGCGTTTTGCTCTTACATTAGCTGAAACAATTCCAGGCATATTTGCAGCTTCGGTGTTATCTCTTTCTGAATACGTGAATACGTGCAAATATGAAATATCCATTTCGTTTAGAAAATGGTAAGTTTCTAAAAAGTGTTCGTCTGTTTCTCCAGGAAAACCAACAATAACGTCAACACCAATGCATGCATGAGGCATTACTTCGCGAATCTTGTTGACACGTTCTGTATAAACTTCACGCAAATAACGACGTTTCATTAATTTTAAAATATCATTACTTCCAGATTGCAACGGGATATGAAAATGAGGCACAAAAGTTCTACTTTTAGAAACAAAATCAATTGTCTCATTTTTTAACAAATTGGGCTCGATAGATGAAATTCTTAAACGCTCAATTCCTTCTACTTTATCCAGAGCCTGAACTAAATCAAGAAAAGTGTGTTCGTGTTTTTTATTTCCAAATTCTCCTTTTCCGTAATCACCAATATTTACTCCTGTCAAAACAATTTCTTTAATGTTTTGAACCGAGATTTCTTTTGCATTTTGCAAAACGTTTTCCAGCGCATCACTTCTCGAAATTCCTCTTGCCAACGGAATTGTACAATAAGTACATTTATAATCGCAGCCGTCCTGAACTTTCAAGAATGCGCGGGTACGATCGCCAATAGAATAACTTCCAACATAAAAATCAGCTTCGGCAATTTCGCATGAGTGTACTTCACCCATATCATTTTTACTTAAGTCATTAATATAGTCGGTAATTTTAAATTTTTCAGTCGCTCCCAAAACCAAATCAACACCGTCTACAGCAGCTAATTCTTCTGGTTTTAATTGTGCATAACAACCTACTGCGGCAACAAATGCCTTATCATTAAGTTTCATTGCTTTTTTTACAACCTGCTTAAACTGCTTATCAGCATTCTCAGTGACTGAGCAGGTATTAATCACATAAATATCGGCAATTTCCTCAAAATCAACACGATCAAAACCTTCGTCATTAAAGTTTCTGGCAATCGTAGAAGTTTCTGAAAAATTCAGTTTGCAACCAAGCGTATAAAAGGCAACTTTTTTTCTATTTTCCATAGGAATGAACTACGTTTTAAGTAGTAGGATATTATAATTATATCTCTTTTAAAGAGTTTGCAAATTTACGTACAATATTCTTTAAAATAAAATCAATAACACACTATATATCAATATTTTGTAGCAAGCCTACATTTTAATACATCATAAAAAACTATAAATCGAACCAAATATTCTATGTTCAAATTTCAACTACACAAAAATTCGATTTAATTTCAATAAGAATAAAACGACAAATTAATCGATAAAGCGCAAATTTCATCGATTAAGTGCATTTTTATACGGTTTAAATTCAAAATTTCTTACATTTAACTTTGTTAACATTCTTTTTTCGAAGTAATTTCATTTTTCCAAAAAAGAGTTAATTAAAATTGTATTATTTAAACAATAATTCACTCGTAACAATTTTGATTTTCCCTCGTTATGTTGTTGTTTTGTTGCAGTAAAAAATGGGCAGGCCGAAAACCAGAAAGAGTAGGCAAAAATTAAAAATTAAAACTCCATATGAAGGCATTTTTACCCACAATCTGCTTGATGTTCTTAACTCTTTTTAGTGCGCAAGCGCAAACTAATACTGCGGCTGCAAATCCGTTTCCTACTATTAGTACCTTGACAACTTGGGCTAGTTTAAACTCTCAGTCTCAATTTGATATTGCAATTCGTGCGGTTGGATTTAAATTTGAAGTAAAAGAACCAAGTGAAGGATCTACAGCTTATACTTATATTCGTAAAGTAACCGTAAATGAAGTAAACTATACGGATAGAATTGTTTATAGAATTACCAATAATAATTCGGCAAGTATTATTTCATTAGTAACTGCTTCTACTGATTTGGTAAGTTTATATACTCCACAATTGGCAACTTTCAAAAACAATAATTGTAAAACTGAAATGTCTAAAGACAAAAATACGACTTGCAGTTGTTACGAAAGCGCTAATTTTGCTATCGATCTTTGTGACGAACGTGTAAAATTAACAATGGGTGACGGTAATAAATATTTTGTTTCTGTAGCTAAAAAATAATTCTAATATTTTAATTAGAACCTTCGAGTTGTTTTCCAAATCTTTGCAAATCTTAAACGAGATAAGTTTACAAAGATTTGGAACGCATTTCTTAGAATTTCCTTATAAGTTTGGATTTCGTATTTCAAACCAAACTTGCAAATCTCCTTCGTATTCAAAAGAATTTACCAATTGCATACCAATCTTCTCTAAAATTTTTCTTGAATTTTCATTTCCTGCATCTGCATAAGCATACAATGCTTCTACTTTCATTACGTTAAAAGCATAATCGATAAAAGCTTTTCCTGATTCAGTTGCATATCCTTTTCCCCAATGTTTTTCGATGAAACGATATCCAATTTCATAAAAGTCTTTATGCTTGTTGATTTCATTAGTAATAAACTTGATTCCTGACCATCCTAAAAATTCATTGGTATCTTTTAGAATAACAGCCCAACGACCGGTTCCGAAATCCTTGTATTGCTGATGTAGAAAATCTATATAGGCGCGACCTTCATCAATATGTGTGATTGGTTTGTTCCCCACGTAAACATGCACATTTGGATTAGATTCCAACTCAAACAGTCCTAAATCATCCGTTGGGATAAATTCTCGCAGCAATAAACGTTCTGTTTCAATTGGTTCTCTCATCTTATATTAATTTAGTTTAGGATGTAGCGTTGTACAACCTCGGCAACTCCATTATCATTATTAGACGCCACAATTACATCTGCTCTGTCGCGTAATTCTGGCGTAACATTATCAACCCAAACTCCAAGTCCGGCATATTCTATCATTGTCAGGTCATTCCCTGCATTACCTACGGCAATAATTTCGCTTTGATGGATATTTAGCTTTTCAGCCAAAAGTTTTAAACTTGCCGCTTTATCAATTCCGTGTTGTGCTGCTTCCAGAAAAAATGGTTTTGACATTGCAATGCTCAAATCTGGCATTGTTTGTTTTAAATCTTCTTCCAGACTTTTTAAATAAGACGGTTCTGCCAGTAAAATACATTTTACTGCAGGTCGATTAACAGCTTCTTTAAAATTAGAAACTTTTTTATGTGGCAATCCCGTAATTTCTTTTTCGATTTCAATATATTCAGAATCGGTTTCGCTTATAATTTCACCATCAAGATACGTGATAATATGTGTTTTCATTTTTACACTATAATCGTATAAATCATGAATTTGCTCAACAGTTAATTGTTGTTCAAATAATATAGTGTCGTCTTTTACAGCACTAATTATAGCACCGTTAAATGAAAGTATGTACGAATTATTTAAATCTAATTCTAATTCTTTTGCATAAGCAATCATTGCAGATGTTGGTCGACCTGAAGCTAAAACAACATAAACGCCTTTTGCCTGAGCTTCGAGAAGTACTTTTTTATTTAAATCCGAAATTTTATGATCGTCTGTCAACAAGGTATCATCCATGTCGAGCGCCAACATTTTGTATTGCATGTTTTTTAGTTTTCAGTCGCAGTTTACAGTCGCAGTTTACAATTTACAGTTCTCTACTGAGAATGAAAACTGAGACTGAGACTATTTACTATATTTTAAAGACTCATTCTGAATTCTTCGATCACTGGATTTGCTTTTGCAAAATCTGTTTCTTGAATAAAAACTTCAACAGCCAAATCTGAACCTCCGTAACCTGCCATACGAGCTGATTGAATATTATCTTTTTTACTTGTTTCTACTCCTGCTTCTTCTAATCTTTCTTGTAAAGCAATGGCCAAAACTTCACTTCCTGAAAATACTTTCATTAATCCCATAACATTTTATTTTTTATAGTTATTATCTAGTCCTCAGTCGCAGTTACAGTTTTCAGTACGGACTGAGACTGAGACTGAAAACCGCGACTTTATTCCTCTTCCTGAATATCGTCATCTTCTTCATCAAGTTCTTCTTCGCCTTCTTCATCCATATCAAACAAATAAGGTTCTAGCATCATTTTGTCTGCCAAAATCTCGATACGTTCTGTTAGTGTTTCTGCAAAAATAATACGTTGCGTTTTTGTTATACTGTTTGAAATACGCATGATTTTAGTTTCGTGACGTAATTTCAAAATTGGATCTGCATCATCAATAATAAACATCTTTAAACGGTTTACATTATACCCGGCGGTTGTAAACATATCGCTCAGTTTGTTTGGTGTTCCAATTAAAACGTCGATTCCTGTCGAAATATAGTTTTTATCGTAATCCATATCGCCTTTGTCATGAACACCATAAACTTCCAGATTAGAAAATTTACCATATTTAGCAAAAAGCTCCACCATCTCAAGTACTTTGGTTTTGTCCTCTACAAAAATCAACGCACGTGGTGACTCTTCTGTATGACCTGCCAATTGCTGAATTACATTCAATACAATTGTTGTTGATTTTCCGCTTTTTGCAGGAGAAAGT
>Ga0302173_10001754_pt1 | contig 10785 bp, 11 predicted proteins | sample I_Fen_N3_1_FD_198785 | JGI IMG/M metagenome (GOLD analysis project Ga0302173, IMG submission 198785) | Peat permafrost microbial communities from Stordalen Mire near Abisko, Sweden - I_Fen_N3_1 | ecosystem: Environmental > Terrestrial > Soil > Wetlands > Permafrost | place: Sweden: Abisko... | reverse complement strand
CCAATTATTTATTTCTAACACGGTAAAGCGAATGAAAATGATACAATTCGTCTAAATATCAACTAAAAGTGTTAAATTTGAATCTTTTAAAATAAACAGTCAGTCAGGCAATTTAAAAGCATGATTGACATTTACCTACTAAGAATGAAAAAAAAATTACGTATTCCGGCTTTATTAACAATAATGACATTTTTCAGTGTTACATCAGTAATCTCTCAGGGAGTTACAGGCAATGTGGAAGATTATGGTGTGTATTCCTTTAAAAATGTATCTGATGAACTTTATCTACAGGTAGCAGGAGATACCCTTTATAACGAAAAATACAAAGACAATGCACTGATTGTCGGACATGTTGCTGAAACAGATTACGAAGCCAAGCCTCAGAAGTATCAAAGGTGGCATATTATCTATGTTTCTACCGAAAACGATGTGAAATACTATTCCATCAGAAGTACCATGAGTGGCAAATTTCTGGATGTTCCTGCCGGTTCAACGGCTGCCGGTATCCAGTTACAACAAAATGCAGGATTGACGTTGCCTGCGAATCAAATGTTATGGAGTATAACAGAAGTTTCAACGGGGAATTATAAAATTACCAACAAGAACAGCGGATTGGTTCTGACAAACTCAAATTTGTCAATCAACGATTATACCCCCATTACTCAGGAGGTATTCAGTGGCGCGGATAATCAGTTGTGGGTGATGAATAAACAGGCACCATGTACGTATCGGGATGACAAGGTCGTGAAATTTTTTGAAAGGAATAACAAGACTTTCGGATCAGCTGCATTTGATCAGGGGTCAAGTATTGCTCTTTCAAATGGTAAAACATTGTGGGTAACCCAGGATGCGTGGGATGGTTCGGAATTGCAAATCAATAACTTATTTTACAGCAATTGGTATTTTGTATATGGTAATTCGATGTTTTTACAACCTTCCATTACGGATTGGGCACCGGATAATGCTCCGAACATTACCCGAACGAACAGTTCGCAGGCTCGTCCCAAACAAATTTGCAACATTCAACCCAACCAGTCTTTCGCCTGGCCATCAAATGGGGTAGAGATAGATGGGAAAGTATATTTAATATGTGGCGAAGGCAATGGATTGTCACAAACAAAACAGACGTTGTATGAGATTTATCCTTCATCAGCGGGAAGTCTTGTGTGGAGTTCAATTCGTCATGAAGTGCCCGGATTGAGTACCAGTGTTTCTGTAAACTATGCCTGCGGGATGGTTAAAGCAGCCGATGGATATGTTTATGTTTTTGGGTGCAGAGGCCTGGGTTTTGGCTCTGCCATACAGATCTTTGTAGCCCGGTTCACACAGGCCAGTCCTTTCACTGCATGGACTTTCTGGAATGGAACAACCTGGGGAGATACGCAACCGGTTACTGATGCTGAATGCAACAAAGCCAAGGTGTTTGAAGGACCCGGAGCATCAGCTGCAGTCGGGTATGTAAACGGCAAGTATGTTTTGATTACACTGGACATTGGCTTTTGGGTAACGACCTCCAGGTTTGTTCGGGGTACTGTTGCCGATTCTCCCATTTCAGGTTTTGCTGCTTCGAAGAAGATCTATGCTATCAACGAATATGTATACGGGTCACAGGCGCGTTATTATACGCCCAACGTTCATCCTCAGTTTACAACTGAAAATGATGAATTGTTGTTTACTTATAGTCTGAATTATTCAGCCGACGACAAAACAGACATCACCGTAAATTCTGCCGGTAAGAAAATTGTTAATGGAGTGAGTATTGTAAAAGGAGCATATATCGATCCCTATTTCTACCGGGTTAAGGGCGTCAGAGTACCTTATTCGCTTTTAGGCATTCCTGCAACCAGTAGTCAGACAGCAACAGTGGATCTAAAAGAAGAAAAAAGAGAAATAGAATTGTTTCCCAATCCTGCAAAGGAATTCTTAAATATTAGTACCGATACTTCTCTGGAAGGAGCTACTTATGAGATCTATAATACCATGGGAAGATTACTATCCAACGGAAAGCTTAAGGAGAAGAATGTGAATATTGAAACTCTTCCTGCCGGTTTTTATCTGTTGGTTCTTAAAAGAAATGCGACCATTCTTTCAAAATGTTTTACAAAAATCAACTGAGAATTGGTTGAATTAATGAGGAAAATTAAAACTCATAGGAAATAAAGTAACAGTCAACAGACTGATCTTTATTTCCTATGAGTTTAATTTGTCCTTTTTTTATTCACTCCAGACTCCGTTTTTAAAAAGCTGGAACCATTTCTCAATATCCGGTTTAGGATACAATTTTAGGATCTCAAATATCTCCCTTGCAAATTCTATAGGGGCAGTCCCGTTTGCTGTAATCACATACTCATCAGTTACGGCAGGTGAATTAATATAATTTACTTCTCCTGCATAGTGGGGTACCATATATTTAAGATAGTTTAGGTCATTGCTTGTATGTTTCAGATGATCTAAAACTCCTTGTTCCGCTAAAAAGGTCGTTGCAGCACAAATGGCGGCGATTGTTTTTCTTTCGCCAAAAAGAGTTTTAGTCAAAGGTACTATTTCTGTATTTTCTCCCTTTTCCCATGCAGTACCTCCAGGCAGAATCATCATATAAACGTCATTCGCATCGATTCCCGACAACGATACCTCGGGTAGTACCCGTAATCCTCCCATCGAAGTAACGGGGCTTCCATCAATTGAGAAATAGATTAAATCAAACTCTTCGCTTTTTCGGATCTCTGGTGACAGATAGGCAATTTCCCAATCGGAAAAGCCATTAAACAGGAATACAATTATCTTTTTTTTCTTCATAATGTTGTTTTATTATTCTTTTGTTTATGTTTAAATGGAACAATAACCCGGTCAATTAGTTATACGGCAAGATTGATGTTTAGCCAGTTGTAATATTGAAAGCTGACGGTTTCAATGATTGAGAGTTTAGGTAATTTCGTTGTTTACTCACATGCAATTCAATTTCCAGTATTATCTGCTTTCTAATCAATCTTCATCTTCCTGTTGTGTCTGATGATAAAATAACTAATTGCAAAAAAAGGAATGGTTGAAAAAAATATATATGGGTTTCTATTCAGGCAACCTACTAAAAATAACAGGGCCAGTAGAATCCCAATTCCTCCCATTCCGATATAGGTGAGTGTTTTGCCGGGGTTCTTCTGAAACAGGGTGAATAGCAAAAGGAGCTGCCCAAGAAAAGGTAATAAGATAAAAGGGTGGATGATAGAAACAGAGTCTTTCAGAAATTTAGAAAATATCTCTATTTCTAACTGGTATAAAAACATTTTCCTGTTTTGTCCCCACTCTAGATATCCTACCAGTGAAGAAAGAAGTAAGAGGGCATTAAATAGCTTACTTTTCATATGGCTTATTTGATCCTTGAAATACATTAAAGTCAATAGATTCTTGTTTACTCAGAAATCCTGGAGTTAAAGTAGCCTCACATATTTATAGAAACTGCTTATCGTTCGAATTATGGATTCTATAGTCCATACAGATGGATTTGACTGTTGCTAAACCATTATTCACTGTCTGATATCATTCACGTAACGTAATACATGAGAAAATTCTTCATAAAGTACTTTAGCCTTCAACTATCCATGCTATGGAATTTTATAGCAATCTGTTCTCACTAAAATTGTCATTCTCTTTCTGCTCTGTCCAGTTATATTCAATCTCACATGCCATTTTTCTGGCAAATTCGAGTCCATATAAATCACATATAAATCCTAATGTCATATCCATTCCGGCGCTTACTCCGGAGGAAGTATAGTATTTGTCGTCAACAGTCCAACGGGCATGTCTTATCCAGTTTACGTTCTTTCCATTACCATTCAAAAGCTCTTTTATTTGAAGTGGCTTTCCTGTTGTCAAGCAGACCTGTCTTTGCAAGCAATGCACTGCCGGTGCAAACAGTCAAAACGTATTTACTCGTACCGGCTGTTTTCCGGATAGAGTCAATAAGTAAAGTATTGTCAACTTCTTTGCGTGTCCCCATTCCACCGGGAATAATAAAAATCTCAAGGTTATCGGGTACACTTTCCAGTTTCTCTGTCAAAATAGAAACTCCGTGACTATTGCTGATTAATCCTCCGGATAAAGAGTAAAACGTAATGTTATAAAACTCATTTAATCTTCCAATCAGTTCAACCGGCCCGAAGACGTCTAATGTCTCAAAGTTTTCAAAAAGTAAAACACCTGCTTTCATGCTGATCTCTTTCAATAAATATTGTTTCTATGATTTATTTTTGTCAATTCGTTGTAATACAATGTGCAACGGCAGGAAGTTGACTTGTTTGTAAAAGTCGAGTACTCTTTCATTCCCAACCCCAACCAAAAGTTTCTGCTCTGTTGTACCTTTTGATATCAACCAATCTAAAGCACGATTTATCAATGTCTTTCCTAAGCCGCATTTTCGATGGGTTTCGTCAATATAAATTGAATCAATTTCACCGGTTTTGTTGTTTTCCTTGTCAATGGTACTGATACAATATCCAATGATTAAGTCCTGATCGACAATAGTATCCAGGAATATTTCTTCTGATTTTTCTATCAGTTTTGTCTTTCGTCTTTCCCAGTTCGCTTCCTGATAACGACTCCTGAAATTCGTTGACAAGTCCATATGTGTGAGATTTAATTTTTCCCAAAGTGGTTGAATCGAATCAATTTCATTTATGTCAAGGCGTTTTAGTTGATAGTTTATCATAGGTCATATCATTTTAAAAGTCCACTTAACGAATCATAGGTTACCTGATTTCCTGGAATAATACATGCTAAATATCTTACAGCAACTTATACAAAACAATGTTTTACTGGCGGCTACTCTATTCTTTCATTCCTCCGTAAACACTAAAGTTATAATACTTCCATAATACATCAATGTTTTTAAATCCAATATCTTCCAGCCATTTTAATTGATCCATTAATTTGGATGGTCTGTCTTCAGTTTTATGACCTGGAATCCATTTATTCAGGATTTCTTCCATTGATACACTTTTGTTCATGTAGTCAATCCACCGACTCATATTTATGGCTTGTTGGTAATCTGTCGTTGCCAGAACTACGTCAGCATTTATGAATTGACCGGAATTTGTCAGGATACTATAAATTCTGGTATAGAATTCTTTTTTTTCGTTATCTGTCTGGATATGATGCAATGCCAATGACGAAACAACTACATCAAATTGCTCATGAAAGTCGATTTTGGAAAAATCCCCTACAATAAATTCCGTATTTTTATAATCTTGTAATTTATACTTTGCAATTTCTATCATTTTTGAAGCAATATCCAGACAAACAATCTTTGAATTAGGAAATTTGTCTGCAAGTTTTTTTGCTATTGAGCCGGTTCCACAACCTAAATCTATTATGCGGATATTATCATATGTATTGAATTGAACGGAATCGATCAGTACTTGAATCATTTGGTCGTAATACGGTATAATTTTTACTATTATGCTGTCAAATTCGTGAGCTTCTGCTTCAAAATGTTCTTTTATTGTACTTGTCGTCATGTATCTGTTTTTTTAGAATTGTATTGCCTGTAGTGTATTTATGGCCGGGTCACTTTGTTTGCGTTATCTCCATTTCGGCTCACAGAGAATTCTTTCTCCGTCTGCTGAAGTATACTCTTCCAGCGAATTTTCTTTCGACTGGATAACTATATACGACATGATCTCATCTGATGAATTACATATTCCGCGATTCCCTTGTGGTGCAACCCGTATAACACTTCCCTCTTTTATCCCGAAACAATCTTCGTCTACCTGAAAAAAACCAGAACCTTTTAAAATAATATAGGTTTCTTCGTTTTTCCGATGAATGTGAAAGTAAGATTGCTCCGAATGCGGAGGGAGCGAATTAAACGAAATTTCTGTACCGGTTGATTGAGTGGCATTTTTTAAAAAAACTTTTCCTTCCAGTAGTCTCTTACTCACCGGATGAATCACCGAGTAATCCATTAAATCAGTTAAACTACCTAAGTCCACTGCACTATAGTGGGCACTTTCCGATAGTTTTTCAATTTGTTTCATATTCTCTCGTTTTTAAATTATACATGTTTAGTGGAGAATTATTCTGTTTTGTGTCATCCAGAACTAAAATTTTTTCCCAATGGAAGGAATTTATGAAAGTTGTTTATTCATAAAGCAAACCCGAAATGGCAGTTGCTCAAAATCCTTTGTCCCGGTTTCAATAAATCCTTGAGAACGATACCAGTTTTTAAGTTTTGTAAATGAATCAATCAGTGCGATGGATGCGTTTTTCCCTCCTGATTCCTTTATTTTTGTCAGTGCGAAATCCATTAATTGAACACCATATCCCTGATTCCTGTATTCGGGTACAACAGATACTTTCTCGATGTAAAATGTATCGAGTGTACTTTTCGATTTTTCAATCGCAATGCAACCTATCAATTGGCTATTCACAGAGAGTGCAAATAAATCAATCCCTTTGTTTAATTGATTTTTTAAGGTTGATGCATCTATGAATGCATTATTGGTAGGATTAGTCTCTCTGGTAAATCCGAATTCTTTTGCCACTGTCCCATGTGATACCTGCAACACATGCACAATTGCAGATAAATCATCGCCCGGGTGTATGAAAGTAAAGTTCATTGATATCATCATAGTTGTTCCTTTTTATAAGGAATTGATATTGAAATACCATAAAAATCCCAACCGGAAGGGTTAGGCTCATTAATTAAGTTGTGTCAGTCGAAAAAAAATAAAAGTCACTCTGCTTTTTTCTCAAATCATTCTAATCGATCACCTGTTTTTATTTTCTCTCTTCATTGATGATTTCGGAAATGATTTCCTTTGCATCTTGTGAAATTGATTTGTAATTATTTTGGTTGTCTTTTGCCGTTTGAATAACAGCCTCAAATGACATTTTAAGTACAGGGTCTAAAAATTTCTTCTTTTTGTCTTTATCCTGATAGATCAACTCTTCGATTTTACCTAACCGTAAATTAAAATATTTCTCTGTTTCATCAATAGATGGCATGCCTTCCTGATAATACCCAAGAATCATTTTTTTAAGTTTTTTATTTTCAATGTATCCAATTTTACCACTTGACTTGAAACCTTCGTAATTCCCATTATTTGTCTTCCGAATGACATAAGTGACGCCTATACCAATCCCGGCTTTTTTGTCAGATAGGCTGTCTATACGTTCTTCTGTCAGACTTCTCAGAAAACTATATTGTTTAATTGTTTCAGACATTTGTTTTTCCTTTTCCGACACACTTACTATATCTTTATTCAAATCATCTTTTATGTCCGACAAAAACTCTTTCGTTTCTTTTTGTTGGTGTGAATGCAGACTCCGGCTGTGCAACCAGATTGATAGTGTCACCGAAAAAACAATAATAAAGATATCAATAAATACCTCTTTCAATTTATCGCTAAATAGTTTTTTAGAGTTCTTCATGGCCCTGACTATTTTCCTTGAATGTTTTGCTAATTCATCTTCCATTGTTTTTTTTTATGAAAAGTAATTTTTACTCAATGTATTCGAAAATATAATGTGTACTATTCCTTTTTTTTAATAAATCAGATTCAACACCTTTTCTTAACTCTTCTATTTAGGAGAGCTAATTCGAATGCCAGGATGTAGTGGGAATAATCTGATTCCAATAAAACTAAATCAAGATTTTATTTATTTTATCTACAATACCGATCCGTTTTTCCAACTAATTGTAGTCAACTTTTATCCGCCGGAACTGTCCCTTGGTAATATGTAGCCCTGGTTATTGAAAATAATTTTGCCTGTGTTTGAAATTACAAAAACTAACTCTTTTATTCTTATGCATTGCAATTCTCTGACATGTTAAATTCGCTCCAAAAGTACAAACTTAATTTAACAATTCGAACATTGTATAGATTTATTTTATTAAAATTTTAATAAACTGTTTCCTGAAATGACTCTGTAGGATGATTAATTTGCCGGAATTCGGCAGTATGGGAGGTTTTCTTATTAGAAAGTTGCTTTCCGGTTTCCATTTCAAACTAAATCAACAGGATGGACCTAAAAAGTAAACGGGTTCTTATAGTTAATCAACAAGCGGAAATAGAATTATACTTTTCAGAAAATAAAACATAGAATTAACTACTATTAATCACATCTTTAGGAAGTCGCGTAAATGAATTTGCCGTATCCCTTTATAATCGCTACCGGCAGAAATTTCGTCCATTGTTACAACATATTTAGGATATTGGTCGTCTATAGACATTAAATTTCCAAATTCCCTATCGATTGTTCTTTGATCATTCAGCATATAAGTTACTTGTATATAAAGTCTTTCACCATCTCTTTCTGCCATAAAATCAATTTCCTTATGCACTAATTGCCCTACAAAAACAGTATATCTATTTCTTTTAAGATGAAGATAAACAACATTTTCCATAAGTTTATTCACATCACTTCGGTAGTCGAAATTGCGAATTGCATTACGCAAGCCTAAATCTTCAAAATAATACTTGTCACTGATCTCAAATATTTTCATTCCTTTTATATCTGCACGCTGGACCTTATGTATATAAAAAGCATTCGTCAGTGCCCTTAAATAGTTTAATACTGTTTGAGCAGGCATTAATTGTTGCTGAGATTTTAAGTATTTACTTATATTTAATGCAGATAACAAATTTCCAGTATTGTCCGCTAAATATGATGTCAAGTTTTCTAAAAATGAAACATTTCGTATGTTTTCACGTGCAACTACGTCTTTAAGTAGAATGGTTGAATTCAAATTCCTAAGATATTCCATAACAACTTCGCTTTCCAAACCTGTATGTATTAAATAAGGCATTCCTCCTAATTTTAAATACTTTGTCAGGCTTTCATTATCATCTGGTAATTGATGAAATTCCAAAAACTCTAAATAACTTAACGAATAAATTGGAATCTGAATATAGCGTCCCGAAAGCGTTGTTGTCAATTCTCCGGAAAGCATATGGGCATTGCTTCCGGTACAATAAATATCGCATTTGGATTCAGCTAACAATGATCGCAAACAAAGTTCAAATGACTTGACTTCATGTATTTCGTCAACGAACAAAAAATTAGGAACTCCTACTATCAACTTATCATTTACATATTGATAAAGTGCTGAATGTGTCCGGATAAAACTAAATTCATTTATTTCAATATTGATATAAATAATGTTGGCATCTGGGTGCAGTAGCTTTATTTCATCAATCAACTGGAGTAAAATATAGCTTTTACCTACTCTTCGTTGACCAGTAAGCACTTTGATAATTTGTTTTCCAATAAATGGTTTTATCCTATCAATATATAGTGGACGCTTGATGTAATTTGAATTCATATTATTCTGTTATGATTGAAGAATTGTACAAAAATACAAAATGTTTCAATTATGATTGTCATAAACAATTAAAATAATACAATACAATGAATATATTTTCAATTATATCAACCTAAAATCAACTTCATTTCTTTGTTTTCTAAAAAAATAATTAATTTCTTCAACATTTATTGAAGTTTCAAGTATCCGTCAACCAATGTTATTCAGGTATAACTCTATAACACTAAATCCGTCATTGGATAGTAATATAGACCTAAAAAGTAAACGGGTACTCATATCCAATCAACAAGATGAAGCACTTTGATTTTTGTTCTGACTCAAAACCGATAATATACACTTTACACCGGGAATAACACAATCATTCAGAGACAAAGTGCAACCAGGATTCCCGTTTATAATTCTAAATGCATATAACCGTCGACATTTCTACATGCCGTTCCTGTATGGTATTTTTTCGTCTGTCTTTTTTTCGAAAAGATGTTACTTTTTTAATGAGTTTTTTTGTGAAACTAAAAGCCGTGAAATTAATGCCATTTATATTTTGTTCCTGTCAACGGGTCTGTGTTTTTAAATTCATTGTAATTTTTCCCTTTATTGTTTTCCCACCAGTCATAGTATGCTTTGGCAACTAGTTCATGAGAAATGTCATCAGTTGCTAACTGTAATCCGGTTGAATCAGTCAACGCTAATATGGGGTTAAGAGATGGAAATCTCATAATCATATGTCCGGTATTAATGGAGGCTGCACGTATTGACTCGATGGTCCATAACACATATATTCCCAACTTACAATCCGGATTATAGAATGATGAAATGCTATTGCGGGGGAAATTGGTGATGACCTGAGTCTCATGCCTGTATGCAAGCAGTGCCGGAATGTCCCTATACGTAAAATCAGGTAAGTCAGTTGAATTAAATTGATTAGCTTTCAACAATTCAACATACTTGTCAACGGAAATGTTACTGATTACGTTGTTGTCATTACAACTTATTATACCAACCAACGTCATCAGTATAATAAATGCTTTTAGTGGTTTCATAGTTTCCATTTTCTTTTAATGATTTGATAATTAATGGTCATATTATTTTTTGATCTCTAAACTTTTAGAATGTACAAATTCAATTCCCTCAGTTTCTGTGTTTTTATTTAAATACTTTTTGAATTATCAGTTGGTTTAAAATCATAAATTGCCGTTAAGTATTTCCTGTTGTGTTCTTTCTTTATTTTTTGTGTCCTACTGTGCCTTTTTTGGTTTAAATATTAATTTATTACACTTTGATTATTAATGTATTACATTTAGTTGTAATGTAGGGTTCATGTTTTGAAAATATGGAGTTTAAAATATTAAACCTTATTTTTTATTTTAACCCTACTATATAACTTAATGCAATGTGTTGGTAATAAAGCTATTGTATTTTGCATTTTTCAGGCATATAACAGATTGTCGATGCATCAAGTTATCTTT
>Ga0302173_10001751_pt1 | contig 10788 bp, 10 predicted proteins | sample I_Fen_N3_1_FD_198785 | JGI IMG/M metagenome (GOLD analysis project Ga0302173, IMG submission 198785) | Peat permafrost microbial communities from Stordalen Mire near Abisko, Sweden - I_Fen_N3_1 | ecosystem: Environmental > Terrestrial > Soil > Wetlands > Permafrost | place: Sweden: Abisko... | reverse complement strand
ATTATAATAAGTGAACTCTAACATGTTAATCATCTCCTTATTATATTTTTGTTTTCTTAATTTAATTATAATTCGGATGATTAACTTTTGTTAGAGTTTTTTATGATTTAACTAGCACAACGCGTTATATAAAGTAATTCATATGTCCAAGAAAAGTATAATATTCCTTTTGAACTCGAAATTATGGCTAGTGATGCGATATCATCTGTAATCAGAACAAATGCATGCACCCTTATTTCGGTAGGATATCCACATAAGTATAAATAACACTTATACCTCTAAATTTCTGAAGTAGTATCTATCTTTATTAAGATGCAAAATTGTATTTATTCATGGTATTAAATTCAATGATTACCATATTTAAGCGTATATCCAAACAGAGAAATTGGATACATATTTGTGGAGTAGGCATTTGAAAATAAGCTGCACAAGTAACTTAATAGTAGGTTGTTCCATTTTTGCTTGTCCCAATGAATATTGGGAGCATGCAGAAATGGGTGCAACCTACTATTTAGTTACTTCCAGCGAAATTTTCACAGTCCTATGGAACAAATATGTATTCAATTTCGGTGGGATATACACTTAAGTATAAGGATTATAATTTTTCTTAAAGATAATTTCGTACATTAATAATTTCACCATTTTTAATATAAACTCTAGGAATTCTAAATTTAAGCATGCAAAGTATTTCATAATTGATTGTTCCCATAACGTCTGCAATATCATCAGCATTAAATTTTAAAGTTCCTTGTTCTCCAAGGAGTATAACTTCATCTCCAACTTTGACGTCTTCAATATCTGTTACATCTATCATGCATTGATCCATGCATATTCTTCCGACAATAGGAGCGAATTTTCCATGTATAATTACTTTAGCATTTTTAGCTAACAACCTAGAATAGCCATCAGCATAGCCTATTGGAAGTGTAGCAATTAAGCTTTTTCGCTCTGTCTTGAAAGTTTTACCATAACTTATATACATATCTTTGTCCATTTCTTGAACACGAGTTATGCTTGCCTTTAAGGTTAAAGCTGGTTTTAGAGAAATATTTTCCTTTTTTACTTCATTTGATGGATAATATCCATAAAGTATAATACCAGCACGAACTCCATCTAAGTAAGTTTCGGGCATGTCTATAATTGCACCACTATTTGATGTATGTTTCAAAGGAATTTCTATTCCAAGATCTGAAAGTTTTTCAGTAAATTCAATAAATTTTTTAAATTGCTCATTTGTATACTCTTTGTCTTCTTCATCAGAAGTAGAAAAGTGTGTGAATATGCCGACGACATCTAATCCCTTTAAGGAACATATTTCAGAAACATCTTTAAGTGCTTTTTCATTTGGAAGAAAACCTATTCTGCCCATTCCAGTATCCATTGCAATATGAACCTTAGCTTTTTTATTAACGTTTAAAGCTATTTCAGATAATTCTTTTGCATAGTCTAAATCATAAACAGTTTGCTCTAAATCAAATTTTATTAAATCTTCACCTAAATATAGAGGAGTATATCCAAGTATCATCATAGGAGCGTTTATGTTACTATTTCTAAGCTCGATTCCTTCAGTTAAAACTGCAACAGCAAGTCTTGATGCACCATTTTCAAGTAATGTTGGAACTATATCTAAAGATCCATGACCATAGCAATCAGCCTTAACAACTGCAATTACTTCCTTATCTTTAGCTAATTTTTTTATATTTTTCATATTATATGCTATTGCATCTAAATCTATCTCTGCATATACAGGTCTAAGTAATTTTTCCATTTGTCTACGCCTCACAATTATTTATTTGATTGTGCCTAAATGTTTTAATACTAATTATTTTACATAATAAAGATACTATTCACAATGTTTTATTTATGTTAAATTATTAAAAAGATTAAGATATTGTTTTAACAAATATATTGTAATAAATATATTGTGATAAAGAAAGAACCACTAAGGTTTTAATTTATATATATAGTGGTTCTTTAATGCATTAGGTACATTCAAAAAAATAACAATCTAGTATGCTAAAATAGAGGGTTAGAATATATATTTTTTACGATAAAAAAAAATTTATATAATTAATTAAAAAAATAAAGGAAAAATTGACTTTGTGTAGAATTATATAAATATTCAGTTTATTTTTAATATTAAGTATATTCTTAATTATGAAAGTTAAAAAAATAACAATTCACTCTGTTAACATATTTTGTGATATAAAGGTAAAAGGTTCTACATTAATTATAGTAGTTATATCATTAAAACTATACAATAAAAAAATAGTAAGAAAGCTAAGAAATCTTGACTCGTAAGAGTTTTGATATAAAAATGTGAAAATTTAACTAGTTAACAATTACAAGGAGGAGAAGAAATGTCTAATTCTTTTGACTACAGCAATTTAGATACCATATTGACAAAATATAATAATGATGCTTGTAATATTATTGCAATATTGCAGGATACCCAAGAAATTTATAGGTATTTACCTAAAGAAGCATTCGCATATCTTTCAGAAAAGCTTGGTATGAGTAGAGCTAAAATATATAGTGTGGCAACTTTTTATGAAAATTTTTCTTTAGAACCTAAAGGTAAATTTATAATAAAAATATGTGATGGTACAGCTTGCCATGTTAGAAAATCCATTCCTATATTAGATAAGTTAAGAAAGGAATTAAATCTTTCAGATACTAAAACTACAACAGATAATTTAATGTTTACGTTGGAAACGGTTTCCTGCCTTGGTGCTTGTGGACTTGCGCCTGCAATGACTGTTAATGATAAAGTATATGGAGCCATGACTCCAGAAAAAGCAATGGAGATTTTAAATACCCTTAAGGAGGAAAATTAATATGCTTCTTAATAGAAATGATTTGATTAATGCTAGAAACATTTATAGAAAAAGTTTTGAGAAAGAAGAAAAGAAAATTCTTATATGTGCTGGTACTGGCTGCGTAGCTGGTGGTTCTCTAGATATTTATGAAGAATTTATAAAATTGATGAAAGAAAAAGGAATAAATTGTGAAGTAAAGCTTGAAAAAGAACCTCATGATGAAACGGTTGGGATTAAAAAAAGTGGATGCCATGGATTTTGTGAAATGGGTCCTCTTATAAGAATTGAACCCTTCGGTTATTTATATATAAAGGTAAAACCAGAAGATTGTGCTGAAATTTTAGATAAAACTATAATTAATGGTGAATGTGTTGAAAGACTTGCATATACTAAAAACGGTGAAGTTTATAAAAAACAAGAAGAAATACCTTTTTATAAAAAACAAACTAGACTTGCCCTTGAACATTGTGGACAAATAGATGCAACTTCTATTGAAGAATATTTTGCGCTAGATGGATATTCTGCATTTGAAAAGGTATTATTTGATATGGATTCAGATGAAGTTATTAAGGAAATAGAAGAGTCAAATTTAAGAGGTCGTGGAGGCGGTGGATTCCCAGCAGGTCGTAAATGGTCTCAAGTAAAGCGCCAAAAAGAAGAAGTTAGATACATTGTTTGTAATGGTGACGAAGGTGATCCAGGTGCATTTATGGATAGAAGCTTAATGGAGGGAGATCCTCATAGAATACTTGAAGGAATGATGATTGCTGGTATTGCTTGTGGAGCGCAAAAAGGGTACATTTATGTTCGTGCTGAATATCCTTTAGCTGTAAGCAGGCTATCTAATGCGATTGAACAGGCAAAAAATTATGGAATACTCGGAGATAATATTTTAGGAACTGATTTCAGCTTTGATTTTCAAATTAATAAAGGTGCTGGTGCCTTTGTATGTGGAGAAGGAAGTGCTCTTACTGCTTCAATTGAAGGAAAAAGAGGTATGCCAAGAGTAAAACCTCCAAGAACTGTTGAGCAAGGCCTTTTTGGTAAACCTACAGTTCTTAACAATGTTGAAACTTTTGCTAATGTACCTATTGTTATTGATAAAGGTGCTAAGTGGTATAGATCTATCGGGCCTGAAAACAGTCCTGGTACAAAAGCTTTTGCTTTAACAGGAAATATTGAAAATACTGGTCTTATTGAAGTGCCAATGGGTACAACATTAAGGGAAGTAATATTTGATATAGGTGGAGGTATAAGAGACGGCAAAAAGTTTAAAGCTGTACAAATAGGAGGTCCATCAGGTGGATGTCTTACATCTGAACACCTTGATTTACCATTAGATTTTGATTCACTAAAAAAAGCAGGTGCAATGATAGGTTCTGGTGGTCTTGTAGTTATGGATGAAGATACATGTATGGTTGAAGTTGCAAGATTCTTTATGAACTTTACAAAGAATGAATCTTGTGGGAAATGTGTTCCTTGTCGTGAAGGTACTAAGAGAATGCTTGAAATTCTCGAAGCAATTGTAGCAGGTAACGGCAAATTAGAAGATATAGATATGCTTCTAGAACTTGCAGATACAATTTCAGCAACAGCTCTTTGTGGACTTGGAAAAACAGCACCATCACCAGTTGTTAGTACTATTAAGAATTTCAGAGATGAGTATATAACACATATTGTTGATAAAAAATGTTCATCAAAAACTTGTCAAAAGCTAAAAACAATATTTATTGAACCTTCTCTATGTAAGGGATGCTCAAAATGTTCAAAAGTTTGTCCTGTTTCGGCAATTTCAGGAAAGATTAAAGAGCCGTTTATAATTGATAAAGATAAGTGCATAAAATGTGGTGCGTGTTTGGAAACTTGCCCATTTAAAGCTATAAAGGAGGATTAATAGAATGAGTGGACAGTTTATGACTATAGATAACATACCTGTAGAAATCAAAGATGAAAAAAATATTTTGGAGTTAGTTAGAAAAGCAGGTATTGAATTACCAACATTTTGCTTTTATTCAGAACTTTCAGTTTACGGAGCTTGCCGTATGTGCATGGTGGAAACTAATCGTGGAGATATGGAATCTGCATGTTCTACCCCTCCTAGAGATGGTATGGAAATATACACTAACACACCAAGACTTAGAAAATATAGAAAGAATATTCTTGAACTATTGCTTGCAAATCATTGTAGAGACTGTACAACTTGTCAGCAAAGTGGATCTTGTAAGCTTCAGGAGCTAGCAAAACGATTTGGAATAAATGATGTAAGGTTTCCAAATACAGCTAAGGTTGAAGAATTGGATGAATCATCTGTGGCTATAGTAAGAAACAAAAGTAAATGTATCTTATGTGGTGATTGTGTAAGAGTTTGTGAAGAAGTACAAAACGTTGGAGCAATTGATTTCGTTGGAAGAGGTTCAAAAATGACTGTAACTACTGCTTTTGATGAACCAATAGCACACTCTAATTGTGTTTCATGTGGTCAATGTGCAGCAGTATGTCCTACTGGTGCTATCGTAGTAAGGAGTAATACAGGCAAGCTTTGGGAAGACCTAAATGATAAGAGCAAGCGAGTAGTAGTTCAAATAGCTCCTGCTGTAAGAGTAGGGTTAAGTGATCAATTAGGAGAAGAAGATGGCAGAGATGCAATGGGTAAAATGGTAGCGGCCCTTAGAAGAATGGGATTTGATAAGGTTTTTGATACTGCAGTTGGAGCAGACCTTACAGTTATAGAAGAAACAAATGAGTTTGTTTCAAAACTTAAAAAGAATGAAAAGTTACCACTATTTACATCTTGTTGTCCAGCATGGGTAAATTATGTAGAAAATACTTATCCAGAGTTAATGAAGAACGTATCAAGTTGTAAGTCACCTATGGAAATGTTTGCGGCGGTGTTAAAGGAAAATTATAAAGAAGATGATAGAAAGCTTGTAAGTGTAGCAATTATGCCTTGTTCAGCTAAAAAGTTTGAAGCAAATAGAGATGAATTTAAAACTGATGGAGTACCTGATGTAGATTATGTAGTTACAACACAAGAATTTATAAATATGGTAACTGAATCGGGAATTTCATTCTCTAAGTTAGAACCAGAAGCACTAGACAGACCATTTCAAAGTTCTAGTGGTGCTGGGGTTATATTTGGAGTAACAGGAGGTGTTACTGAAGCAGTTATTCGTAAGGTTTTGTGCGATCAATCAGTTCCAGCATTACGTGCCTTCGCGTTTGAAGGTGTTAGAGGTATGGAAGGTGTTAAAGAGGCAACTATTACTGCTCTTGGTCGTGAAATAAAAATTGCAATAGTAAGTGGCCTTAAAAATGCAGATAATGTTATAAAAAAGATAAAAACTGGTGAAGCACATTATGATTTTATAGAAGTTATGGCATGTCCAGGAGGATGTATTTGTGGTGCAGGTCAACCATATGCTAAAGCTGAAGAAAAAGCAAAACGTGGTGCAAGGCTTTATAAAGCAGATAAAATGAAAAGTATAAGTCGTTCTGATGATAATCCATTAATGGATTCTTTATATTCAGGAATATTGAAAAATAGAGTTCATGACTTATTACATGTTCATTATGAACATGGTGAAAAATAAAATTACAGATAAATAATGAAAAAGGGATGTTGCATAATGATTTAAAAATCATTATGCAACATCCGTTTTTTACCAAATTAGAAATTAATTTTATAGTTGAACTGTTTTTGGTGTAGGATCACTAAAAGAATTGAAGACTGCAACAGCATCTGTAAGATAAAATACTTCAAAAGCTCCATCTTCTACACTATACATTTTTTTTAGCATTGGAACTGCTTCTAGCATAGCTGCTTTAGCTTCTGTTCTTGAATCAACAACAGCATTTCCGCTTAAACGAATCCATTCGCCCTTAGGAGATGTCGTAGAAATTTCGACTTTAGGATTAGCGACTAATTGCTTAAAAACAGGTTTTGTATTATTTGTTGCAAAATACAATTTATCTTCAAATTTTGCTATTGCTCCAAAAGGACGTACTCTGGCTTGATTTTCCTCAACTGTTGCAAGATAAAAAGTTGGATTGGTAGTTAAAAATTCTAATACTTCATTCATTATAATTGCTCCTTTTAATTTAATATGTTAATATAATCATGTACATATATAATAAAATATTATAAGTATTATTACAAGTACGATTATTTTTGATACATAGTATCTTAAAACATACAAAGGAGAATTTTATGGAAGATAAACATGATTTATTTGGCAAGTGTCCATTTATTACAGCACAAAAAATTATTGCAGGTAAATGGGCAGTAGTTATTTTACACAATTTAAGTTTAAAAACTCTTCGTTTTGGAGAATTACAAAGATTGTTACCAGATTTAACACAAGCAACACTTACAAAGCAACTTCGCAGTTTAGAAGAATATGGTTTGGTAAACCGTCATGTATTTCCTCAGGTTCCACCTAAAGTAGAGTATTCATTAACAGATATAGGTAAAGAATTTAGAATTGTATTGGATAGCGTATCTATTTGGGGAGAAAAATACATCGAACATGCAAAATTATTAGAAGCTGCTCAAAAATAAGTGCATGAAAGAAAATAATAGACCCGTATGCTGGTTTATTGTTTTCTTTCATGTGCCTTATTTAGGCTAGTCCTAATAATCTAACTGTAGTAGTAAATAAAAAACAAATTGTAATTCCTGTGATTGTAGGGACTAAGAAGGAAATAAATGTCCATTTTAAGCTTTGAGTCTCCTTATTTATAGTTAGGCAAGTTGTACTACAAGGCCAATGCATAAGTGAAAATAACATTACACATACAGCTGTACACCATGTCCAACCATTTGTAATTAATAAGTTATGAAGTTCAGCTAAACTGTCTAGATTTAATATACTTCCAGTAGCGGTGTAACTCATTATAATTATGGGTATTACTATTTCATTTGCAGGAAAACCAAGTATAAAAGCCATTAATATATATCCATCTAAGCCAATAAGGTGAGCAAATGGATTTAGAAATGTTGCACAGTGGGTTAGAAGACTTATTCCCTCTATATTAATGTTTGCCATAAACCAGATAATAATTCCAGCAGGGGCAGCTACAATTACGGCTCTGCCTAATACAAATAAAGTTCTATCCAATATAGATCTAATAATAATTTTACCTATTTGAGGTTTACGATATGGTGGGAGCTCTAAAGTGAATGAAGAGGGAACACCTTTTAATATAGTCATAGATAGAATTCTTGAAATTATAAGTGTCATAAATATTCCAAGTAGTATTACGCTAGTTAATATAATAGTAGAAATTACTGATTGAAAAGGTCCTGCAAACATACCAGCAAAAAACATTGTGATTATGGCAATAAGAGTTGGGAATCTACCATTACAAGGTACGAAATTATTAGTTATAATAGCAATAAGTCTTTCTCTTGGAGAATCTATTATCCTACAGCCAATTATTCCAGCAGCATTACACCCAAAGCCCATGCACATTGTAAGGGCTTGCTTTCCACAGGCAGAAGATTTTTTGAAGAAATTATCTAAGTTAAAAGCAACTCTAGGAAGATACCCAAGATCCTCAAGTAAAGTAAAAAGAGGAAAGAATATCGCCATAGGAGGAAGCATAACAGAAATAACCCAAGCTAAAGTTCTATACATACCTTGAACTAAAATTCCTTCAACCCAAATAGGCGTACCAAGCCAAAGGAAAAAATCTGTAAGTTTAGCTTGCACCCAAAACAATACTTTTGATAAAAATTCTGAAGGGATATTGGCACCAGTTAATGTTATCCAAAAGATTATACCTAAAAGCAATATCATTAAGGGAATACCAAATTTTTTTGAGGTCAATATACTATCTATTTTTCTATCAGTAGAGTTATATTTTTCAATGCTAAAAGATACAACATTTTTACTTATGTTTTCTGCCTTAGTTACGAGTGTTGAAACTATTTCATCTCTAAGCAATTTATCGTCTATGTTATTTGATATTAATATTTCTCTAGCATCTGTTATAATTTGTGAAATTTCTGGCTTCTCATTTATGTTAAACCCTATATACTTATATATTGAATTTAATAAGGTTTTTTCGTTTTCCAGTAATTTTAAAGAAACCCATCTAGTGTTAATTGTCTGTGGTAAAGTAGGAATTAATATATTTTGTATTAAGGTAATAGCTTTTTCTAAAATATAATTGTATTGAATATTTAATGGAGTTTGAACTATTTTAGTAAAAGTTAAATTATAAACTGAATCCATGAGTTCTTCTAATCCTTTACCTTTAGTAGCACTTGTACCAATTACAGGAATGCCTAATATAGAAGAAAGCTTTTTAGTATCTATAATGATGCCTTTTCTTTTTGCTTCATCCATGAGATTAACGCAAACTACAACATTATTTGTAATTTCAAGGGTTTGAAGAACAAGGTTCAAATTTCGTTCAAGACAAGTGGCATCAACAATAACGATAGTTGCATCTGGATTTCCAAAACAAATGAAATCTCTAGCTACTTCTTCTTCAACTGAATTTGCCATAAGAGAATAGGTCCCTGGAATATCGACTAATATAAATTCTTTATTTTTATGAATGCACTTTCCAGTTGCATTGGTAACTGTTTTTCCAGGCCAATTACCTGTATGTTGATTTAAACCAGTTAAATTATTAAAAACTGTGCTTTTACCCACATTGGGATTGCCAGCAAGTGCAATTATCTTGTTATCTGTGTAAGTATAGTTAAGATTAAGTTTTTTATCTATAGCATTGGAGCCAGTAGACTGGTTAGTTAATCCCATTTTTAAAAACTCCTTTATATATTATTTAAGATTCCTATTAAATTAGGTATTTTAATAGGAATTTTTAAATACTTATTAAATAACAGTATTAAATTTTTTCAACAAGAATTTTTGAAGCGTCCTCTGACCTTAGTGCAATAACAGCACCGCGTATTAAATAAGCAATAGGATCACCAGATGGACTTTTAGCTAGTGCTGTTACTTCAGTCCCGTTTATTAATCCAAGATCCAAGAATCTTCGTCGGATTATTCCCTCAGCAGTAAGCAAATTTACTTTGCAGCTACTTCCAAGTTTAATAGTGTTAAGTGGGATAATATTATTTGTTACATTAGTATTCATATTTATTCTCCTCTTTTTGTGAAAATTAAGTTGCGAGAAAAATTCTTTCTCTAGGCTAAGATATGCGAAAAATTGCAGAAACGACACTCAGAAATATAAAAAATATTTAAAAATAAGGTACATGGATTTGTTATTTATTTGATTGTGCTTAAATTAATATTGGTGGTGAGGTATGTGGAAAAGAATTTCCATACTGTAAGAGGTTATGAAAACATAAATTTAACTACGAAATTACTTACTCCATCTATGGAAGACTATTTAGAGATGATTTATAGATGTACTATAGAGGATGGAGTTGTTAGATTAAATAAAATTGCTCAAATGTTAAATGTACGTGATTCTTCAGCATCTAAAATGATGAAAAAGCTTGGAGAATTAGCACTTATTAAATATGAAAAGTATGGGGCTATAATGCTTACAGAAGAAGGGATAAGTGTTGGAAAATATCTGTTAGAAAGACACAATATCATAGAAAGTTTTTTGAAGTATTTAGGAGGAAAAGAAGAAGTGCTTCAAGAAACTGAACTAATTGAACATATTATAAGTATTAAAACTACTCACAACATATATATGTTAAATATGTTTTTTGAAGAGAATTTAGACATATTAGAAAATTATACAAAGTTTAAAGAAAATAAAATTGATGAGACTAAAAAATATAAATAATTATATTGATTTAGAACTCAGTTGTGATGGGTTAGGAAAAATTTAAATACTAATGATACGGTGAAGCGGTGCGGCTGAGCAAGGTTGTGTAATTTAAATGGTGGAAATCCATTCTGAAAAGATTTAGTCAAATCATTCAGTAGCGAGTCATGGAGATAAATAGGTAACTATTTATTTTAAGCGTTGACAGTTA
>Ga0302173_10001750_pt1 | contig 10792 bp, 11 predicted proteins | sample I_Fen_N3_1_FD_198785 | JGI IMG/M metagenome (GOLD analysis project Ga0302173, IMG submission 198785) | Peat permafrost microbial communities from Stordalen Mire near Abisko, Sweden - I_Fen_N3_1 | ecosystem: Environmental > Terrestrial > Soil > Wetlands > Permafrost | place: Sweden: Abisko... | reverse complement strand
CTCCGCTAACATCACCTATTTTTATAAAATCCCCAATCTTAAACGGACGCATATAGGTAATCACTAATCCCGCTACCATATTGGCAATAGCATTTGATGAACCTAAAGAAAATAGAATCCCCACAAAAACGGAAACACCTTTGAAAATTGGAGAATCTGATCCCGGCAAATACGGGAATATAATAACCACCATAAATGCCAGCAATAGAAATCTGATAATATTGAATGTAGGCATTGCCCAGTCACTGTAAAAACCATCTATTTTTATATTCTCTTTTTTTATCTCATCAAAAAAGAACCGGATTACTTTTATGGTATATTTAAAAATGAAAACAATAACTACTATGGTAACAAAACTTGGCAAAAAATCAACAAATCCCATAACGGCCAATTTTGCAGGCGTAAGAATCCATCGCAATAGTGTTGTTGTATATGCTTCTGTAGCCGGAAAAATGCTAAACAATAATGGTAACGAAAAATAAACGATCAAAACCAAAGTAAACCCTTTTACAAAGCTATACAATCGCATAAGCATCGATTGTTGCTTTTGTGGAGAAAGAATACTGATATTGTTATAAGTAAAACCTTTAAAATATTTATCGCTATTTTTAAGAATATGCAATCTTATTCTATTGAAAATCATACCTACAAAATACAAAACAATTCCGATGATAAGGATCAGTAATGCCGTATATCCAAGCCTTTTAGGAAGCATCGAATAATTTTCGTTTTGATAAATGATTGCTTTTTTTATCGCGTTCAAATTTCTTTTGGCAATAAAACCTGTAGTTTGATTTTCGGCTTTTGCATCAACATCAAGAATTGACATGATGATGAAATCATTCTTATAGACGATATCCTGAGAAATATCCGAAGGAACGACGAGAATAGAATCTTTTTCAAAAAAAGAATCTTCATATAGTTTTCTGATTTTTTCTGTAATGGCATTTGCTCTGTTTTCGGCAGAAAAAGAACCTACTTTATTGTACACATAAAAAAGTGTATCCTTAAAAGGACTTACAGGATATCCTTTTAGTTTTAATTCAGGTGTGACTATTTTTGAAGTTTGTAAACTATCTTTTTGAGCAAAAGCCAGTGAAGAAAATAAAACAATAAAGAACGCTAAAAAACAAATTAATTTCTTTTTCATATTTTATTAGCAATAAGTTGGTTATCCTTCTAACAAATATAAAAACAAAATAGATTCGAATTTAAATTACTTTCTGTTTTACCAATAAAATCGTACTAAATTTTAATTCCTATTTTTCGAAAAAGCATGTCGATTACTTTATTAATATCAGGAGAGATATTAAACTTGTAATTCAGGTAAACATATAAAATCGTTACTAAAATAGATTTTAAAGCAATACTTATCAATTGGTAAAACGGAAATTCCCAAAAGTAAAACATTAAAAACAACGCAAAAGTTAACAGCATTGAATAGATCGTTTCTTTAGAAAAAGGATATAAATCAAGCTTTTTTACAACAAAAAGCAATTTTGCCAAACTATATAGTGTAATCGATAATAAGGTCGCAAACGCAGAACCTTTAATTCCAAAAATTGGAATAAAAATCATATTTAAGATCACGGTCAAAAACACCAAAAGCAATCCTAAATACAATACCATTCGGTAGTATTTTGTATTAAAAATGATAGCATTATTGTTTCCTAAAATCAAATCGAAATACTTCGATAATCCAATCATAAATACAACAGAGATTCCGCCACTGTATTCTTTTGGAACTAATTCATACAATTGATTGATATTGACAAAAATACATAACATTACAAATCCGCCAACCATTTGCAGATTGATAGAGGTTTTTTTATACAATTGATTCAATTCATCATGTTTGTTATCGTGCATCAATTTTGCCGTAATCGGATATACAATCTGATGCATGGCACGACTCGGAACCGAGATTACCAAAGCAATATAGGTTGCCACAGAATAATAAGCGATGTTCTCAATTTTCATGTATTGATTCAGCATCAATTTATCACCGTCTAAAAGTAAATTGGCAACACTTCCTGAAAGAATAATGAAAAAGGTATATTCCATTACGTCTTTTACATTTTGAGGTATATTGATCTGAAATTTAGGCTTTTTGACATAGAAAGCATAAAACATTGTTACTATAAAAGCCACAAAATAAATTCCTGCAGTCACATATACAAATTGAATAAGTGTCATCCAATTAAAATATAAACCTACCAAAGCAAAAGTCGAAAACAGTCTCAACCCAACTTCTTTAATAAAATTTCCAAAAACAGAATGCATATGAACTCTCGCCCAGGCATAGAATATTTCGAAATAGGCCATACAAATCCCAATAAATGGAATTAAAAACATAAATTCTTTTACAACAGGGTTTTTCTTTGTTACAAATGCCGTAATATCATCAAAGAAAAAGATTCCGATTATCCCTAACGGAATACACATTAATATTGGAAATAAGGCTGTAAATGATAAAAACTGCTCTCTTTCTTCTTCGGTTTTATATTGAGAATAAAATTTTACCAATGTATTTTGCATTCCTATAGCAAACAGAGGCATAATAACGTTTGCAGCAGAAAGAATATAATTTGTTAATGCGTAATAAGTTGCACCTAAGTAAATTGGGTATAAATAAAGTGTATTAATGGCTCCAATAGCGAAACCGATATAAGTAATAATTGTATTTTTGAAAGACTGATTTAAAACAATACCCATGTTTGGATTTTAGATTTTTAGATTTTCGATTATTGCAATCTTATGATTTGCTAATCAATTGTGCCAATTGTTTAGTTAGGCTTTTTCTTGAATATTGTTGTAAACCAACGCCATGAGATTGTAATTTGCCTTCCAAAAATTGATTATAAAAGTCCAAAATTACACTTTTTAACTTCGCTTTTTCAGAATAATCAAAAAATACTCCTGTATTAGTTTCTTTGATGATATCCGCGAAATCTGATCCGTTTGGACCAATAGCAATTATAGGACGATTTGATACCATATATTCAAACAATTTACCCGGAATAATACTTTTAGTATCTTCAGAATTAATCTCGATTAAAAGTAAAACCTGCGACTTTTTTTGATGTGCAATAGCTTCGTGATGCGAAACATATCCTAAAAGATTCAAATAATCATTCAGATTAAATTCCCTAATAGCATCTAATACTTCCTGACTTACGGCTCCTATCAGTTTAATTTCTAAATGTGTTTTAAGATCAGGTATTTCCTGAAGTAATTCTACCAGACATTCCCATAAAAACTTCGGATTTCTATCAGACAAAAATGAGCCAATATGCGCCAGACTAAATTTGGTATCCAGAGTTTGTTTTTCTACGTTTTCGATATCATAACCATTCGTAATTACCGAAATTGGCTTATTGGTAATCGCCTGAAATTCGGTTTTTGTAGTTTTACTTGTTACAATAATCGTATCCGCAGTATTCAGTACTTTATGCTCTAAGCTTTTATGTTTTTTTGCGGCATAAGTTGATAAACGCAACGCTTTATGATAGCCGATTGTAGTCCAGGGATCACGAAAATCTGCAAACCATTTTACGTTTAATTTTTCTTTTAATTCTAAACCTATCAAATGCAAACTATGCGGTGGCCCGGAAGTTACAATGGTATCTATATTATTTTCCTTAATATACTTTTCAAGATAAATCACTGAAGGTTTTACCCAAAAAACACGTGCATCGGGAATAAAAAGATTTCCGCGAGTCCAAAGAAATGTTTTATCTAAGAAAGTTTGTTTTTTCTTATGAGGAAAAATTCCCGAACTAATTTTCTTGGTTTTATTCTTCGAAAAAACAGAAGCCAATTGATAAGGTTCCAAAATTTTATTTTTCAGAATAATTACCTTATCAGAAATCTGATCAACTAAACCTTCATCAATTATTGGATATGTTGGATTTTCAGGAATGTAAACAATAGGCTGAACACCAAATTCAGGTAAATACTTTACAAATTTTAACCAGCGTTGAACACCAGGTCCTCCGGCAGGTGGAAAATAATAAGTAATGATTAAGAGTTTTTTTTGTTCCAAGGAAAATCGGGTTTGTTGTTTTAAAGCTGCAAATTTAGACCTTATTGTAAGTATGACAATTATTTTAAAATGATTTTTATTCTAAATCATCTTTATCATTATTTGCTTTAGCAAGCTCCTCAATATCTATAAGATCTTTTGGCCTGTTCGAAGCTTTTTTAGCAATTATTAAATTGTCATAATCAATAAAATACACAGGAGTTTCTCCAATCATTACAATTGTAGCGTCTTCTAACAATGATGAAAAAGTTTTATCTTCTAAACCTTTTACAGCAGTCATAACATCTAATCTTAAACCGTAATTTAAGCTAAAATCAGTCCAGCCAGGAATAAATTGCATCGTTTCAATAGTTTCAAAATCGCCTAAATTGATTGATTTTAAAGCTTTTCGCAAATTGATCCTATTTTCAATCGTATCTTCTAAATAAATATCGATATCGCCAGTACTTCTATTATAGCCATATATATTTACTGCAAATCCTCCAATAGTTATATATTTAACTTTGTTTTCAAAAAAACTATTCCAAATGGCAACTATTTGCTCATTCATCGTTTTTTAGATTGGATTACTTTAGCCGTTTTCAGCATATAAGAAACTTCAATAAGAGCCATCAATCTTTCTAGTCTTTCCAAATAAGAAAGTGATTTGATTTCAGCTATTCTCTTAGCTTCCAACTCTTGTGGAGTACCAAAACTTAACACGTTCTTTTTCATTGTCTAGTTTTTAAAATACAACAGTAAAGATACTAAATCATCTCATATTCATTAGTTAAAACAAACCAGAGTTTTATTTTTCTGTTTTCGCTTTCTTTCTTTCGAAGTAAACTCCACCAATCAACAATAAGAACATTCCAATTGAACTGGCCAAAGTTATTATACTTCCGGTTTTAACAACCTGAGGTTCAAATTTAAACTCGATAGTATGTTTTCCGCCAGGAACTTCCATAGCTCTTAAAACATAATCAACTGGGAAATGGGTTGTTAACTCACCATCAATATAAGCGTTCCAGCCATTTTTATAATATATTTCTGAAAAAACAGCTAAACCGTCTTTTTTATTATCAGATTTGTATTTGATATAATTTGGTTTATATTCTACAACTTTAATCGTTCCGGTCGTGTTTCTTTAAACGGGCGCTTCTAAATTTACCTTCGTGTTCACGTACATTAAAAACAGCTACTTTTTTAGTATCGATATGATCTAAAGCTTTCATCACATCGTCCGGTTTATTTACCAATTTTACGGTGCTAACAAACCAGGCATTTCCGTTTGTATTAGGGTTGATAGTTGGAAATTCTTTTCCTTCCTTATCTGTTTGGATAATGTATTTTACATTCAGCATATCCAAAACTTCCATATTGTTTTTTGCAATCTGGTAATCGAATAACTGCTGTATTCTTCTCGGTTTTGCAGCATGATATCCACCTAAAGAATGGTGGAAATAACATGCACGTGCGCTAGACATGTTTCCGTTTACTTCGAAAACCCTGTAATGTGTTGTATCTTTTAAAATTTGAGCATCAGATGGTGTTTCCTGAAACGGAGCTGCAATTTGAGCAGGACTCACAAAATCTTTAGCCGAAACATACTTTTTATCGACAAAAAACAAATCGAAAATCATTAAAAGACCAACGATAATCAAGGTAGTATTTTGAGCTAATTTATTTTTAATGAACAACCATAAAATTCCAAAAGTCAACACGATAAAAAATCCTGAACGCAATAAATCTGCAGAGTAAAGCGTCATTCTGTCCTCTTTTAAAGCGTCAACAAAAGCCGGTCCGTAACTTTCTAAGAAATAATTATCACTGCTTCCTGTAAAATGAAACATGCTTTTAGCAAATACTAAAATCACAATTATCCCAAGACCAAAAACACCTGTTTGCACAAGGGCTTTCTGTTGTAGTTTAGGTTCATCTTTCGCTTTAAAGAAAGATTGTAATCCCATAATAGCCAAGACAGGAAAACACAACTCAAGAATAACCTGAATCGATGAAACAGCTCTAAACTTATCATACATAGGCACATAATCGATAAAAAAGTCTGTCAATAAAGCGAAGTTTTTACCCCACGAAAGTACCAAAGAAACTAATGCTCCTGCAAGAAATACGTATTTTATTTTTCTATCATCAATAAATAATGCTAAAACTCCTAAAAAGAAAACAACCACACCAATATAGGCCGGAGCTGCCACAATAGGCTGATCTCCCCAATACGTTGGCATTCCTGACACAAAATCCTGAGCTTGCTCTGAAGGAACTCCTTGCTCGATCATAAACGAATACATACGGCTGTCTGTACCTACATTTTCATGATTAGAACCACCAAAAAGTCTTGGAGCAATCAGGTTAAAACTTTCCGGAATTCCGTAACTGTATTCTGTAATATATTCGCGGCTTAAAGCATTTTCGTTTGTCTTTTTAGATCCGTCAGGATTAAAAGTCAATTCGCTGTTGCTACGGGTACTAAATTTAGCATACTCGCTTGTTGCCATTAAATTGGTAGAATTGGCACCAATGGCAAAAATTCCTGCTACAGCCAAAACTCCAATAGCAGTTAAGAGCGGTTTATATTCTTTTTCTTTAATAAAATTAAAAGCAAAATAACCTGATAATATCAACAAGAATATCAATAAATAATAGGTCATTTGAAAGTGGTTCGCATTAATTTCTAATGCAACCGCAAACATGGTGAGCAAACCTCCCCAAATATATTTTTTCTGAAAAACCAGTATAAATCCGGCAATAACAAGCGGCATATAAGCAATTGCATGTGCTTTTGCATTATGTCCTACTCCCAGAATAATGATTAAATAGGTAGAAAAACCAAAGGCAATGGCGCCAATAAAGGCTTTTAAAGGATCTGTTTTTAAAACTAATAATAAGCCGTAAAAACCTAAGAAATATAAAAACAGATAATCTGCAGGACGAGGTAAAAAACGTAAAACATCATCTAAATGTCCTATAAAATCGTTAGGATAATTTGCCCCTAACTGATAAGTTGGCATACCGCCAAATGCTGAATTGGTCCAATAAGGCTCAGAATGCTCTGTAGCTCTAAAATCATTTTGCTCTTTGGCCATTCCGGTATATTGAGCAATATCCGATTGGAAGATTTGTTTTCCCTGTAAAACCGGGTAAAAATAAATTAAAGAAACGATAATAAAGCCCAATATAACAAGGGCATGCGGATAGAACTTATTTACTATTTTCAATTGAAACTGGTTTGGGTTAAATGATGAATCCTATAACTCTAGGACACAAACTTAATCTATTTCTTCGTAATCAACATAATCGCCCACCTTTTTGGTTTCGCGTGGCTTTTTTGCATTGGCCGTATCGATAATAATTTCATCATTATTCGAACGTGTTTTTTGCCATGTAGTATCCTGACTATATTGTTGTTGTCTCTGAAAATTCTCTCCTGCTTTTTCAACTGCTTTCTTTACCAATACCGGCAAAAATATTTTAGCTAAAAATTTAAAAATATAATAAAACGCAATAATCCACATTATCGTTTTAAACAAATTTGTAAAAGATGCTTCTTGCATGATCATATAATTTTTTTCCAAAATTAATAAATCCATTGTTTAAAATTAAAATATCAATCTTAAATAAATAATAAAATATAGTACATTTGAAATGCGTTATTACTTTTTAATCAAAAAAAACGTTTATGTTAAAAAATAAAAACTTATTTATTGCAGCTCTTTGTTTAGTTCCTCAATTATTTTTCGCGCAATATACTGATGTTATTAACTCTAATCGTCCGGGTGAAACAATGTCTGCGTATGCAGTTGGAAAATCTGTAATTCAGGCAGAACTGGGTGTTTACGGCATCAAAGAAAAACACGATTTATTAAATTATGATGCAAGTGGTTTTGGTACAGATTTAACCCTGCGCTATGGTGCATTTTTAGAAAAATTAGAATTGATTCTGGACATACAATATCAAATGGAAAATTTTGATACTCCATACACCAGCTACAAAAAGAATAATTTTAGACAAACCGTTTTAGGAGCGAAATATTTAGTTTACGATCCTTATAAAAATTACAAAAAAGAAGCCAATATATACAGTTATAAAGCCAATCACAGTTTTAACTGGCATGAACTAATTCCTGCAGTTTCTATTTTTGCAGGAGCCAATTTTACCGGAGCTGACAATCCGTATTACTTTTCTCCGCAATCTGCAATATCGCCTAAAGTGGCTTTGATTACGCAAAATTTATTTGGAGGAGGAAAATGGGTATTTGTAACCAATATTATTGCCGATTATATTACAACCGATTATCCTAGTTATGGTTACGTATTAACACTAACGCACGGATTTAATGATAAATGGTCTGGTTTTGTTGAAAATCAAGGTTATAAAAGCGATTTCTACAGTGATGCCATTGTTCGTGGCGGAGCTGCTTATTTAATCAATTCTAATCTTCAGGTTGATGCTTCTGTTAGTACCAATTTCAAAAACACACCTTCGGTTTTATATGGAGGAGTTGGTGTTTCATGGCGTTATGACGGAAGTTATAAAGAAAAACAAATGGAGTTTAAAGGAAAAGAAAAAGCCAAAAAGAACAAGGATAATCAGATGGAACAAAGAGAAATCGATTATCAGGCAAAAGAAAGAAAGCGTAAAGCGAAATACGAATAATTTTAATAACCAACTTCTCTAAATAAAGAGACAATTTACATATAGAATCTTAATGATTACAATTAAAGAAGCCAAAACCAAAAAGGAATTAACCGACTATGTCAAATTTCCGTTTTCTCTCTACAAAGACAATCCGTATTGGGTTCCGCCTATTATTGCAGATGAACTAGAGTCTTTTGATAAAACAAAAAATCCTGCTTTTGATAACGCGGAAGCTTATTTTTATCTGGCGTATAAAGACAATCAAATTGTTGGAAGAATCACAGCTATCATCAATTGGGCTGAAGTCAACAATCAGCACAAAAGAAAGGTTCGTTTTGGATGGTTTGATGTTATCGATGATATCGAAGTAACAAAAGCTTTATTAGAAAAAGTATACGAATTAGGTAGACAACATAGTCTGGAACACGTTGAAGGTCCAATGGGATTTTCGAACCTGGACAAAGTTGGTGTTCTTACAGAAGGTTATGACCAGATGGGAACCATGATTACGTGGTATAACAACCCTTATTATGTTACCCATTTTGAACAATTGGGCTTTCAGGTAGAAAAGGAATATATCGAAAGTATTTTTCCGTTTTCAAATGTTAAACCTGAATTTTTTCTCAAAGCACAGGAATTAATCAAAAAAAGATACGGTTTAAGATCACTAACTTTTACCAAAACAAAAGACATTATGCCACACGTGGATAAAATGTTTGATTTGTTTAATGAATCTTATGCTAAATTAGCTTCGTTCGTAGCGATCTCAGATGTTCAGAAAGAATATTTCAAGAAGAAATACATCAGTTTTATCAATCCTGAATACATTAAGTTTGTTGTGGATAAAGAAGATAATCTGGTGGCTTTTAGTATTGTAATGCCAAGTTTTTCTGAGGCTTTGCAAAAAGCAAAAGGGAAACTATTTCCGTTTGGATTTATTCATCTATTAAAAGCAAGAAAACAAAGTAAAGATGTTGTTTTTTACCTTATCGGAGTTCATCCTGATTACCAGAACAAAGGAGTTACAGCCATCATTTTTGATGAATATTATAAAACATTCTCAGAAAAAGGAATTCAAAATTGCATTAGAACTCCTGAATTAGCTGAAAATACAGCTATTCATTTGCTTTGGAAAAACTTTGATCCAAAAATTCATTGCCAGAGAAAAACCTATCTGAAATATCTTTAATTTTTAGTATAAACATTAAAAATATTAAATGTCAATCATTAAAATTTGTAATGAATGCAAAAGTGAGTTTTATAAACAATCTTCGATAATGGAAAATTTATGTCCTGAATGTGCAAGTGTTTTGTACGGATATAAAAATTGCCCGCATGAATTTGTAAATAACCGATGTGAAAAATGCTATTGGAACGGAAATTCAAGTGATTACGTAGATAAAATAAAACCACAGCAATAATATAAAACTAAAAAATCCATTCTCCCCAAAGAATGGATTTTTTAATAATAGCGGAATAAAAAGCTTATTCTGCTTTACAATCAACTTTTGTCAATGTATTTTTTTGATCAAATTTTAATAGTTTTTTATCTTTAAAGGAAACTTTACCATTTGCTTCTACAACATCTCCATATCCTTCATAAAGAATCCCTTCTCTTTCAATAAAAGCAACCTCTCTAATAGATGAAACTCCTTCTGACATAAAAGTATAATCGGCAATTAAAGTATCACCTTTCATATTCCCTATTAAAGTCCCTTCATTTTTATCTTTTCCGGCTATATTATAGCTTAATTTCCCATTTACTTCCTGATGTGAGTTTACATTATAACTCAATTCAATTTTACTGGCACCTGTCGACGCATAACATTGATCTCCTGATGGCTCAACGATTTGAGCTTCTTTTGGTGCTTTTGGTGTAATTTCTACCGGTTCTGCAACTTGGTCTTTTTTACAAGAAGCAAAAACACTTAAAGTAATAATTGTAACGGCTAGTATTTTCTTCATGTTCTTTTGTTTTTAAAATTAGTTGATATAAAATTACTTTAAATAAAAAAAATCCATTCGCATAACGAATGGATTTTTTTACATAATTCCCATATCAGGAATTTATTTTCTAGAAATTAAGCATCCAGATCTACCGTAGTTCTGCT
>Ga0302173_10001749_pt1 | contig 10794 bp, 6 predicted proteins | sample I_Fen_N3_1_FD_198785 | JGI IMG/M metagenome (GOLD analysis project Ga0302173, IMG submission 198785) | Peat permafrost microbial communities from Stordalen Mire near Abisko, Sweden - I_Fen_N3_1 | ecosystem: Environmental > Terrestrial > Soil > Wetlands > Permafrost | place: Sweden: Abisko... | reverse complement strand
ATGTATTAACCTCAAAAGAAAAGGTGCAATTAAAAGAATTTAAGGTAGAAAAGAAAGCACATGAAGATAATGAATTATTTGAAATACTTAGAGGTATAAGACAAGAGTTAGCAAAAGAAAACAATGTTCCACCATATATTATATTTGGTGATGCTACTCTAAAAGAAATGGCTGCAAACTATCCGATTTATAAAGAAGCTATGCTTAAGATTTCTGGAGTTGGAGAAGTTAAATATAGCAAATATGGAGAAGCATTTGAAGAGGCAATAAAAAAATTTACTGAAGAACATAATATAGAGATACCTAATAATGAAATATCAAATAATATAGAGAACACACAAAACTTGGGTGATAATGAAAAAAGAGATGTAGATTTCAAACTAGAGATAACTACAGATTTAGAATTATACAATAGATTACAAGAGGCAAGAAATGAATTTGCTAAAAAGGAAAGGGTATTACCACAAGCAGTTATTGCTATGAATAGTTTGAAGGAAATAAGCGGAAGATATCCAAATACTTTAGATAAATTAAAAGATGTAAGTGGTATGGGTCCTAAAAAAATAAGTTCATATGGAGATATAATAGTTAAAATAGTCCATGAATATTTATCAGAAACAAACAAAGAAGTTAGCTGGAGTGATAGGAAAAGGAAAAAAGTTATAATTGATGGAGAAATCAGAGAGAATAATCAAATTGCAATAGATATGCTTAGAGAAAAGATTAATATTCATGAAATCTCACAGAATATAGAATTATCAATTTCAACTATTTTAGGGTATGCAACAGATTATATTAAAGAATTTGGAGAAAATATATTTGATATAGATTTAGAGGAATTTTATAATGAAGAAGATGAAAATATAATTGTAAATGCTTGCGAAAAAAATGGTTACGATAAAATAAATATATTAAAAAAAGAACTTCCATCTCATATAAAATATGAAAGCATAAGATCAGTAATTTTAAAAAAGTATTTTTTGTAGATTATTAATACATATTAACTACCTATACCTAAGAATAATGATAGATTCTATAAATATATTTAATAGTAGAAGATACATTCAAAAATAACATACGGTATGATTGTAAATAATTTTTGAATGTATATAAATTAAACATACAATAAAGGGGTGTTGGTAACTTGGATCCATATGAAGTTTTATGTATTGAGAAAAGTGCATCGGAAGAAGAAATAAAAAATAAATTTAAAGATATGCTTGAAGATTATACAAAAACTCAAGATGAAATGACAAAACAAAAAATTCATACGCTTAAGGCAGCGTATGATATGCTTATTAATGGAAATTCATATATAGAAATTAGAAGGTTAATCGAAAAGAACAATTTTACAGAAGCAGAAGTGAAGTTGAATGTGATTAATAATGCAAACTCAGCAGAATGGAATTATCTTCAAGGATTTATAGCAGTGCAAAAACAATGGTTTGATAGCGGTCTTAATTATTTCAAAAAAGCTATAGAATTAGATCCTAACAATGTAGAATACTTAAATAGTTTGAATAAATTACAAACAAGAGTCATTGATTCTATTGCAAAATATGGAAAACAAAACGTAAAACCTAATTCAAATAATATTAACGCTTGCAGTGGAGGTAATAATAGCAATAACAATGGAGGAATGTGTTAGTAGTTAGTCTGGTGTATTAACTTAACATATATAATTAAAAATATTTATATTTTTTTAAAATTTTAGTTGATTTAAAATGAAAATTGTGTTATTCTAAATATGCAGTTGGTACGTAAAGTGCTAGCGTGGAGCTTAGAGTGTCCTTCGCCGGTCTCTAAGCTCCTTTTTGTTTGCGTAAAAATAAGGCATATTAAAGAAAATAACAAGTCAAAGATGCGACGTATATTTTGCGTAAGACAAGGAAACAATATTAGCTCATAGCACGCTATTAGCTAATGTTGCTGACGAAGTATTACACAAAATAGACAAGCATACTGACTTGTTATTTATTTTAATATGCCTAAATACTTGTTTTTAGAAAATAGCATAGAAGCTATATAATTAGGTAGGTGAAAGTTAAGTGAAAGTATCTGAATTAGAAGAAATAATATTAGATAATGCATCTAAACTTAATTTAAATAGAGGTAAAGAAATATTAAAAAGTAAAGATCTAACTAAAATTAATATAAACAAAATAGATGATGATTATAATATATATGGCAATTTTAAATGTGAAAATAAAATACAAAGCTATAATTCGCATTTGAAAATAAATATTAAAAATAAAAGAATTACCCTTGCGAAATGTGAGTGTAATATGTTTTTAGAATTTGATTCTAAAAATAATATATATTTGTGCGAGCATTTAATTGCAATAGGATTAGAATTTATTTATCAAATAAAAAAGAAACTTAATAAAACTAGCGAAAACAAAGAAATTTTAAATAAAGATAAAAACTTATTACCTAGATTAGCTAATATAGATAAAGTTGTGTCAAGTAAAGAATTAAAGTTAAACAAATTTAACTTAAGTAAATCCGAATTAAGTGATTTTAAAAAAAAGCTTGAATTAAATATTTCCATAAAAGAAGTATTTGATGATAATAGTAATTACTTCGATATTAATATATTTATAGAAACTAGTACTATTTATCCAATTAATAATATTCCTGAATTCATAATAAGTATTAGCAAATCAAAAGAATATTATATTGGAAAAGGTTTAATTTATAATGTAGATAAAAATTGTTTTTCAAAAGAAGATGAGGAAATTTTAGAATACTTATATGAATATATATTAATTTCTAAACAGAATAAAGGTAGCAGTATAAGAATTCATAAAGAAATATTAAAAAGGTTTCTTAATATACTTATATACAAAAAAATTAAATTCATTTATAATTATCAAACTTATATTTGTGAAATAAAGAATGAAGACTTACCCATTTCTTTTACACTAAAGGCAGTAAAAGAAGATTATGTATTAACAACAAAAAAGGTTTTCCCAATACCGTTAAACGATAAGATGGATGTTTTCTTCTTTGATAGAAAAATATTTGTTCCTTCTTTGGCTCAAATTAATGTATATAAGCTTTTTTATAATACTCTCAAAGAGGAGAGTAAAATTACATTTAATAGAGATATACAACCAGAAGAGCTGTCTAATTTAATTGCAAATATAAATATTATGTCTAAAAAATTATCCATAGATGATGTTATTATTGAAAAACTGGTAGACAATATGAAAATTTATTTTCGCTTTGAAAAAAAAGAAGAAACATTTTGTTGTCATGTTACTATAAGTAATAATGAAAAAAACATATCTTATAATGAAGTCATAGCTTCAAATAATTCAATTATAAAAAGCTCTAGAAAGATAAGGCTTATAGAAAGTGAATTAAATAAAAATAGATTTTTTTATAAAAATGGCACTTTTATGTTTTATGGAGATGATGATGACTACTACATTTTCTTAAAAGAAAAGTTCAAATATTTAAAAGAATTGGGACAAATACAAATTTCAAAAGACAGTAATAAATATTTCAAACTATATAAAGGTGATAAATTTGAAGTAAATATTAATGAAGATGAAGACAATAATTTCAATTTTTCATTTAAATTACATGAAATTGAGAATATAGAGTCAAGCAATATTATAAATGCATATAAAAATAAAAAAAGATATATTAGGCTTAAGGATGATACTTTTTTTGATTTAGACGATGAGGAACTAAGAGAGTTTATAAGAACTATAGATGCTTTAAATATAAATGTAACAGAAGGCAGTGATGAATATAAACTTGAATTAAATAAAATTTATTACTTAAATAATAAATTAGATAAGAATGGAATAAGCTTATTTTATGGAAAAGAAAAATTAGAAGGAGTATTAAAAAAATTTGATAAATTAAATGAAAATAATTTTAAAATTCCACTTGACTTTAAAGGTTCTCTTAGAGAATACCAAATTAGAGGATATAATTGGTTTAGAAGCTTAAGCTATTTAGGCCTTGGTGGAATCTTAGCTGATGAAATGGGACTTGGAAAAACAATTCAAGCAATAACATTTTTATTATCTGAAAAAAATAAAAAATCTATAATAGTTACCCCAACATCTCTAATATACAATTGGAAGAGAGAATTTGATAAGTTTGCACCAAGCTTAAAGATTGGAATTGTTCACGGTAATAAAAATGATAGAATTCAAGTCTTAAATAATATTTACGATTATGATATTATATTAACTACATATGGAACATTAAAAAATGATGTTTTAGAATACGAAAATATAAAATTTGATTATTTAATATTAGATGAAGGACAAAATATAAATAATCCAGAATCTCAAAACGCAAAACTAATAAAAAATATTAATGCAGTAAGTAGATTTGTTTTAACAGGTACACCAATAGAAAATAATTTAATTGAACTTTGGGCTTTATTTGATTTTATAATGCCTGGATATCTCTATACTAAACAAGAATTTTCTAATAAGTTTATAAAGCAAGAAGAAAATTATATGGAGGATCTTAAAATACTAATTAGTCCTTATATTTTAAGAAGAATTAAAAAAGATGTAATCAAAGAGATTCCAGAAAAAATAGAAACTAAGTTCTTAGTTGAAATGACAGAACATCAAAAGAAAATCTATCAAGCATTTATTAAGGAGATTCAAAATAACGTTAAAAATCCTAAGATAAATAAAAATAATATAACTATTTTTTCTTATTTAACAAAACTTAGGCAAATTTGTTTGGATCCAGCGATTATAATTGATGAATACTCTGGCGGTAGTGGTAAAATTAATGTTGCCAAGGAATTGATACTAGAAAATATAAGTGAACATAAGATTTTGTTATTTTCTCAATTTACATCTGTTTTATCTATAATTTCACATGAATTGGAATTAGAGAATATAAAGCATAGTTATTTAGATGGCAGTATTCCTTCTAAAAATAGAGTTAAACTTGTAGATGAATTCAATGATAATGAAGATATAAGAGTATTTTTAATATCACTAAAAGCAGGGGGAACAGGGTTAAATTTAACTAGTGCAGATATTGTCATTCATTTTGATCCTTGGTGGAATTTATCAGTGGAAGATCAAGCTACAGATAGAGCTCATAGAATAGGTCAAAAACATGTGGTAGAAGTAATTAAATTAATAGCAAAAGGTACAATAGAAGAAAAAATATTACTTCTTCAAGATGATAAAAACGAGCTTATAAATAATGTTATAACAGGTGAGTTAAAGGATGGAAATATAATCAATAAAATTACAAATAATGAAATAATAAACTTAATTTTATCTTAAATTCTTAAAAATACGTATAATACATGCTATAATTGAGAGCAACTGTTTTGATGTAATTTGAATCATCAGTAAGTAAAAATATAATAAAATAGGTGTATAATGTACATTTGGTGGCTGTTAAATTAAGACTATTAATAAAAGTTTTTGATTTATTCAATAAAAAGTACCAAAAACAATAAATGCTTTTGTATATTATAATGACCGGGGAAGGGAGCTCAAAAATATGCTTGAATGTGTTTTAATAGATTTAAATGTTAATAAGAACACAAATGTTAATGAACTTATAGAAAAACATATGCCTTTTATAATAAAAAGTATTTCAGATGTTACAGGTAGATATGTTTCGTGTGAGAATGATGAAGAATTAAGTGTTGGATTACTTGGTTTTCATGAAGCTATTCAAAGATATGATAATGAGAAAGGTCATTTCTTATCTTTTGCTAAACTTGTAATAGGAAGTAGAATAAAAAATTATTTAAAAGGTGAAAATAAACATCAACATTCATCCCTTGAAGATTTATTAGATAAGGGGTTAGAAATAAAAGATGAATATTTAGAACAAAAAGAAGATAATAGCTTATTAGTGGATCAAATCAATAGGCTGAAAAGTGAAATAAGTTCGTTTGGGTTTACTTTAGAAGAGTTAGCCGAGGAAGCTCCTAAACAACAAGCTACAAGAAAAAACGCCATTAGTTTATCAGAAGAAATAAGTAAAGAGGAAGAATTTACTTCTTTTATGTATGAGAAAAAAAGATTACCTATAAAAAGAATTGTTTTAAGATTTACAGTTACAGAAAAGGTAATTAAAAGAAGTAAGAAATTTATAATTTCTGTGGTAATAATAATTGATAAAAATCTTAGTGGTTTAAAGAATTGGATCAGAAAGTAGGTGATAAGAATGAATAAGGGAATGATACTGGAATTAAGTAAGAGTTATGCTATAGCCTTAAATGATGAAGGTATAATGGAGAAAATAGCCTTTAAAAAAGATATGAAAGTTGGCCAAAAGATATTTTATTTTGAAGATGATATTGTAAAGGCAACGAGAAGTAAGGTTTATAGACATAACAATTTTATAAAGACATTTGGATCAATTGCGGCATTATTTTTACTTGTATTCACTTTCTTTAATACTATGAAAGTCGATCAAGCATACGCTATTGTTAGTTTAGATATTAATCCAAGTATACAAATAGAAGCTGATAGTAATAAAAAAGTCATTAAGGTTGAGGGGATTAACGATGATGGCAAGAATATAGATTTTACTGATATTAAAGGGTTGGATATCGATACAGGAATACAAAGGATAAAAGAAAAATTAGTAGAAAAGAAATATTTGGATACTAATACAGAAGTATTAGTTGGAGTTGCATTTACAACAACAAATGAAGATAATAGTAGTTATGAAGAAACGTTAAAGGATGCGATTAGAGCAACTTTTAATACAGAGGATATAACTTATATAAAAGCTGATAAAAAAGAAATTGAAGAAGCAAAAACTGAAGGTATAAGCTTAGGTAGATATAAAGCTAAAGAATCAATTTCAGTGGATCAAGATACAAAGAACAATATTGGTAAAGCACCAGTTAAACAAATTACTGCTCTTATAAAAGATAAAGAAAATGTAATTCAATGGGATGCAAAAGATGAAAAAATTAATGAAGCTCCAGTAACAAATGTAAAACCAGAAGTAAAAAATGAAAATCCACCAACAAATGTGGATGCAAACACCAATTCTAATACAAATACAAATGTAGGTAAAGATAGACCGGTAACTAATGTTCCTTCAGATAATCCAAATTCTAATGTTGATAAAGAGACAGGAAACAATGGTAATAAACCTGCTAAGAATAATGATATTTTAGAAGTGGAGCCAGAAGCTCCAGTGGTAGATGAAACAAAACCTAATAATACTAAACCGACTGATAATACTATAAATATAGGACCTAGTAATGGAACTATTGAGAATAATACAACTTCAAGTAAAATTCAAGATGAAACAAAACCTAATAATATATTACCGGTAGAACCTAAAATAGATTCAGTGAATAAAGATACAAAGAAGTAAAATGAATTTTTATAAATTATATTAAGTAGATTTATCAATAAATGATAAGTCTACTTTTTTTATAATAAAAATTAAGACACATTCAAAAATAAATAGTCCATATGCCTAAGGTACCTAACAAGAGAAAAATAGGGACTAGAATTAAATTTTATAGTATACTTACTAGTAAGATATATTAATAAGATTTGGGGAGATTAAACAATGATAAAAGAATATTTGAAAAACAATGTGTTAATAAGTGATGGAGCAATGGGTACATATTATTCCGAATTAACAGGAAATGATGTATCATACTGTGAGTTCGGCAATTTAAACGACAAAGATACTATAAAAAAAATACATACTGAATATATTAATGCAGGGGCGAAATTGATTAGGACTAATACATTTTCAGCTAATATATATGATTTGGGAGTATCAAGGGACAAATTAAGTGAGATAATTAAATCAGGAATAACTATTGCTAAAGAAGCTACAAAGGATACATCAGTTTTTATAGGAGCAAGTATTGGTCCTATAAAAGAAGTGAATTTAGATGAATCATATAAGGATCTTTTAGCTGAATACAAGTTTATAATAGATAGTTTTTTAGATAATAAGATTGAAATTTTTGTATTTGAAACCTTCAGCAATTGTAATTATTTAAAAGAAATATGTGAATACATAAAAGGAAAAAATCCAGAGAGCTTTATATTAACTCAATTTGCAGTTAAGCCAGATGGATTTACAAGAGATGGAGTAAGTGTAACAAAATTAGTTAATGCAGTCAAAAACATTAATGAAATAGATGCATATGGGTTTAATTGTGGTTCTGGACCAACTCATATATCTGAAATAATAAGTAAGATTGATATAGGAAGTGATATTGTTTCAGCACTTCCTAATGCTGGATATCCAGAAATAATTCATGAAAGAACGGTTTATCCTAATAATCCAATATACTTTGCAAAAAAAGTTAGTGAAATAAAATCACTTGGAGCTTCAATTGTTGGTGGATGTTGTGGAACAAATCCTAAATATATTAAAGAACTAGCTTCTTTAGTTAATGAAAATTCTAAAGTAGTAAATACTATTATTAGACATAAAGAAAAAGTTAAGGATCATGAGCAAAAGATAAAAAACACGTTTAAAGATAAATTAGACAATAATGAATTTGTAGTTGCAATAGAATTATCTGCACCTATAGATACTGACATATCAAAGCTTATTGATGGAGCAAAAATATGTAAAGAAAATAATATTGATTTAGTAACAGTACCTGATTCACCAATGTCTAAAGTAAGAGCTGATTCAACAATTATAGCATCAAAAATTAAAAGAGAAATTGGTATTGAAGCTATGCCACATCTGTGTTGCAGAGATAAAAATATAAATGCTATAAGATCAAGTTTGATAGGTTCTCATATTGAGCATATAAGAAATGTACTTGCAATTACAGGAGATCCTATATCAGACGCAAGTAAAGTAGAAACAAAGAGTGTATTTAATCTAAATTCCTTTAGATTAATGGAACTTATAGAAGATATGAATTCTGAATTTTTCAGACAAGATAATATTTTTATAGGCGGAGCCTTAAATTTAAATGTTTTAAACAAGGAAGTTGAATTTAATCGTATGCTGAAGAAAATAGAAAAAGGCGCAAAATTCTTTTTAACTCAACCTGTATATGATGATGAAGCTATAGAGTTTTTAAAGAAGATTAAAGAAAGAACAAATGTAAAGATTTTAGCCGGATTACTTCCAGTTGTCAGTTATAGAAATGCAGTATTTTTAAATAATGAGCTTCCAGGAGTTACAATACCAGATAAATATGTAAAAATGTTCTCGGAGAATATGACAAAAGAAGAAGCACAAGAAATTGGTGTGAAAATTACTGTAGAAATTGGAAGGAAGTTAAAAGATATTTGCGATGGATTATATTTTATAACTCCATTTAATAGAGTAAGTATGTTAATTGAAATAATAGAACAAATTAAGAATTAGAAAATAATAAACTAAAATGAAGTTTTTTAAGTGGACTTTATAGTTGGTAATTAGAAGACTGGAGGGATTTTTATGAGGATAGGTATTATAAGACATTTTAAAGTTAATTATCCTAAAATTTTTTTTATGACATCAAAGCAATTTAAGAAATGGGAAGAAAATTATAATAAAAGTGATGTTATTGAAAAAGATATAGAGCTTATGGGGATAAAATGGGATAAATGTTATGCCAGTACTCTCATAAGAGCAATAATAACAGCAAAGTATGTATATAAAGAAGATATAGTTAAAACTGATTTAATTAGGGAAACTGTAATTGATCCAATATTTAAAAGTAATTTTAAACTTCCATATTGGTTTTGGGCAGTTAGCGGCAGACTTGCTTGGTACTTTAATCATAAATCCCAAGAAGAAAATAAAACTATAACCATAGAGAAAGCTAGAAAATTTGTTGATGAACTTCAAGACAATGCAAAAAGAGAAGACTTAGAAAATGTATTAGTAGTTACCCATGGATTTTTTATGTATAGTCTTCAAAAAGAGCTTAAGAAAAGAGGCTTTGTAGGCAGATTGATAACCAGTCCTAAAAACGGGGTGTTATATCTATATAAAAAGTAAAATAATTAGGGAGGCTCAAAGAAATAACAAGTCAGTATTCTTCTTTCACCTCCCGTATTCAATCCTTAAATGTTTTATTATTTCCTACATACTATGAAATAGTATAGAATGATCATAAGAAGCTGTTTTGAAATCAATTTCAAATTTTGAGATATTGCTTTTACATAAAAATCTTGTAATGAAAAGTGAAGTAAGTTACTATATTAATTGTAGCCAATATAAAGGGGAGAAATTTAAAGATGAATAAGATATTGTTAGATGAGGCAAATAGATGTTTATTGTGTAAAAATCCTAAATGTAGAGTAAATTGTCCAATTGATACACCTATACCAGAGATTATAAATCTTTATAAAGAAGGTAAACTTAAAGAAGCTGGAAAAATTTTATTTGATAATAATCCACTTTCAGCAGTATGCTCATTAGTTTGCATTCATGAAGATCAATGTAAAGGAAACTGTGTAAGAGGAATCAAAGGGGAACCAATAAATTTTCATGATATAGAACAAGAAATATCAACTAAATACATAGAAGAAGTTAAATTTGAAAATATTCGAAAAGATAAAGATAGGATAGCAATAATCGGTGGAGGACCTGCAGGAATTACAATTGCATTCATATTAGCGCAAAAAGGATATAATATAACTATTTTTGATGCACACGTGAAAATAGGCGGAGTTCTAAGATATGGTATACCAGAATATAGATTACCTAAAAATTTAATAGATATAATTGAGGATAAACTTGTTGAGCTTGGAGTAAAAATAAGACCTAATACTCTTATAGGTCCAGTAGTAACTTTAGATAAATTATTTGAAGACGGATACAAGGCAGCGTTTATTGGAA
>Ga0302173_10001747_pt1 | contig 10795 bp, 8 predicted proteins | sample I_Fen_N3_1_FD_198785 | JGI IMG/M metagenome (GOLD analysis project Ga0302173, IMG submission 198785) | Peat permafrost microbial communities from Stordalen Mire near Abisko, Sweden - I_Fen_N3_1 | ecosystem: Environmental > Terrestrial > Soil > Wetlands > Permafrost | place: Sweden: Abisko... | reverse complement strand
TTTATATAAAATTTCAGCTCTTTCATTGACAGGCACATTCTTCCACTTTTTTTGAGCTTCTTGTGAAGTTGTAAATACAATATCAACGTCTTCTTTTGTCATTGCTGGAATTTTACCAACAATTGAACTATCAATTGGAGAATATATTTCTATGGATTTTCCATTCTTACTATCAACCCATTCACCATTTATTAAATTTTTAAAGTTATTATTATCGCATTTTATACAGTTAAACATAATTCCACCTCTATTTTTAATATTTTTTATTAATTAACATTGATTATCATTTAATATCATCATATACCAATAACTAAATTATATCCATATAAATTAAAAAAAATTTATAATTACATTTTTTATTCAGTATAAATATAACATACTGTTAATTCAATCTTAATATTCATGGAATATACTATTGATTAAGGAAGGTGATAAATATGAAAAATTTGAATATCTGCATAGACATTGATGGTACTATAACAGACCCTTATTATTGGCTAAGTTATGCTAATAGCTACTTTAATTCTAATATATCTGAAGACCAAGTTATATCATATGACATTTCTAAAGTTCTTAATATTGAGCAAAATGATTATATAGAATTTTATGAAAAATTTAAGTTTGAAATTCATACTACACAAAAATTAAGGAATGATGTTAAAGAGATATTGGATGAACTCCATAGATTCAATAACCTCTATTACGTAACTGCTAGAGATAAATCTTTAGAACTTTTAACCTTTCTCTATTTACTAAATCATGAAATTCCATTTGATGAAATTTTCCTTTTAGGTACTCATAATAAAGTTCCTAAGGCAAAAGATCTAAATTGTGATATTTTTATAGAAGATAGTTATGACAATGCTATTGAACTATCAAATAGTGGTTTTATGGTTATATTAATAGATACAAACTATAATAGACTTCCACTTAACAATAATATTATTAGAGCACATAACTGGTTGGAGGTATCCCAAATTATAACTGAAATTTCAAGAAAAAAAGAAGCAATTTAACTCTTTAGAAGAATTAAACTGCTTCCTTTTTTTGTGTGATAAAACTCATTATATTCAAGCTTTTCATTAAGCTCTTATTTAAGTCTATTATCTTTAGTGAAAAATGTTCTATATCCAAGTGTTACAAATAAAACAGTAGTAATAGCAGTACTACCTAAGATAGCAAGCATAATACCAATTTGATATTTTATTGCAGTTAACGGAAAAGTTCCAGAAAGAATTTGACCTGTCATCATACCAGGTAATGATACTATTCCCATCGTAAGCATATTATTCATAGTTGGTAAAATTGCACTATCAAATGCATTATTAACAATTTCTTTAGTAGCTGCAACAGTACTTGCTCCTAACATCAAGGAATTTTCAATTTCCACACGTTTATCTTCCATATCACTACATAACTTATTTGCACCTAGTGCAATACCTGTCATGCTATTACCAATAATCATCCCTGAAATAGGTATGAAATATTGAGGATTAAACCATGGACGCACATTTAATACAATAAGTATAAAAAAAGTTGCAGTTAAAAGAGCACCAAATATCATAGAAAAAGCAATAATACGTTGTAATTCTTTTGACATGTTAACTTTTACTCTCTTTATGGAATTATATATTGCAAATGAAATCATAATTAAAATCATAAAAGAAGTAAGCCACCAACTTGGATTATTAAAAACAAACATTAATACATAACCCATTAGTGTAAGCTGCACAGTCATTCTTGTAGTTGCAATTAAAATTTGCTTTTCCCGCTTAATTCCTCGTGATTTAAAAATAATTAACATAATAAGTACAAAAATATAAGCTATTGAAAGTTGGAGAACAGAAAGATTCATTACTACGTTATTCATTATATGCCTCCATAACTTCCCCTTTTTCAATTCTTATAATTGAATCAGGAAACTTTTCTGCAATTTGTTCTGAGTGAGTAACCATAATAAGTTGCTTATTATTTTCTAAAACAAACTTAGAGAAATTTTCGATAATAAATTGTTCAGTTTCTTTATCTAGTGCCGCAGATGGTTCATCAAGCAAATATGTATCTGCATCCATTAACATTACACGAGCAAGACATAAGCGTTGCTTTTCACCACCAGAAAGATTACTACATCTATCAGTTAGTTGTTTATTAAGCTCTACCCTTTCAAGAGTTTCTTTCATAGAAGCTTTAGATGCAGGTAGCTTTTTAGAAAATTCTAATCCAATTTGCAAATTATCTTCTATTGAGCCACTATAAATTACAGGTGTTTGTCCAAGCATAACTACATTGCGACGTAATTTTATAGTGTCCATTTTAGAAACATCTTCACCTTTATAAAGAATTGTTCCTGCATCTGGCACCGTTAAACAATTTAACATACGTAGTAATGTTGTCTTTCCTGAGCCAGAAGAACCTACAATACATGTAATAGGTTTATTTATACATAACTGTGGAATGTCTAAGATATCCTTGAATTTCATGCTTTGTACTTCAAACATCTAATTTTTCACTTCCCCTATCTTATAGAATTTCTTAAGCAATATATTTTAAATAATAAAATCCTTATAGTAATTATAACAATTACCATAAGGATTTGCATGAGCTTTATGAATTTTTTATTAGTCCAATAGCTACTCCAAGAAAACTAAATTGTTGATCTTCTATAATAATAGGTTCATAATTATCATTTTCCGGCATAAGGGCTATCTTTCCATTTATAGTTTTATAAGTTTTTAAAGTAGCCTCACCATCAATATCAACTGCTACTATATCTCTTACACTTGGCATATTTTGCTTATTTATTACTACATAATCTCCATCATAAATGTTTTTATTTATCATAGAATCACCTTTTACCTTAAGCATAAAAACATCTTTAGTTTTTCGTACCCACTCTTTTGGCAAATAGTAGTTATCTTCAATAGAATCATTTATAAGAATTGGACTACCTGCTGCAATTTCATTAAATACTGGAATGCTTAATACATCCTCTACTCTTTCCTCAATCCCATTGTATGCTATATAAATTTCATCTACAGATCCAGAATCTTTGATAAATTTATGAGATATATTTCTTTTTAGGTCTATATATTCAATGGTATTTAAAGATAAATCTGACTTAGTTAAATTACTTTTTATAATATTTTCAGCTTGTACGTGTCCAGTTTTATCAGCTATTTCTATTTTATTAATTTTAACTTCTTCTCCAATAAAAATAGTCTTTAAAGAAATACTTTTTCCCTTCATATCATATCCTAAGGTAGCAAAAGATTGGCCCTTTGTAATATACGCATAAGGATTATTATATTGCATCGTATCAACTATAAAAGTTATACTTGAATAAATTTTATCATTATATAATGCTTTTAAAAATTCTATTTCAACCTTCGTTAAATCTTGGCAATTATCTATAAAAATATGAGTATAATTCTTACTTGGATTTTTTTGTGCTTCTTCTAAAGCTATAAGTTCCATATCTTGAAGATCTATTTTATTTATCTTTTTTAAATTATTATTATACTCAACTAAAATTTCATATACAGCTTGTCTTTGTTTCGAATTTTTTCTAAGGATTTTAGGTGTAATTATGTTTTTGTTGCTTACTCTTGACGGTCTATTAGCATTTTGATATTCTTCAAGCGTTATGTAATTACAAACTTTTATCCACTTAATTTCTTCTTGTAAAAATTCAGTAAATTCAATACTTATTATGTTAATTTTTTTCTTTCCATATTTCTTGGCTATAATCTTAATTGCTTCTTCAAGCTTATTTTTGCACTCTAAAATCGATGCAATAGCTATTCTCTTTTTATGAGATTTTTTATATTCATAAAAATAATAATTAATTAACGCATCTATTGTACTCATTTCTAATTTATCACTATTATCTTCATCAAAAAAACTGTTTTGATGATATTTTTCCAGAGTTATGTTTTTATACATAAATGATACATTCTTTAAATTTTCATCATTATTAGTTGCTATAAGTATCCTATCTTCTTTGGATATGCAATACTTATCAAGCAATTTAGGAATCTTATTAATAAATGTAGTTGTCTTTCCTGTACCTGGTACGCCTTTTATTAGCATATGACCATTAGGTTTACTATTAATTATTTTTCGTTGTGCTCTATTAAATTCCATGTCTATCCTCCTCCCATTTATTCTTTAAATTTTATTTATCCGATAGCTAGTTTTTTTAAATTATTGCTGTAATTATACTATATTATCTGATTATGTGTAAAGTTTTGATGATTATTTGTTCATTAATAAGTAGAATTTTAAAAGATATAACTGGTTAAAAAGTGAAAAATTAAAGTTTTTTTAAATATATACATAAATCTGTTTTTAAATATTTCAATAAATATTTTAAAAGGAAACTTGACTCCCTGCGTTCGCTGAGTAAGTGATTCACGCCAAATCAAAGATTTGGGTTCTCTACTTAAAAAAAAGAATATAGGTTTAAATATAAATGTGTTACAATTTAAAAAGAAAAAAAGTTAACAATATACAATTATATAAAGAGTGCGAAGCACAATTAGGAACTTTTACAATTTATAGGAAACATGAGGTTTAAAGGTCTTTTGTATATTTCCTGCAATAATTTATAAGAAATAAAAATGCAAATGGTTTATGAAAAAGCAAGCAATAGTTTTGATTTTTATACAAATCCTATAGCAAAAACAATATGTTTATAAAAAAAGTAAAACTATAATACTAAATTAAAATATTAAATTTATGGACAAATCGAAGGGAGAATAAAATGAAACCCAATATTATATTTTTTGACATTGATGGGACATTACTAAGTGAAAAAACTTTTACTGTTCCAGAGAGCGCTAAAGAAGCTATAAGAAAAACTCAAGAAAATGGACATCTTGTATTTATTAATACAGGTAGACCAATTTTAGAAATTGATAATTGTATTGAAGAACTTAACTTTGATGGATATGTATGTGGGTGCGGTACTTATATAGAGTTCAAAAACAAAGAATTATTTCATAGAAGTCTTGGTGTAAGTTTATCAAAACAAATTGTAAGTAAGCTACGTGAATATCATATTGATGCAATATTAGAAGGTAAAAATGGTGTTTACTATGACGGTGATATGAATATATGTTCTGAAGAGGTACTTAGAATTAAAACTCGTCATACAAAAGTAGGGTTCTACAAAGGACAAACTTTTGATGATTCTGATATTGACTTTGATAAATTAGTTATTTGGACTAATGAAGATAGTGATTTTGATGCTTTTAATAAGGAATTTGAAAACACCCTTGAATTTATACATCGTGGTGAAAACTTTTATGAATTAGTACCACTCGGATTTTCAAAAGCAACTGGGATAAAACATTTAATAGATCACTTAGATATTCCCCATGAAAATACATATGCAATTGGTGATAGTACTAATGATCTATCTATGCTTGAATACGTAAAAAACAGTATTGCTATGGGTAATAGTCATCCTTTACTATTTGATTTAGTTTCGTTTGTTACAAAGGATATTGAGGAAGATGGAATTTCTTATGCTTTGAAGCACTACAGTATTATATAAGGCATATTAAAATAAAAAAATTAGAGATTACTTTGTGAAAGAGAAAACGTACGTAAATTTTATCTTTAAAATTTACGTACGTTTCTAGTAGCCTCATTTTTACACAATAGTTTTTTTAGTATCAACAAATTATATGAGGTTAATTAGATTATATATTCTATAGACCTGTTTATTAAGCATTACTCATGCTATAACATTAGTTAGAATTCTATTCTCTATGAATGGTGACAATTGTGACAAGGACGGTGGCATGGGTCAAGAGGTGTAATATCTGGTGATACGCTTCCATCAACACAATTAATTGGAGCTGCAGTAGATAATACTGCTAATTTTTTCTTTAAAATAGCATATATATTATCTGTAATAGCTACTGAAATATCTGTGGTAGCTACAAATCCTACGTGTGGAAAACTAGCAAATTCTGTATCCAAAACGAATGGATCTTTAGTTGGATCATAATCTGTATCATTTAATTTTACACAGTCTATTGATAGCAGACTACTGAAGTCTTCATTTATATCAAATTTTGTATTTGTTGGTAAACACATTTTTCCAGCAAAATTCATTTTATTAAAGTCCAATAATGTTAGAGGAACAAACTTAGGAAGTTTAGTGATTTTTTTTGTAGTTGAATCGTAAGTTCCAAAAAGTGTAGCTGTAAAACATGTGTGACATATTTTACCTCTTAAAGTTATATTTAAATTACATATTCCAAAATTTAATTGTTTTTGAACTATTTTTACTACTGAATCAGTTAATTGAGTTGGTGGATTAGTTTCTGGACAACAACAAATTTTGGTTTTAATTTGTCCATAAGCTGAATTAAACAAATCTACTCCGCCACATGAACACGCTTTATTTACAGAAAAATCAACTGGAGTTCCATCAATATAAACCTGTGTTGTTGGTGGTGTTGTATCTGATTTTATTCCAATACAATCATAACCAAACTCTATTGCATCTATACATATACGACCACTTGGAGCTGGTATTTGAAATTGTGGGACCCTATCTAGATTTGTTCTGAATACTAAATTACTAGGATATTGTGTTTCAACTTTATTTAAATAGATACAATTTTGTATTACTTTAGCTAATATAGGTGTGCATACTGCATTTGATATATCAGCTTGAGTACAAGTTACTATTGGAGCTTCATCACAGCTTTGGCATTGACAATTTGGCTTTATTGTTGATGGACTTTCTGACGCTTGAAAACATTGATTAGCCATAATATATGACCTCCTTATTCTAAAAGTATATTATTTAGACATGTTTTTATTTTTATATTGTATATTATGAGAAATAATCCTACATGTTTCCAAATAATAATTGATTTTTTAAATTTTGGTTCTATATAAGTTATTATTAATCCTTTATAGTGAATTATAAAATTGCAATCAATACCTAAATATATATGACTATTGGAATAAAATGTATTATGAATTCATTAGTGCCATTTATATAGTATTAAATAGTGGTCACAAAATAGTTAAAGATATTTTGCCTAGGTCCTATTTTTTCTATTAATTATGTATATAAACATATGGACTTAAATATATATAATGAGAGAATTATTTTAGGAGGAAATCATGACCTTTATAAATAAGTTTGATACTTTAATTAAAAAATCCAACAATTGTACCACTAAGATAAGCTTAAATAATGGTATTATATTATCTAATTTAAATCTTGATATGAAATTATTATCTTCAAAAAAAATCATGTATGGGAATTATTCCTTTATAGATTATTGGTTTGATATAAATGAAGATGATTCTATATATGGAATAGTAACTACTAAAGATAAAGGATTATTTTATATCTATATTACTGATAAGGTAATTGTTAAAAATAATATATTTAAATATGATTATAAATTATTTTCTATTAAATTTACTTATATAAAAAATTTTAATAAAACTTCCCATATGTTTTATTACTTAATTAATAAAAGGCAAAATAATTTATGTGATTTAATTCATAACTATAAAACGGATAAAGGTTGGGTTCAATGTGAAATAGATTCAATACCTTATAATATTCTTACTAATTTTGTTATAACTTTTGAAGATTTCACTCCAAGTATATTCTATTTGAAAATAATCAATGGCTTTGAGGAATTATTTGTATCTACCTTTGATTTGAATACAAGCACCTGGTCGTCCCCATTGCAGATAACAAATTCTCATAAACCAAAGATTTATTTATGTGTCATTAAAGATTCTAACAAACACTATCAAATTGTCTTTTCTGAAAACAATTATGATAGATATTATTGCGCCTACATAACTGGCTATATAGAAAATAATATGTTTATTTTTAGTAACTCTCGTATCTTGAGTAATAGTGTTACGTGTATGTTCCCTAATATATTGGAGTACAATAGAGAACTTCTTGTTCAGTGGATAGAATATGCCAATTTAAATACCTGCACCTCATGTGATTATGGTAAAACCTGGTCTATTATAAATGATACCAGTGCAGAATTCCCTTTTATTTGCTGTAATTACAAATCAAATTGTAATACTGACGATGTTCTCAATTCATTTGTTATTTTTTCATATGAAAATTCAACAGATGTCCTTGGAACAAAAAATTAGTTAATCATATAAAACTTCATCTTATAAATGAACTTAATAAAAACAATCTTCATAGTATAGTATATGAAATTCTTAATTTAAGGAGTACTACAATTGGAAAATTCAATAAAAATTAGTTGTAATCATGCAGCTTACGTAGAGAAATTTAATTCAAATACTAATTTTTCACAGAGTAACTCATTACTTATTGGTGCTATTACCAATAAATCATCAGATGTTAACTTATATATGTCTATATTAAATTTTCATATATCTGATTTGGAGCCTGATTCTATTAAAGAAGCATCTTTATTTTTATTTGTTGAAGATATTAAATCTACTAATAAAGGCTCTTGGCACTTAGGACTTTTTGGGAATTTCGATAATATTGACATATCCACTATTGATTGGACTAGTTTCCCAAATAATAATTTTACTAAACTATCAACCACAATTATACCTAATGACCCTATAGGTTCTTACTTAAAAGTGGATGTAACTTCTCTAATAAAATCTTTAGCAGAGTATTCTTTGAATTACAATATACTTTTGATTCCTGTAAAGACAAACTCAAATGCTATTGTTAAATTAGCTTCCATTGGATCAAATAATTCACCTTATTTAAGTATAACAACCTATGATACAGATAATTCTGAAGCATCAGAGACTTCTGATACTGATACTTATGATGAGCTAATTGAAATGAATACCTATGCTAGCGTATCTAACAGTGCTTCAGATAATAACACCTCTCAAGAATTTCTTGATAAAATTATAAATGCAATAACCGAGCATGATTCTATTTTAGTTTCAATTAAAGATATTTTAAGCAACAATCAAGATCATGTTATTACTCAAAACATGGTAACTTCTAATTCAGAGAATCTTAAGAATCAACTTTCTATTTTAGATGAGAGTCAGTCTAATAAGTTAGCTTCTCTTTCTGATAATTTAGAAAATCAAAATTCAGTTTTAGATTTCATTAAGAATGAAGTTAGTAATGACACATCCTTTCTTTTAACTAAGGATTTGCTTAATAAAATTATAAATACAACGACTGAGCACCATTCTACTTTGGCTTCAATTAAAGATATTTTAAGCAGTAATCAGGATCATGTTATTACTCAAAATATAGTAACTTCTATTTCTGACACTCTTAAGAATCAACTTTCTATTTTAGATGAAAGTCAATCTAATAAGTTATCTTCTCTTGAAAATGGACTTGTTAATAACTTATCTGAAAAGAATATTACATTAAGTCAAAAGTTAATTGATTATATTACTAGCAAGTTTAATGATCAAGATTCCATATTGAACTTAATTAAAAATGAAGTCAGTAATGAAGAATCTTTTATCTTAACTAAAGATTTGCTTAATAAAGTTACTAAAATCTTAATCAATCAAGATTCAAAATTAGATTCTTACAATAATTCTTTGAATGATACCATGGATATTTTCTCTAAGAAATTAGACAATATAGATAATAAAATAGAATCACTGGATGATAAGATAATTAATGCTGTGAAAAATAGTACCGAGAGTTTAAATAACGATATAATCAAATTAATAAGTATGCTGAATCCTTTAACTGAATCTGTTGAAGCTTTAAAAACTAATATGGATAATCTGAAAAATGATATTAATTCTAAAATCAGTAGTTTTCAAGTAACTAATAAAAATGAGTCTATTGAATTTAATTATATAAGTTCTGAATTATCTGAATTATCGTCTAATTTAAAATCATTACTAGAAATGGTCACTTGTATTACAATTGAACCTTTAAATTAGATTACATTAAAATAAATTAGAATATAATTAGGGATATAAGAACGCACTTGTTGCTTTTCTTATATCCCTATTTTGCTTAAAATATTATTTTTAGATAATACTCAATTAAAATTCTTTACATACCAAAAAAATAATATTCATCACATTAGGCATATTCAAAATTTGTCACATACTATGACACTCGCCATATTATGTATTAACATGGTATGTATTAACATGCTATGGCTTTTTAAGGAGGTTATAATATACTATGGCATACGATAATTATTTTGATAATATAGAATGTAATAGTCAATACCATGATCATCATAGACATGGACATCAAGGACCTCAAGGACCACAGGGTCCTGCTGGAGGACCTCAAGGCACCCAAGGACCTCAAGGTACTCAAGGCACTCAAGGACCTCAAGGTACTCAAGGCACTCAAGGACCTCAAGGTACTCAAGGCACCCAAGGACCTCAAGGCACCCAAGGACCACAAGGTGCTCAAGGCACTCAAGGTGCTCAAGGACCTCAAGGCACTCAAGGACCACAAGGTGCTCAAGGTGCTCAAGGTGCTCAAGGACCTCAAGGTACTCAAGGACCTCAAGGCACCCAAGGACCTCAAGGCACCCAAGGACCTCAAGGCACCCAAGGACCTCAAGGCACCCAAGGACCTCAAGGCACCCAAGGACCTCAAGGCACTCAAGGACCTCAAGGTGCTCAAGGCACTCAAGGTGCTCAAGGACCTCAAGGTACTCAAGGACCTCAAGGACCACAAGGTGCTCAAGGTACTCAAGGACCTCAAGGTACTCAAGGCGCCCAAGGACCTCAAGGTACTCAAGGGCCACAAGGCACTCAAGGTACTCAAGGCACCCAAGGACCACAA
>Ga0302173_10001745_pt1 | contig 10801 bp, 8 predicted proteins | sample I_Fen_N3_1_FD_198785 | JGI IMG/M metagenome (GOLD analysis project Ga0302173, IMG submission 198785) | Peat permafrost microbial communities from Stordalen Mire near Abisko, Sweden - I_Fen_N3_1 | ecosystem: Environmental > Terrestrial > Soil > Wetlands > Permafrost | place: Sweden: Abisko... | reverse complement strand
CTATTGTTTCTTCTTTAAAGGCTGCAAAGGTAATATTAAAGCTTTGGGATAGACATGATAACATAGCTCCAGACCTTGTTGTAATAGAAGGTCCAAAAGCTGGTGGTCATTTAGGCTTTAAGGTAGAAGAACTAGAAGATGAAAATCTAGATTTTGATAAAATTGTTTCAGAAATAATAGATGAAACAAAAAAATATGCTGAAAAATACAATAAAGAAATTCCTGTTGTAGTTGCTGGAGGAGTTTTTGATGGCTATGATATTGCTAAGTATCTTAAACTAGGTGCTAGTGGTGTTCAAATGGCAACAAGATTTGTAGTAACTGAAGAATGTGATGCTTCACAAGCTTATAAAGACGCATATTTAAATTGTTCAAAGGAAGATGTACAAATAGTTAAAAGTCCTGTAGGAATGCCTGGACGCGCTATTAGAAATCCTTTCGTTAAAAGAACTCTTACTGAAAAAGAAAAAATAACTCATTGTTATAATTGTTTAACACCTTGTAATCCAGCTAATACTCCTTACTGTATAAGTAAAGCCTTAATAAATGCAGTAAATGGAAACCTTGATGATGGCCTTATCTTCTGTGGAGAAAATGCTAGCAGGCTTACAAAGATGACTACAGTTAAAGAGCTTATGGATGAATTAGTTTCAGAAATTGAAAAAGCTTAAATTAAAAAAAAATGGACTGTCACATAGATAATTCTATCTTTGTGGCAGTCCATTTTGCTTTTTTCTATGATATTAAAAAATATATTATCTTACAAGTAGCTAATTATACATTTTTGCAAGCTATTACTTCAACTTCACACAAAACTGCTTTAGGAAGTTCCTTCACAGCTACGCAAGAACGTGCTGGCTTACTTACAAAATATTTAGCATACACTTCATTAAATTTAGCAAAATCACTCATTTCAGCAATAAAGCAAGTTGTTTTAATAACATTATTAAAATCAATGTTATTTGCTTCTAATATAGCCGAAATATTTTTCATAACTTGTTCTGTTTGCTCTTCTATATTCGATCCTACTACTTCACCTGTTGCTGGATCTAAAGCTATTTGTCCTGATGTAAATAATAAATCTCCAAACCCTACTGCTTGAGAATATGGTCCGATAGCCGCTGGTGCTTTTTCTGTGTTTGTTACTTTTAACATTTCTAATTCCTCCCCAAAATATAATCCATAATGTGTTTAAATTATTCATTTAATTGTATCATTTTATTTTTTCATATACAATTTTTTTCATAGCTATAGATATTAATAACCCATTAATTATTTTATAACAAGATAGCGATAATACTAAAACTTTCAACGCAAATTGAAGGGTACAAGATAAATTTCTCGTACCCTTTCATAACAATTATAGCATTTTCAACTGCTGTCTTTCCTATATTTCTCTTCCCCTTGCATATCTAGCAATTATATTTTTTCCATCACCTAAATATATTAATCTCTCTATTCTTTCTTCTATAGAACCTTCATTTACTTTCCATAGATTATCATCATCTATTACTAAAGCATCAAATTCATATCCTTCTTCAAAACTTCCAACCTTTCCAAAAAATTTCCCGCCACCTTTTGTTGCTAAATAGAAAACTTCTTGAAGTGTTAAAGCTTTTTCCTCTTCTTTAAAACATACTTTTCTTAACTTAGACATTCTTATTGCACATTCCATTACAGCAAACATACTTAAATTTTCTCCACCAGCTATGTCAGAGCCAAGACCTACTTTAATATTTCTCTTTAATAACTTACTAATTGGTGCTATTCCACTAGATAAATTAACATTAGAATTTGGGCAATGAGCTATAAAAACTTGATTTTCTTCCATTGTATTTATTTCTTCTTCTGTTAAATGAACACAATGAGCCATTATAGTTTTTGTTTGACCAAAAAGATTAAATTTATTATATGTATCTCCATAGCTTTTACATTCTGGATGCAACTTACTAACCCATTCAATTTCTGATAAATTTTCTGAAAGATGTGATTGTACTGGTATGCTATCTTTTATAGCAATATCACCTAATTCCTTCATTAAATAACTTGTGCAACTTGGTACAAATCTTGGTGTTATTATTGGCTTTACTAATTTATATCTTTCACTACAGTTTTGTGCCCATTGAATAGTGCTCTTAATAGAATCATCACTATTTTCCTTTAAAGCATCTGGACAGTTTCTATCCATATTTACTTTTCCTACATATGAAGGTATTCCCTTTTCCTCAAGCAAATTCATTAAAACTTCTGTAGCTTCTGAATGAATTGTTGCAAAAATAACAGCTCTTGTTGTTCCTTCATTATATAGTTCATTTACAAATTCCTTATATACTTTTGTAGCATAAGAGATATCTTTAAACTTTGCTTCTTCTGGGAACGTGTAAGTTTCAAGCCAAGGTATCAGTTCTTTATCATATCCAATACCCTTTATGGCAAATTGAGAAGCATGAGTATGTAAATCAACAAATCCTGGAATTATAAGTTTACTTCCATAATCTTTAATCTTAAGATTCTTATATATTTCTGGTAATCTATCATATACACCCTTAATAAAATTATCCTGTATTACAATATATCCATTTTCAATTATAGTAAACATATCACTAGTTTCAGTATATAGGATATTTCCTTTTAAAATTATTATACTTTTTTCCGTTCTTTCCATTATATTCATCCTTTCATTTTAACCAATTATTTCAGCATATTAAGCACAATCAAAAAAATATAATAGATCCGTACGCTTGTCTATTTTCTTTTTTCTCTATATATTTTAACATTATATATGTCTTTTAACACTAAAAAATGTGCACCTTAAGAAAGAGTAGCTGTGCACTTATAGCAAGAGTAGCTATGCTACAATAAGGAACTTTTCTACAATACGTAACTTTTCTGCATATAAGCACCAACCCCAAAAGACTGAATGCTTGAAAATTTTAGTGCTTAGGGATGTTCAAAAAAATAACAAGTCAGATGCTAGTCTATTTTGCGTCATACTGCGCATCTTTGACTTGTTATTTTCTTTCACACCCATTAAATTATAAATAATAATCTATAATTGCTTTTCCACTTGAATTAGGTTTATTTGAATGTATACTAACTGTAACGGTTGTCTCATGCCAAAAATTTGTATTTATAACACACGATACTTCTTGATTTGCTTTAACTTCCTGCCATTGACCTCCACCACCATCTGAAGATTTAATATTAACAGAATAAATGCCATCTTCTGGATCCTTAATCTTCCCACAAATATTCACGCTTTTACCAAAACCATGTTTACTTGTTGTATAGCTATAATCTCCGTAGCTGTCAAAAATAAAAGTGAAGGTCACTGAATTTTTACCTTCTAAAACATTTTCTTTAGACATTAAATTAATCTCCCTATAAGTTTTTATAACTAATCTATATGCAATAAAAATTAATCTAATGTTAATCATATTAGTAAAAACTTATCTTTAACAGCTTTTTAATTTTTCATTTCAACAATTAGTTTTTCTTTAGGTAACCAGCCTTCTTCCATATCATTTAATTTACTACACCAGACCCAACCATTTAATTCTTTATTTCCTTCAACTATTTCATCTTTTTTTACATCTAACTCTTTTGCCGAATAATCTTCTAATACAGTTCCATATTCACCTTCAATCTGAATAATCTGTTCTGGAGTCCATCCTTCACTATTTCTATTTAAACTATAACAACAAATCCACCCAGCCCAGTTTTCAGTACCATCAGACCTTTTACCAACCTTTATTTTTTCTCCTTTTTTAACTATAATAGGCGTTACATTATTGCTTTTATGTTCTTCAATAATTTTAAATTTCATTTGATTTCCCCCTAAAATTTATTCTTAGAAAAATGAATAACTTATAACAACTATTACTTAATTCATTTACTAAGGCAAAATCAAAAAATAACAAGTCCATGTGCCTAATTATACACAGCTTCTGGATAATTAATCCACAATAATTTAACTAAATCATTATAATTGCGCACATACATGCCCCTTATTTCAGTAATATATACACATAAGTTCAGTTCATTGTGGATATCGATATTGACATGCTACTAAAGCTATTTAGAAATTTAACCTTCCAGTTGTAAATCAAAATTAATTTCATATTAATCAGAAAATAATACAAATATATGGTAATTAAATTTTTAGGACATGCCTTAAAATAAAAAGCTATGAATGTAAGAAAATAAATTCTTAATTCATAGCTTTTTAAATTTTGACTACATTTTTATATAGTCTCCTTTTATTAGATCAGTTACTATTTAATTACTGACATTCCACCCATATATGGTTGTAATGCAACTGGAATATTTATAGAACCATCTTCATTTAAGTTGTTTTCTAAGAATGCAATCAACATTCTTGGTGGTGCAACAACTGTATTGTTTAATGTATGTGCAAAGTATTTACCATTTTCACCATCTACACGAATCTTTAAACGACGTGCTTGTGCATCACCTAAATTAGAGCAGCTTCCTACTTCAAAGTATTTCTTTTGTCTAGGAGACCAAGCTTCTACGTCTACTGATTTAACCTTTAAATCTGCTAAGTCACCTGAGCAACATTCAAGTGTTCTAACTGGTATATCTAAAGTACGGAATAAATCAACTGTATCTTTCCACATCTTTTCGTACCACATTACACTATCTTCTGGCTTACATACAACAATCATCTCTTGTTTTTCAAATTGATGAATTCTATATACGCCTCTTTCTTCTATACCATGAGCTCCTTTTTCTTTTCTAAAACAAGGTGAGTAACTAGTTAAAGTATGTGGTAATGAACTTTCTGGTAATATTGTATCTATAAATTTACCAATCATAGAATGTTCACTAGTTCCAATTAAGTATAAATCTTCACCTTCGATTTTATACATCATAGCATCCATTTCAGCAAAACTCATAACACCAGCTACAACTTCACTACGAATCATAAATGGAGGAATACAGTATGTAAATCCACGATCTATCATAAAATCTCTTGCATAAGAAATTACTGCCGAATGAAGTCTAGCGATATTTCCCATTAAGTAATAGAAACCATTACCAGCAACTTTTCTAGCACTATCTAAATCAACGCCATTTAGTTTTTCCATAATTTCGACATGATATGGAACTTCAAAATCAGGTACAAAAGGATCACCAAAACGTTCAACTTCTACATTTTGACTATCATCCTTACCAATTGGAACACTTGCATCAATTATATTTGGAAGAATCATCATAATATTTTTAACTTTTTCATCTAATTCATTTTGTTTTGCTTCAAGCTCTGCTAGACGTTCAGTATCTACAGAAACTTGTTTCTTTACCTCTTCTGCTTCATCCTTTTTTCCTTGAGCCATTAATGCACCAATTTGTTTTGAAATCTTATTTTTGTCAGCTCTTAAAGCCTCTGTTTCTTGCTTTGTTTTTCTAAGTTCAACATCCAATTCAATTACTTCATCAACTAAAGCAAGCTTATTATCTTGAAACTTATTCTTTATATTTTGTTTAACTATTTCTGGATTTTCCCTTACAAATTTTAAATCTAACATACTTTTCCTCCTAAATTATATATATTACTAGGCATACTGACTTTATAAATATGCCTTATTTGAAAACAAAAAAATCCCAAACATCCCATAATAACTGGGACGGAAGGAATCCGCGTTGCCACCCAAATTGTTGGTAATAAATAAAACCAACCACTCGATAGTAATATAAAGGTTACTAACCTTTCAGCTTAGTAGGCATATAAAATATATGCTTATCACCGACAGCTCCAAAAGTGGAAAGATTTAGCCTTTCACCGATTCACACCAACCATCGGCTCTCTGAAGAAATTTATAAATCGTAGTTTTTATCATCGCTGTTTTTATTATATACTATTATTTATTAATTATAGATATATTTCGACTGATTTGCAAGTAAAAAAATATATAATATGTTATTCATCATTATTTCATATTATAATTTGTTTTCTTAGAAATTATTCTCAGACAAAACATTAACATAGCTGCTATTAATGATATAAAGAATATTATACTCCATATAGTTTTATACCCTTGAATCTGAATATAAAATCCTGAAATAGAAGTACTGAGTGCTACACCTATGAATGTTCCAATCCCCATAATAGCATTTAATCTAGCTCTATAATTACTTGGACTATTATTAGCCAAATAGACACCTGAACTTAAGGCACTTAAAATTTCTCCACCAGTCCATAATATAGTTGATACAATAAATAAACTAAAACCAGTTATATAACCTATCATTCCAAATCCCAAGGCATATAATATTCCTGAAAACACCATGTTTGTTAACTGATGATTTCTCCTAGTTATAACACTTATGAAAACTGACAATACCAGTACTGTAACAGCATTTATACTCATAAGATATCCAAAATATTTTGCTCCCTCATTATTAAACTCCGCATTTAAGGTTATAGGAAGTGAAAATTTGTGTTGAGCATAAATAAAACTATAGACTACGTTTAAAATAAAGAACATACATAAATATGGTCGTTTCCAAAGCATTTGGAGTGTATTTCCCCTCTCTGCTCTTTCTGCTTTATTTTCTACCTTAACATCAATATTTTTTTCATAAGTTTCTTTTATATTTTTCCATATGAAAAATACTGCTATAAAAGAAGTTATTGCATCTCCTAAAAATAACATCGGTAAAAAATTATTAAATAGAATCCCTGCTAAAATAGGTCCTATTGAAACTCCTAAATTTGTAGCAAGGTATTGAAGCGAAAATCCAGCTTGTCTTTGTTCTTTAGAAAGTATATCTGTAACCATTGAGCTAAACGCTGGGCGTATAAACCCATTAAAAAATGTGCTTACTAATAAACACACTACTGTAATTGCTATATTTTTAGTAATAGCGCAGGGTATTAATGCAGCTGCTGCTATACTCTGACCATATGTATATATTTTTTTCCTTCCAAACATATCTGACACCTTACCACCTATAATCGATGCAGGTATAGCTATAACAGATGCTAAAGTAACTATAATTCCTGATGCCACAGTTGTCATACCAATCTTTTGAGTAAGATATAATGCAAGAAATGGTACTACAAAATCACCAAGTCTGTTTATTAGCTTAGCAAAACATATAACATACATTTCTTTAGGTAATCCTCTATAATTGTTAATAATTTTTTTCATTTGCTCTACCTCCTGTTCATAACAATTTTACATTATAAATCCATTTAACTCAAAACATTCCCATTGAATAATTTCTATATAATTTACTATTTTAATGATATAATTTACTATACATTTCACTAATTTTAGTCAAATATATATAAATTATCACGCTTTAATGGAGGTTATTTCATGGAATCCACAATGGTAATATTAGGTAAAGAGTTAGAATGCGATTTTTTATCTGCTTGGATAAAATATACAAGAATAAAAAATGGATTTAGTCAAGAAGCTTTGGCTCATGGAATATGTTCCGTAAGTCATTTAAGCTATTTTGAAAATGGTAAGAAGCCTTTAAGAAAAGAAATAATAGAAGAACTCCTCAAAAAACTTAATATAGATAAGATAGATAAACTGGCTAGCATAGGTCTTGTAAGACAGAAGTTAAATAATATGATGAATGATATTGAAAGTTTTAACTATGATGGAGCAAAAGTAATATATAGTGAGCTTTTAAAAATAGAGAATATTATTAATCAATCTCCCTATAGTATTGAATTTAAAATATATGACCTTATGTATAAAACCTTTGTGGAGTTTATGGATTATGATTATTTAAAAAATGATATAATTCTGTTAGATAAAATATACAACTCTTTAAGTGATGACCTTAAATATTTATATCTTCTTGTATCAGGAAATATATTGTATAAGAACCATGATCCCGATGAGGGAATTGAAAGACAAAAAAATGCATTAAGTTTAAAGGATACATCTTGGATTAATTTTAATTTAGGAAAATCCCTTAGCTTTAACAATAATCCCGCCAAAGGATCTTATTATTTAGAAAAGGCTTTAGATAGTTATGAAAAAAGTGGCAGATATCTAAATGCAGTATGGGCTCATAATTATCTTGGTGTAAGTTTTTCTTATTTAAAAATGTATGAGAGCTCTGAAAAACATTTTAATGCAGCTTTAATGTCTGCAAAGCACTTTGATATGGTTAGATTATTTTGGCACCTTTATAATAATTTATCTGATCTTTATTTAACTAAAGGAAATTATGATGAATCCATTAAATGGAGTAAATTAGCTATGGAAACTAATTATAGACCTATTTTACCTGCGTATAACTACGTGTCTGCTTGCATAAAATTAAATAAATTGGATGATTGTAATGAAATTTTTGATAAATACCTAACTGAACAACATAAATCTTCTATATTCTATAATTCAATTTATTATCTTTATTTAGTCGCTTATAAATTTAAAGAAGATTGCTTTTATGATGAAGTAAAAAATAAAATACTTCCTTATTATGAAGGTATAAAGAAAAATGATATCTGTAAGGATATTAAATTAAAATTAATTGAATATCTTGAAAATAAGAGAAGATACAAAGAAGCTAATAAGCTTTATAAAGAACTTATATAAATACCAATACCATAACTTAAGCGTATAATGCGCCGAAATTGGATACATATTTATTCCATAGGACTGTGAAAATTTCGCTGGAAGCATCTAAATGGCAGGTTGTACCCATTAAGAAGCTTCAACAGCTTATTTTCAATGCCTATTCCACAAATATATATCCAATTTCTCTGTTTTTATATACTCTTAAGTGTAGTAACTCTGTTTTTATATTATGCTATGTTTTAATACAATGTTGATACTATACCATTTTTAAGGAAGCCATTTGTAGCTTCCCTTAAATTGAAAATTCATTCTAAATTAAATGAGAATTCTATTGTAGAATGTTCAATAATATCAATATTTTCTATATATACTTTATCAATTAAGATTTCAAAACTTTCGTCATAGCAACTTAATTCATCAAGTGCTTTATCAAACTCAATCTGTTGATGTAATCTGCCGACAGTTAAGTGAGGGCAATATGTTACTTTCCTAAATAAAAAACTCTTTAATATTCCACTGTATAATTTATCATGCAGTTCAATTATATTGTCATTTCCCTTCTTTACATTAAGAAACAAATACCCATCTCTAAAGTCACCTGTAAAATCCTTTAATTGAACATTAAATTTTTTCATTCCTTTTAATGCCTTATTAAAATGCGATTTCAAATCATCTGTTGATATATCACTATCAAATGGAAAAACAATAGTGATATGTGGAGCTATGCAGTCTGCAAGTGGGTCATACTTTTCTCTTATACTTTTAATACTATTAATATTATCGAAACTTGGAAATAAAATTATTGCCCTTTTCAAAAAATCACTCCTAACAAAATCTCTATACCTTTATATTCGTATATTTAGTCGCAACACCATTAAATCTATCCATCTACTTTTTTAATCCGCTACATATAGCATTAATACAGAAAATTTATAATTAATTTCCATAAATTACTTAGTATCAATAATCCTATTTGGGATATCATAATATCATAAGGAAGTTAACAGTTAAGCGATGATATATATTCTAAAAAGAATATATTAATCAAAGTTTTAATATAGGTCAAAAGACTTATATTAAAGCTGAGATGCGATACTATAAGTTTAGGAAAAGTCTTATTATAGTCGATTTATATTTTTATATTTATAGATTTATTATAACTAGATTCCAACTTATTTTATAGTGTCAAGCGAAAATTATATTTGGTGATGTAATAATCATATATAGCCGTGAGGTTATATATTGGTCGTGTAAGTATCTTATATAATCGAACAAAGTATCGCTATTGGTAGTGAACTGTTTAATTATAGTCGAAAGATTATAATTGGATACTAAGGTATCTATATTGGTGTTAGTTAAACTGTTATACTCCTTATTATATAGCTATAGATAGGTTTATGTAAAAGTAAACTTATCTATAGTTTATTTTTTTGACATAAAAATACTCCCCTTATAGAAGCAGTTTTATTATTTTAGGCACATGAAAGAAAATAACAAGTCAAATATATTAGTATACTGACTTGTTATCTTTTTGATTATACCTTAACTCTTTCTATAAAAGGAGAACATTAAATTATTATTATCTAGCATATGCTTGGTGGCGACGATGCATGACCTATTACTTACTACTTAATATCCAAGGCTTTTGAATATTGTTTGCCAATGTATCATAGGTGTTAATAAGGTTTCTTAATGCCGTATCTAAATCTTCACTTTTTAACACTTGAGCTTTATAAGTATTTTCAGTCATCATGCCTATATCTACTTGAGATTTTGCATATCTAAGTTTTGTATTAGTTGACTTAATTTGTTCTTTTAATGAATTTATTTTGTTTTCCAAATCTTGCAATGTTGAATAACCTTCTTTTAATCCATTCTTAAGACTTTTTTTAGCATCCTCTAATTTAATCTTAGATTCATCTAGACTATATCTACCATCTAAATACGAACCATAAGCGTCTAGCTTTTTCAAAAATATCTGTTGCTTTTGCATATAATCAATAAGTGATAAAGCATATCCACTAGAATTAAATGTAGCAGTTCCTGTATTCTGATCGATTCCTGCAAATTTAGTTTTATCTGGTATTTGAGGAATATCACTAGCTATAATATCTTTTATACCATCATCTTTTAATTCATCTAAATAATCTTTCGTAAGCTTAATCATATCATTATTATATTTTAAATATGTATCTATTTTATCATCAAAATATCCATCTACTGAACCA
>Ga0302173_10001744_pt1 | contig 10806 bp, 8 predicted proteins | sample I_Fen_N3_1_FD_198785 | JGI IMG/M metagenome (GOLD analysis project Ga0302173, IMG submission 198785) | Peat permafrost microbial communities from Stordalen Mire near Abisko, Sweden - I_Fen_N3_1 | ecosystem: Environmental > Terrestrial > Soil > Wetlands > Permafrost | place: Sweden: Abisko... | reverse complement strand
TTCTGTCAATTATATTTTGGCTTTATTTATTGGAATATTGGTCCCTCTGCTATTTGTTTTTGGAATTTTCTTTGTTAATAATTCAATTCAAAATGCAGATGATGTTAGTAAATTGACTCAAATACCATTAATTGGAGTGGTTGGAGTAAATAAAGATTCTGTAAATTTAGCAGTATTTGATAAGCCTAAGTCTGCTCTATCAGAAGCCTTTAGGGCAATTCGATCATCTTTACAGTTTTTATATAAAAAACAACAAGTAAGCGGTTCTAAAACTTTAATGATTACTTCGTCTATAAGTGGCGAAGGAAAAACATTTTGTTCTATAAACATAGCTACTGTTTTTGCATTAAGTGAAAAGAAAACAGTTATTGTTGGTTTAGATTTAAGAAAACCTAGGTTATCTGAAGAATTTGATATTAAAAATCAAACCGGGGTTGTGAATTATTTGATAAAACAAAATAGTTTAGATCAGATTACGAATTCAACACAAATTGAAAATCTTGATGTGATTCTTTCAGGGCCAATACCTCCAAATCCGTCGGAGCTGATTTTGAGCGACGCAATGAGAGAGTTAATTTTAGAATTAAAGCAAAAATATGATTATATTATTTTGGATACACCTCCAGTTGGTTTAGTTTCGGATGCATTAGAATTGTCTCAATTTGCTGATGTAACTCTTTATATTGTAAGACAAAATTATACAAAAAAGGATATGATAACTTTGTTGAATACTAGGGTAAAAAGGGGGGAGCTAAATAATGCAAGTATCATTTTGAATGGTTATGAAAATAAAGCGAAATATGGCTCAGCTTATGGGTACGGATACGGTTATGGCGCTTACGCAAATGGTTACCATGACGAAGAAGTAAAATTAAGTTTCTGGAAGATTATTTTGAATAAACTTAACAAAAAGTAAATTGAACCAAATGAATACAACAATGCAATACACGATTTTAATTACAGGTGGAGCTGGCTTTATTGGGTCAAATTTGTCTGAATATTTTTTAGGATTAGGTCATAAAGTAGTTTGTCTGGATAATTTCGCAACCGGTCATCGTCATAATTTAAAAGATTTTGTAGGGAATCCCAATTTTAAACTGATTGAAGGAGATATTCGAAATATTGCAGATTGTGTTATGGCAGTTAAAGGAGTTGATTATGTTTTACATCAGGCTGCTTTGGGTTCAGTTCCAAGATCAATTAACGATCCAATTACAACCAATGATGTAAATGTTTCAGGGTTTTTAAATATGTTGGTAGCTTCTCGTGACGAGAAAGTTAAAAGATTTATATATGCCGCAAGTTCTTCTACCTACGGAGATTCTCAGGGATTGCCAAAAGTCGAAGATGTAATTGGTAAACCTTTGTCGCCTTATGCTATTACTAAATATGTAAATGAATTATATGCCGAAATATTTAGTAGAACTTATGGATTAGAAACAATAGGATTACGTTATTTTAATGTTTTTGGAAGAAAACAAGATCCTAATGGTGCATATGCAGCTGTGATTCCTAAATTTGTTACGCAATTGATGAAACACGAAAGTCCTGTGATTAATGGAAATGGAAATTATTCTCGCGATTTTACTTACATAGACAATGTCATTCAAATGAATGAATTGGCAATGACAAGTCAGAATCCGGAAGCAATAAATACAGTTTATAATACAGCATTTGGTGATAGAAATACATTAAATGACTTGGTAAGATATTTGAAAGAATACTTATCTGAATTTGATTCAGAAATTATGAATGTAGAAATTGTTTACGGTGAAAATAGGGCTGGAGATATTCCACATTCATTAGCAAGTATTGATAAGGCAAAAAAAGTATTAGGTTATAATCCAAAATATTCTTTGCAAGACGGATTGAAAGAAGCAGTAAACTGGTATTGGAATAATTTGAAATAATAAGGATCAAGTTAATAATAAATTAAATGAAAATTACAAAAATTTGTTGCATTGGAGCAGGTTATGTTGGAGGCCCAACAATGGCAGTAATTGCTCAAAAATGCCCAAATATTCAAGTGACAGTTGTCGACTTGAACGAACAAAGAATTAAAGATTGGAATGATCCAAATACTGATAATATACCTATCTACGAACCTGGACTTTCAGAAATAGTAGCGGAGGCAAGAGGAAGAAATCTATTCTTTTCAACCGAAGTAGAAAAGGCAATTGACGAAGCCCAGGTAATTTTTATATCTGTAAATACTCCAACTAAGACCTATGGTAAGGGTAAAGGTATGGCTGCGGATTTAAAATACATTGAATTATGTGCAAGACAAATTGCTAGAGTAGCCAAACAAAATAAAATTGTTGTTGAAAAATCAACTTTACCAGTAAGAACTGCTGAGGCGATAAAAAGTATCTTAGATAATACAGGAAACGGAGTACAGTTTCAAATTTTGTCAAATCCTGAATTTTTAGCAGAAGGAACTGCTGTGACAGATTTATTAAATCCAGATAGAATTTTAATAGGTGGAGATACAACGCCAGACGGTGAAGAGGCAATTAATGCTTTGGTGGATGTGTATGCAAATTGGGTAAGTAGAGATAAAATTTTAACGACTAATGTATGGTCGTCAGAGTTGTCTAAACTTACAGCTAACGCATTTTTAGCGCAACGTATTTCATCTATAAATGCCATGTCCGAATTATGTGAGAAAACGGGTGCGGATGTTAATGAAGTTGCAAAAGCAATTGGAATGGATAGTAGAATTGGACCTAAGTTTCTAAAAGCATCAGTTGGTTTTGGCGGTTCATGTTTTCAAAAAGATATATTGAATCTGGTCTATATAGCAAAATCTTATGGATTAAATGAGGTCGCAGATTATTGGGAGCAAGTTATTATAATGAATGATCACCAGAAAAGAAGGTTCTCGAATAAAATTGTTCAGACCTTATATAATACTGTAGCTGATAAAAAAATTACATTTTTAGGATGGGCTTTCAAGAAAGACACAAATGATACAAGAGAATCAGCAGCAATTTATGTTGCAGATGATTTGATAAATGAGCAGGCTAAAATTTCTGTTTATGATCCAAAAGTTTCAAGAAATAAAATGTTGAGTGATCTGGATTATTTAGAAAGTAGGACAGTGGAAGAGAATAGTAAAGCCTTGTCAATATTTGATAATGCTTATGAAGCTTGTAAAGGAGCTCATGCAATTGCAATTCTTACCGAATGGGATGAATTTACAAGTTATGACTGGCAAAAAATATATGATTCAATGCACAAGCCTGCTTTTCTTTTTGATGGTAGAAATATATTAAAAGCAAGGGAATTGGAGTCTATTGGGTTTGTTTATAATGGCATAGGCTCATAGTTAATTGTGGGTGAAATAAAATTAATGATCAAATGCGTATAAGAATGGTGAGTCTAAAAGTTTTATTTCAATATAAAGAGAGAATATGAATTGGTATGTAGTATATACAAAGCCTAAGTGGGAAAAAAAAGTAGCAGAGAAACTTAATCAGATTGGAATTGAATGTTACTGTCCATTAATTACTCAAATAAAAGAATGGTCTGATAGGAAGAAGAAGATTGAAATTCCTCTTTTTAATTCATATGTATTTGTTCAGTTGGCAGATAAAGATCGAAATTCTGTTTTTGAAATAGCTGGAGTAGTTCGCTATTTATTTTGGTTGGGTAGGCCCGCTGTTGTTCGTGATGAAGAAATTAATATAATTAAAAATAGCCTTAAAGCCGATAATTTAATTGATGTTTCAGTGAATTCAATTCAAGTGGGAGATCGTATAAAGCTAGAAACAGGGGCGTTTAGTAATCAGGACGCCATAGTTCAGGAGGTTTCAAATACACATTATATATTGGTTTTAGAATCTTTAGGATGTGTCCTTAAAATAAAATACAAATAAATCAGTTATAGTTTGACTGTTTTTAGTTAAAACAGAAGATGAAATTTCTTTAATATGAGATTTTATTTTCTGTTTTTTTTATAATGTATTTTTTTACATACTGATTGATAGTAGATTAAACTTTGTTAATTTTTTTAAATTGTTTGTTTTTTCAGTATTACGGGAAACCGTATTGAATAAATTGACTTAATATGTTATATTTGCCGAAAATGATTTTAGGATATCTGTGTCAAACCTTTGTGACTCAGAGAGGCGAAGCCGTGAATTTCAATGACTGAAGTGAATAAAAATAAGTATAAATTGGAGGAAAACATAAAAATTGCTGTTATCGGTTTAGGTTATGTAGGTTTACCTTTGGCTCGTTTATTTGCTACTAAATACGCAGTCATTGGTTTTGATATTAACGCGATAAGAGTTGCGTCTTTAAAATCAGGTACAGATACAACATTAGAAGTAGATGATTCAACTTTGCAAAAAGTTTTGGTTAAGGAGTCAAGCTCTAAAGTTGGATTATATTGTACAACTTCTTTAGATGATATAGCAGATTGTAATTATTTTGTAATAACAGTGCCAACGCCTGTAGATAAAAATAATCGCCCTGATTTAACTCCTTTGTATAAATCGAGTGAGTCAGTAGGTAAAGTATTAAAGAAAGGGGATATAGTAATTTACGAATCTACAGTTTACCCTGGAGTAACAGAAGAGCAATGCGTTCCTGTTTTAGAGAAAATTTCAGGTTTGAAATTTAATAAAGATTTCTTTGCAGGTTATTCACCTGAAAGAATAAATCCAGGGGATAAAGAGCATACAGTTGAAAAAATTCTAAAGGTAACATCAGGTTCAACTCCTGAAATTGGTCTAAGAGTTGATGCCTTATACAAATCAGTCATTACAGCCGGTACTCATTTAGCACCAACGATAAAAGTTGCTGAAGCTGCAAAAGTTATAGAGAATTCACAAAGAGATATTAATATTGCTTTTGTAAATGAGCTTGCTAAAATATTCAACTTGATGAATATTGATACGCAGGAAGTATTAGAAGCGGCATCAACAAAATGGAATTTTTTACCATTTAAGCCGGGTTTAGTTGGAGGACATTGCATAGGTGTTGATCCATATTATTTAGCACAAAGAGCGCAGGAATTTGGATATCACCCTGAAATAATTTTGGCAGGACGACGTTTGAATGATAGTATGGGTGAGTATGTTGCTTCACAAGTGGTAAAGTTAATGATCAAAAAGGGGATTTCAGTTAATGGAGCAAATCTCTTAATGCTTGGGATTACTTTTAAAGAGAATTGTCCTGATGTAAGAAATACAAAAATTGTTGATGTTGTAAAAGCATTAACAGAGTATGGAATTGCAGTTACAATTTATGATCCTTTAGCGAATATTGAAGAAGTAAAAAAAGAATATAAATTAGAAACCGTAAATACTGTTCCAAAAGAAAAATTTGATGCGATAGTCTTAGGAGTTGCACATGCTGAATTTTTGGAACTGAATTTTTCTGACTTACAAAAAGACGATAGTTTAATATACGATGTAAAAGGAGTTTTAGGTACTAAAGCAGATAATAGACTTTAATTTTTTTAATTATGAAAGTAGGAATAACCTTTAGTGCTTTTGATTTATTACATGCTGGACATATTAAAATGTTAGAAGAATCAAAAAGAGAATGTGATTATCTAATAGTGGGTTTGCAAACAGATCCAACACTTGATCGTCCTGAAAAAAATAGTCCATCTCAGACAGTAGTAGAGAGATATATACAGTTAAAAGGCTGTAAGTTTGTCGATGAAATTGTGCCTTACGCAACGGAGCAGGATTTAGAAGATATTTTACGTTCCTTTAAAATTGATGTGCGTATTATTGGTGATGAATATAGGGATCAAAACTTTACTGGTCGTGCTTATTGTGAGCAAAAAGGAATAACATTATATTTTAATGTTAGAGATCATCGATTTTCAAGTAGCAATCTTAGAAAAGAGGTTGCGGAAAAACAATTAAAAAAAGTACAATAACATGGAAGTGTCGATAACTCACGTTATTTTAACAGGTGGAGTAGGAAGTAGATTGTGGCCACTTTCTCGAAAAAGTCAACCTAAACAATATTTAGAGATATTTGAAAATAAATCTTTATTTGAGATAACTGTTAATCGTAATAGTCATTTAGCAGATAAGGTAATGGTAGTAGGTAATGTAGATAATCATCACTTGAGCGGAAAAGTGATGGATAAAACCAAAACTTCTTACATAAATATAGTAGAGGCTACGCCTAGGAATACTGCTGCAGCAATTGCTTTCGCTGCATTTGCGTCAAATCCTGATGATATTTTAATAGTTACACCATCAGATCATATCATAGATAAAATTGAGGATTATAATAAAGCGATTAATGAAGCTATTTCCAAAGCTCAGGATGGTTTTATTGTGACTTTTGGAATTATCCCTACTAAGCCGGAAACAGGATATGGTTATATCGAGTCAAATGGAGATAATGTAATCTCATTTCGTGAAAAACCAAATCAAACCACAGCTAAAGAATTTATTGCGAAAGGAAATTTTTTATGGAATAGCGGAATGTTTTGTTTTAAAGCGAGCGTTCTTTTAGAGGAGTTAAAACAATTTCAACCTGACGTCTATGAAAAATCCAAAGCTGCTTGGGACGCAAGTCAAGATGGATTTTTAGATTTAGATCTATCTTTAGATATTCCATCAATCAGTATTGATTATGCGGTTATGGAACGCAGTAAAAAAATAAAAGTCGTACCGGCAGCTTTTTCATGGTCAGATTTAGGGTCATTTGAATCGGTTTATGATTATTTGGTTTCAAAAAATCATCCAGTTGATAAAAATGGAAATATGGTCATTGGTTCTGGTAAACATACTACTTTTCTGGGATTAAAAAATACTATTTTTGTCTACACAGACACAGCAAATTTAATTTTACAAAAAGAAAATTCACAAGATGTAAAGGATATTTATAGTGAGTTGGAAAAAATAAATTCAGACCTATTAAATTAATCAAAATTTAAGATGAAAAAAATTCTTATAACTGGCGGTGCTGGTTTTATTGGATCTCATGTCGTAAGACTTTTTGTAAATAAATATCCTGAATATCAAATCTTCAATTTGGATGCTTTGACATATGCTGGTAATTTGGAGAATATTAAAGACATTGAAAATCAATCCAATTATAATTTTGTAAAAGGAGATATTGTTGATGAGGTTTTCATAAATGAGCTTTTTTCATTGCATGAATTTGAAGGTGTTTTGCATTTGGCAGCAGAATCGCATGTAGATCGTTCTATTGAAGATCCCTTAGCATTTGTAAGAACAAATGTTATTGGAACGATGAATCTATTAAATGCAGCCAAAAACCAATGGAATAATAATTTTGAAGGAAAACGTTTTTATCATATTAGTACTGATGAAGTTTATGGTTCGCTGGGTGCAGAGGGGCTTTTTACAGAAACGACTCCTTATGATCCTAATTCACCTTATTCAGCTTCCAAAGCAAGCTCAGATCATTTTGTAAGAGCTTATGGAGAAACTTATAGATTGCCATATGTTTTAACGAACTGTTCAAACAACTATGGATCATATCATTTTCCTGAAAAATTAATTCCCCTTTTTATAAATAATATTATCAATAGCAAACCTTTACCAGTTTATGGAGATGGGAATTATACGCGGGATTGGCTTTTTGTCGAAGATCATGCAATTGCAATTGATTTAGTTTTTCATGAAGGAAAAAACCATGAAACTTATAATATTGGAGGATTTAATGAATGGAAAAATATCGATTTGGTCAAATTATTATGTCAGATTATGGATCAAAAGTTGGGTAGGTCTGAAGGAACTTCTAAACAATTGATTACTTATGTTAAAGACAGACCAGGTCATGATTTACGTTATGCCATTGATGCCTCTAAAATTAATACAGAATTAGGATGGAAACCTTCTGTTACATTTGAGGAGGGACTAGAAAAAACAATAAATTGGTATCTTAATAATGAAGAATGGCTGCAAAATGTAACTTCAGGATCCTATAAAGATTATTATCAAAAACAATACTCGTAAACAAAAAGTAAATTTATTTAAACCTTGTTAAGGTTAAATTATATTAAATATGAAAAAGATAACATACGTTCTTACTTTGTTTTTTATTTTATTAAATTCTATTAATGCAAATGCGCAAGACATACTCAAATCTAAAGATTTAAGTACTGTAAAAGTCGATTATTTGTCAGATGATGATTTAGCTAAAATTAGTGCTCAATTAAAAAGTAATAATGCAACAATTGATAGTGCAGAGCCAATTGCTTTGTCAAAAGGAATGACCCAAACGGAGTTTAATAAACTGAAAATTAAACTTAATGAATTTGAAAAGAAAAATGCTAAAGGTGATTTAAAAGACAAAGAGAATAAATATAAAGCGGGAAGTAAAGATTCTGAGTTTGGAAGAAAACAGGAAATGGTAAAAAATGACAAAGTTAAAGATTCTGTGAATGCTTTAATTTTTGGATCTGAATTATTTGATAATCCTACTTTAAATTTTGAACCGGATTTAAAATTGGCCACTCCTATGAATTATATTCTGGGACCAGGAGATGAATTGCAGGTAAGTGTTTATGGAGTTCAGGAATATAATGCCAGTATACCAGTTAGTGTAGAAGGAAAGGTAACGATTGATTATGTAGGACAAATTTCTGTTTCTGGTATGTCTATAGAGGCTGCTACTCAAAAAATAAAGGCATCTATTTCCAGAGTATATAGTACAGTTAGTTCTGGCCAATCTCAGGTTAGTGTGAGTTTAAGCCGCATTCGTACGATTAAAATTACTATTGTGGGAGGAAAACAACCGGGTAATTATTCTATTTCTTCCTTGGCAACAGTGTATAATGCGTTGCATTTGGCTGGAGGACCAGGCAAAAATGGAAGTTATAGAAATATAGAACTGATTAGAAATAATAAAGTCTACAAGAATGTTGACATTTACAAATTTTTGGTAAAAGGTGATCAATCTGATAATGTGAGTTTGAAAGATAATGATGTGATTCGAATTCCAGCATACAGTCAAAGAGTAAACGTTGAAGGAGAGGTTAAGCGACCTGGTATTTTTGAAATGAAAAAAGGGGAGAAATTTTCTGACCTATTAAATTTTGCTTCTGGATTTAATGAATTTGCTTATACGGCGTCTGTTAATGTATTGCAAAAAACGGGCAAAGAACTTAAAGTACATGATATTAATGACAGTGAATTTAAGAATTATATACCAATGTCTGGTGATGTTTTTAGAATAACAAAAATCTTAAATCGATTTGAAAATCGTATTAAAATTGAGGGTGCCGTTTTTAGACCTGATTATTATTCGTTTAACGAGGGAATGAGAATTTCTGATCTAATTACAAGAGCAGAAGGACTTAAAGAAGATGCTTACACAAAACGTGCAAGAATAATTCGTTTAAAAACCGATTTGTTAACGGAAATAGTTAATGTAGATTTAGGTGCTGCATTATCAGGAGATTTAAATTCAGATGTTGAATTAAAGCGTGAAGACGTAGTAACAGTTTATTCTATTTTAGATTTTAAAGAAGAATATAAAGTAACAATTGATGGTGAAGTTAAAAATCCAGGCCAGTACGAATATTTTGAAAATTTAACACTTAATGATTTAGTAGTGCAAGTAGGTGGTTTAACAGGATCTGCATCTAAAAGAGTTGAAATTGCTAGAATGGTAAAATCTGATGTAATTGATGATGCTGATCCTAAACGTATTGAATTAGTAGAACTTGAAATAACAGTAGATAATAATGAACAGATTAAAAACTTTGTTTTGAAACCTTTTGATGTTATTAATATTCGAAAAATGGCAGTTTACGAAAAACCAGAAATGGTAAAAGTTAGCGGAGCTGTAAGCTATCCAGGTAAATATGTTTTGGCAAATAAAAAAGAAACCGTTTACAACGTTGTTATGAGAGCTGGAGGATTAACATCTATTGCCAATTTAGATGGTATGAAAATTAAGAGACCTATCAAACAAGATCAAATTGAGAAGATAGAAAGTATTGATTTAAACTTGTCTAAAAATGATACATTAAAAGATAAATTAACAAAAAAATTAAAAGAAGATCTTAAGTTTGCTACTATACCGATCAATTGGGAGAAAATAGTTAAAGATAAAAACCATTATTCAAATGTGACTTTGTTTCCTGGTGATGAGATTGAAGTTGCTGTTTATAATGAAGGTGTAAAAGTAACAGGAAATGTACTTTTGACTTCTGAAATTCCATATAGAAGTGGAAAAGGATTTAAATACTATATTAATGCAGTAGGTGGTGTTGATAGTAAAGGATGGAAGAAGAAATCCTATATTATTTATCCAAATGGTAAAGCGGCTGTAACAACTTCATTTTTATTTTTTAGATCTTATCCTAATGTTACACCGGATTCGCAAATTGTTGTGCCTGAAAAACCTGAGACAAAAAAAATGTCGACAGGAGAATGGGTTGGGATTGGAAGTGTAATTTCTAGTTTGGCATTATTAATCATAACTGCTTTTAAATAGATATTTATGGATAATAGGTCAGTAAATAATGATGAGATTTCATTGAAAGAGTTAATGCAAAAAGGAAAAGAATGGTGGGATTATCTGCTTTCAAAAGGGAAAATTATTATACTAGTAGGTTTAATAGGATCTGTTATAGGAATAACATATTCAATTGTTAAAAAACCAATTTATACAGCTACTTTATCTTTTGCATTAGAAGATGAAAAAAGCGGGGGAGGTTTAGGAGGCGCATTAGGATTAGCAAGCTCATTTGGTATTGATTTAGGTGGCGGTGGTGGAAGCATTTTTACTGGTTCTAATTTGACTGAATTATTCAAATCAAGATCAATGGTTGAAAAAACTTTACTATCTCCT
>Ga0302173_10001738_pt1 | contig 10816 bp, 11 predicted proteins | sample I_Fen_N3_1_FD_198785 | JGI IMG/M metagenome (GOLD analysis project Ga0302173, IMG submission 198785) | Peat permafrost microbial communities from Stordalen Mire near Abisko, Sweden - I_Fen_N3_1 | ecosystem: Environmental > Terrestrial > Soil > Wetlands > Permafrost | place: Sweden: Abisko... | reverse complement strand
AACAGGAAAGCGTAAAAAAGTAAATGATAATGTAGAGGATGTATTTGAACTTCACATTAATGGATCTTTTGAAACTAATAAAGCTAAACTTGGAAAGATTTATGGAGATATACTTGCATGCGAAATTCCACAATTTTTATATGAGCTATCATTACTTGTAGAAAATAGAAATATTCATTTTAATGATTATGTGGAAGCTTATGAAGAGGAGTTAATAAAGTTAGTAGATAAATATAAGAAATAATTCTAAAATATTAATATTTTTAGAACATATATATGGTAATATTCTCAACATTTTTATAGTTTAGAATATTACCATTTTAATTTAATCAAAAGTCTGTTGCTTTATATATAATTAGTTATAATAAGGATATATAATTATTATAAAAATTTAGGGGGGCTTTAAAATGGGGATAAAAACTAGAAAAGTAGTAATAATAGGAGCAGGGCATGTTGGCTCACATTGCGGGTTTGCACTAGCGACACAAGGTGTTTGTGATGAAATTATAATGGTAGATATAGATGAAGCAAAAGCTAACTCGCAAGCAATTGATTTAAGTGATGCAGTAGCATATTTACCACATCATGTTGAAACAAGACAAGGTTCACTTGGAGATTGCGCAGATGCAGATATAGTTGTAATAAGTGCAGGTCCATTACCAATGAAGGATCAAACTCGTTTAGATACATTAGAAGCGACAATAAAAATTGTTGCTACAATAATTGATCCGATAGTTCAATCAGGATTTAAGGGTATAATTGTGTCTATTTCAAATCCATGTGATGTTATAGCACATTATATTTGGAAAAAAACAGGTTTCCCTAAAAACAGAGTAATGGGAACAGGTACAGCGCTAGATTCATCTAGACTTAGAAGAATATTATGTAGTGAGATAGGTATAGATCAAAAATCTATACAAGGATATTCCATGGGAGAACATGGTGACTCTCAAATGGTTCCATGGTCTCATGTATCTATAGGAGGTAAGCCATTATTTGATTTAATGAGGGAAAAACCAGATACATATGGGAAATTAGATCTACCAGACATAGTTAAAAGAACAGCTTATGCTGGTTGGGTAGTGTTAAATGGAAAGGGATCTACTGAATTTGGAATAGGAACTGCATTAGCAGAAGTAGTTAAATCAATATTCCATAATGAAAAGAGAGTTTTACCATGTTCTGTTTTATTAGATGGAGAATATGGACAAAAAGATGTTTATGCAAGTGTGCCAGCTATATTAGGTAAAGATGGAGTAGAAGGAATAGTTGAAATAAATTTAACACAACAAGAACATAAAGAATTTGACCATACTTGTGGAATCTTAAAAGATTATATAGAGAAGGCAAAAGCACTTTAAATTCACCAATTTCATACAGGTATTGTAGAATAATCAAAGTATTTTACAATACCTGTAAATTTTGTAGATAAAAATTGCAATATAAATTTTTATAGGTATAATTATTATGAATGATAAAAGATGGAGTGAATTAACATGAGAATGAGAAAAAAACCCTGGGCGAGGCCTGAACTTGAAAGTTGTAACTTTTTTGTTATAAGTCCTAAAAAATATAAAGGTAAGTGGAAAAAATTATTTAAAAATGATAATCCTATATATTTAGAACTTGGATGTGGAAAAGGAACGTTTATAGCAGTGCATGGATCTGAAAATACTAATATTAATTATATTGCAATTGATATAAAAGATGAAGTTTTAGGATTAGCTAAGAGAAATATCGAAGAAGCCTATAATGAAAAAAATAAAGCTTTGGATAATATAAAGCTAATGGCTCAAGAAATAGGACTTATTAATGAAATGTTAGGCGAAGAAGATTTAATAAGCAGAATATACATAAATTTTTGTAATCCTTGGCCTAAGGAAAAACATAAAAAGAGAAGATTGACACACAAAAGACAGTTAGATCAATATAAGAAATTCTTGAAAAATGAAGGTGAAATTTATTTTAAAACAGATGATGATGAATTATTTGAGGAGTCACTTGAATATTTTAAAGAAGCTGGGTTTAGAATTGAATATATAACTTATGACCTTCATAATAGCGATTTTGAAGGAAATGTAGAAACTGAACATGAAAAGATGTTTACAAAGCTAGGAATAAAAACTAAATTTTTAATTGCGATCAAAGCACATTAAAAGAAATAACTAGTTAAATAATGTATATGGATAATTCATAATGCCTAGAATTTAAGAATTTGCTTGAAAAATGAGGGCTTAGAGGGATAAGGTGAAATAATATTTAAGACAAATAATATTGTATTTAAAAATGAAAGGATGATAAACATGGATGGAATATGGATTGAAATTAGTGTAATAACAAAAAGTGAGGCGTTAGAGCCTATATCAGGAATATTTTATGGATTAAATTGCCCAAATATTGCAATTGAAGATCCAGATGATTTACTTTTAAGAGAACAAGGACCATTAACTTGGGATTTTGCAGATATAAATATTTTAGAACATAAAGGAAATGCAGCTGTAATTAAAGCTTATTTCTCTCAAGATGATAAGGTTGAAGAAATTGTTGAATATGTAAAAGAAAAGCTTTCAGAAATTAAAGAGCTTGGTTTTGATATTGGTGAAGGTAAAGTAGAAGTTAAAAAGATGCATGAAGAAGACTGGGCAAACAATTGGAAGCAATATTATAAACCAGTTAAAATAACAGATAAAATTGTTATTAAGCCTATTTGGGAAGACTATGAGAAGAATGATGAAGAATTAATCATAGAATTAGATCCAGGAATGGCATTTGGTACTGGAACTCATGAAACTACTAGAATGTGTATTAAAGCTTTAGATAAGTATGTAAAGCCTAATACAACAGTGTTTGATGTTGGATGTGGATCAGGAATACTTTCAATAGCTGCTGCAAAACTTGGAGCTAAACATGTAGTAGGAGTTGACTTAGATCCTGTTGCAGTTGATTCATCTATTCAAAATATAAGCTATAATGATTTAAATAATATTGAAGTATTAGAAGGGAACCTTTTAGATGTAGTAGATGGAAAAGCTGATATAGTAGTTGCAAATATAATAGCAGAAATCATATGCGTCTTAACAGCTGATGTTAAGAAGGCTTTAAATGATGGTGGACTATTTATCACATCAGGAATAATTCATGATAGAGTAGATATGGTTAAAGAAAAGTTTGCAGAATGTGGATTTGAAATTATAGAAATAAATAAAGATGGAGAATGGAACTGCATAGTAGCAAAATCTATCGGTTAGGAGTTTGTATGCATAAGTTTTTTACAGAGCCTCATAATATTACTGAAGCTGAAGGGAAAATACTTGGAGATGATGTAAAACATATTTACAAAGTTTTGAGGTTATCTGAAGGTGAAGAAATAGTATTAAATAATTGTGAAGGCACAGAATATTTAGGAGAAATAAAGGCTATAACTAAAAGTGAAGTTATAGTTAGTATAATTAAAAAATTAGAAATAAACAATGAAAGTAAAGTAAAAGTACATCTTTTTCAAGGATTACCTAAAGGTCAAAAGATGGATTTAATAGTACAAAAGGGGACAGAACTTGGCGTGTTTGAATTTATTCCTACAATTACAGCTAGAGTTGATGTAAAGCTTAAGGGAGAATTTAAAAAGCTTGATAGATTAAACAGAATCGCATTAGAGGCGTCAAAACAATCGAAAAGAAGTATTGTTCCACAAGTTAAAGAAGTTATTGATTTTAATGAAACTTTAAAAGAATTAAAATCAATGGATTTAGTTATAATTCCTTATGAAAATGCAGAAGATTTTGGTATTAAAAGTCTTGTAAATCATTTTAGGAAAGAAAATATTGATTTAGATAATATAAAAGATATTGGTATTTTGATAGGACCTGAAGGTGGATTTGAAGAAGAAGAAATAAATATTTTAAAAGAACAAGGGTATTATATTGTAACCCTTGGAAATAGAATATTACGTACAGAAACAGCTGGATTTACAGCAACTGCTTTAATTCAGTATGAACTTGGAGACTTGGGAGGGACGCTACTATAATGGGAGAAAACCAAATGAAAATAGTTAGGTCAAATAATGATAATAATACACTTAAAAAATTATTAAAGAAACAACCTAAGAATAACTTAGATGGAAAAAATCTAGTAGCTTTTGCTACTTTAGGATGTAGAGTAAATCATTATGAGACAGAAGCAATGGCAGAAAAGTTTATTAGAGAAGGATATGAGGTCACAGATTTTGAAAACTTTGCTGACGTTTATGTTATAAATACATGTTCAGTAACGAACATGAGTGATAAAAAATCAAGACAAATAATAAGCAGAGCAAGAAGAAGGAATAAAAATGCAATAATTGCAGCTGTTGGTTGTTATTCACAAGTATCACCAGAAGAAGTGTCTAAGATAGAAGGCGTAGATGTTGTCCTTGGAACTAGGAATAAAGGTGATGTTGTTTATTATGTAAATAAAGCTAAGGATGAACAAAAACCGCAATTGATGGTTGGAGAAGTTCTTAAAAATAAACAATTTGAAGAATTAAACATAGAAGAATATCAAGATAAGACTAGAGCATTTTTAAAAGTACAAGATGGTTGCAATAGATTTTGTGCATATTGTTTAATACCATACACAAGGGGAACAACTTGTTCTAAAGATCCCCAAAAGGTATTAGATGAGATAAAGAAGTTATGTGAACATGGATTTAAAGAAATAATATTATCTGGAATTCATACAGCTTCTTATGGTGTTGATTTAGATGGAAATATAACTTTAATAACATTATTAGAAGAGATAGAAAAGATGAATGGAATAGAAAGAGTAAGAATAGGATCTATTGAACCATGTTTCTTTACGGATGAAGTAATAGACAAGATGAAGACTATGAAAAAATTATGTCCACAATTTCATTTATCACTACAAAGTGGATGTGATGTTACTTTGAAAAGGATGAATAGAAGATATACTGCTAAAGAATATGAAGATGCAGTTAATAAAATAAGAAAAAATCTAAAGGATGCCTCAATAACAACAGATGTGATTGTTGGTTTTCCAGGGGAAACTGATGAGGAATTCAATGAAACATATGAATATTTAAAGAAAATTAAGTTGACTAAAACTCATATATTCAAATTTAGTCCAAGAAAAGGTACGAAGGCAGCAGATATGACACATCAATTAGATGGTACTGTTAAGGATAAACGAAGTAAGGCTTTGATTGAATTAAATGCAAAAAATGAGGGTGATTTTAGTGAATCTTTAGTTGGAAGAGAGCTAGATGTTTTAGTTGAACAAGAAGTTCTTAAAAAGCTAGGGGTATTTGAAGGTTATACTAGAAATTATGTAAAAGTAGAAATAGTTAATGGTAGTGAGCATATGATAGGCAAAATAGTTTCTTGCAATATTATGGAAGCAAATGGAGATCATATTATTGGGAAAATACTATAAAATTTGATATAATAAATATAAAAGGAAAATGATTCAAGGAAAAGATTAAAGAACCAAATGAATAAGGTTGCTAACTGTTAACTGATTTAAAGGGGGTGAAATTTATGGGAGATTGTTTATTTTGTAAAATTACAAAGGGAGAGATTCCAAGCAAAAAAGTATACGAAGATGATAAAGTATATGCTTTTTATGATATAAATCCAGAAGCACCTACTCATTTTTTAGTTATACCAAAAGAGCATATTGAAAGTGCTAATGACTTAAATGATAATAATATTGATATTGTTTCACATATATATAAGGTTATTAATAAGTTAGTAGTAGAACTTAAAATAGCTGATACAGGATATAGAATTGTCAATAATTGTGGCGAAGATGGAGGTCAAACTGTAAAACATCTTCATTTTCATGTAATTGGAGGAAGATGTTTAAAGTGGCCGCCAGGTTAAATTTAAGTTGAGATTATAGAGAAAATTTAGGAAGTTTTTTCTTAATTTATTGACATTCTTTATTTAAATACTGTATAATATTTGTGTGTTATTAAGCCCATAGCTGAGTGGATATTAGCTAGTGGAGGGAGGGATAGTAAATGTCAGAAATTAAAATTGGAGAAAATGAAACAATTGAAAGTGCATTAAGAAGATTTAAGAAAAAATGTGCTACAGCTGGTGTTCTTTCTGAAGTTAGGAAGAGAGAACATTTTGAAAAGCCAAGCGTTAAGAAAAAGAAAAAATCAGAAGCTGCAAGAAAGAGAAAGTTTAAATAGTGATGGTTTCTTTTGAAAGAAGGTTACAAATATGACAACAATTAAAGATAGATTACAAGAAGATTGGAAAACTGCTTTAAAAAATAAAGAAAAATTTATAGCTAGTGTACTTAGTACAACTAGAGCCGCTGTATTATTAGTTGAAAAAACTGATAATAGAAAGCTTGAAGAGGATGAAGTAATTACTATATTAGCTAAAGAAGTCAAGCAAAGACGCGAATCTATGTTTGAATTTGAAAAAGGTAAAAGACAAGATTTAGTAGATGAGTGTAAAGCTGAAATAGAGATTTTATTAAAATACCTTCCTCAGCAGTTAAACGAAGATGAAATAAAACAAATAGTAAAAGATTCAGCGCAAGAGCTGGGTGCAATTAGCATTAAGGATATGGGAAAAGTTATGTCAGCTGTTAATCCTAAAACATTAGGCAAAGCTGATGGCAAACTTGTAAGCCAGATTGTTAAAGAATATTTAAATAATAAATAATAAGAATAAAAGAACTCAAGATTTTCTTGAGTTCTTTTATTATGCCTATAAATATTTTGTGAATTAAATTTCTAGTCCTATCATAAATTAAAATGAAGAAGTTTATGTAGGAGGATGATTATGGAAGATAGATTTCAGAAAGGAAAAGAAAAGATACTTGATAAATTAGATTTTCCACGTGATATTTCACTAGACTTACCAAAGATAATAGTTGTAGGAAATAGAGAAATAACAATTGAAAATCATAAAGGTATTATATTTTTTGAAACTAATGTGGTTAAAATAAATTCTAGGATTGGTTCGATCATAATAAAAGGGGAAGAATTTGAGATACTTTTCATTGCAGAAGCAAGCATTACCATAAGTGGAATTTTTAGTGGTATTTCATATGAGAGGTAAAAAATGATATTGAACAAACTAAAATTAGGAGAAATAACCATAGAAGTTAGTGCTATAATGCCAGAAAAAATATTGAACATGCTTTGGAACAATGAAATTTATACTTGTAATATTGTTAAGATTGATTTGACCACAATTAGGGTTAGCATATGTTTTAAAGACTATAAAGAAGCCGAGATGTTAATTAAAAAGTACAAAGGAAAAGTAAGAATAGTTAAGAAAAGTGGTATAATAGTTTTACTTATGAAAATGAAAAGGAAAGTTTCCTTGGTTATTGGAACTTTGATATTTTTTATAGTTATATATATATTATCTAATTATATATGGGCTATAGATATACAAACACAAAGAAATTTAAGTCCTTTCGAAATCAGACAACAACTTTCATCCGTTGGAGTTAAACCTGGACTTAATAAATCACAAATAGATGTTTATGCAATCGAAAAAAAGATGGAAGATTTAAATAGTCAAATAATGTGGATTAGAATTAGAGTAGAGGGGTCAACATTAAAGCTAGTTATAAAAGAAAAGGTGAATCCACCATCTACAGAAAAAACATTATTTAATCAAGTTGTTGCTAAAATGGATGGAGAAGTAAAAAGAGTATATACTAATTCAGGCAATCCAGCAGTAGTTCCTGGGGATATAGTTAGAACTGGTGATGATTTGATATTACCCATCCAAGGAAGAGAAGGTTTTGAACAAGAAGTAAAACCTAGTGGAACAGTTATAGCAAATACTTTTTATGAAAAATTTATGGAAGTTCAAATAAGTGGAGAAAAACTTGAAAGAACTGGAGAAAAGGATAGTGATATTTATTTAAAATTATTCGAAAGAAAATTTTACTTAAAAAAAGCTATAAATCGATTCCAATACTATGATAAAATAGAAGAAAAGGATGGAGTTGTTAATAAAATAATATATTTCGAGAAAAAGGGTAAGACTGTAAGTTTAGATAAAGAAAATACAGTTAAGGAAGCTAGCAAAAAATTACAGGAATCATTAAGAAAAACACTTAGTAATGATGCTAAAATTATGGATAGCAAAATTACAGTAGAAGATATTAAAGATGGAAAAATATTAGTTAAAGTTATATTTACTGTAGAACAAGATATTGCAAGGAACATATCATAAGGCATAATCAAAAAAATAACAAGTCAGTATGCTAGTCTATTTTGCGTCATACTGCGTCGGTAATATTAGCCCATAGCCAACTATGAACTAACATTACCTCCTTGTCTGACACAAAATATACATCGCATCTTTGAATTGTTATTTTCTTTCATATGCCTAAGGCATATTTGAGCAGGTGACTTTTTAATGCAAAAATACTTATTATAAGATGAAAAGGTGAATAACATGAATATAAAACAAAATAAGAAAAATAATAATAAGATTCAACGAATTATATTGTTTACACTTGTATTTATTATAGGTTATTTATTGCTTGTTACGGAGATAACTCCAAAACAATATAGTTTAAAAGACGGAGATATACCTAGAGTAGATATAAAAGCACCAAGAGATACCGTGGATGAAAAAGCGACTAAAGAAAAGCAAGAACAAGCCCTTGAAAAAGTTGGGAAACAATATACATTAAGGCCTGAAGCCAAAAAAGAAGCAGAAGAGAATACTAAAGATTTATTTGAAGAGCTTATAAATTTATATGCTACTTCGAATTCTACAGTTGAAGTTAAGGAAAGTGAAAAAATAACTAAACTAAAGAAGTTAACACAATTTCAGCTGACAGAAGAACAATGTAAGGTGTTAATGACTATTCCTAAAGATAATTTAGAAGATTTAGAAACCAAAATAATTAATATAATTGATAAAGTATATGAAAAAAATATAAATGAAAATGATGATGTTGCACTTCAAGGAGCAAGAGGAGCTGTTATATTAGGAATAGATGCTTTAAAGTTAGAAAATGCAGTATCAAGTGTATTAAAGCCAATCATTCAGACTCAAATAAATGCTAATGTTTTTTTTGATGAAGAAAAGACAAATGAAACAATACAAGAAGCTCAAAAAAATATATCTAAAGTAATAATAAAACAAAATCAGATTATAGTAAAAGAAGGAGAACCTGTAACTCAAGATCAAATAGGTATTTTGTCAGACTTAGGAATGTTAGATGATCAAAATGGAACAGTAAATATATACGTATATTTAGCACTTGCAGTATTTTTAGCAATAGTTTTATTTCTTCAATATATTTATATTAAATTAAATTATAAAGAAATATTTAAAAATACTAAAAAATTGATTTTAATAAGCGTCATAAATTTGATTTCTTTAATATTTGCTAGAACAATAGGAATTATATCACCATTTTTAATTCCATTTGCTTGTGCACCCATGATGCTTACATTACTATCAAATTATAAAATATCACTTGTACTTAGCACTTTGAATATAATAATTATAGGTGCATTAAATGGATTTGATGTTCAAGTTGTGATGTTAGGCATAGTAAGTTCAATATTAGGTGCTACATTGCTTAAAAAGATGCAACAAAGAAATGAATTATTATATTCAACAATATTTATTGCGGTTGTTAGTGCAATACTCACATTATCCATAGGCATACTAATATCAAGTAATGTTGTGGATGTGTTGATAAAGAGTGGTATTGCAGTTATAGGAGGACTTCTATCAGGTATATTTGCGCTTGGAATATTGCCATTTTTGGAAGGTATGTTTAATGAGGTTACAACTTTAAAATTATTAGAATTATCAAATCCTAATAATCCACTTTTGAAGAAATTATTAATGGAAGCACCAGGCACATATCATCATAGTATGCTTGTTGCAAATCTTGCGGAGATGGCGGCAGAAGAAGTTGGTGCTAATTCAGTAATTACTAGAATAGGGTGCTATTATCATGATATTGGAAAAATAGAAAGACCATACTTTTTTGGAGAAAATCAAATGGGGGGAGATAATCCTCACAATAATATAACTCCTAATTTAAGCACAATGATAATAAAATCTCATGTGAAAGATGGCCTTGAATTAGCAAAAAAATATAATTTGCCAAAGGTAATTCAAGATATAATAGCAGAGCATCATGGGAAAACATTGGTTAAATATTTTTATTATACAATGAAAAATAATTCTGAAAAGCCAGATGATATAAAGATAGAGGATTATATGTATGAAGGGCCTATACCAAGTTCAAAGGAAGCTGGTATAGTAATGCTTTCTGATAGTGTTGAAGCTGCTGTAAGGTCAATTAAAGATCCTGATAAAGATAAAATCAATGAAATGGTAAATAGTATTATGGATGATAAATTATCATCTCGTCAATTGAATAATTGTGATTTAACATTAAAGGATATAGAAAAAATCAGAACATGTTTCTTAGCTACATTAAATAGTATATATCATCATAGAATAGAATATCCTAAAGAGAAAATCAAAGATTTAAATGATGAGTCACATTCAAAAAAATAAAACTAAGGAGTAATTAAAATAATGATTTATGTAGATAATAGACAAAACAAATTAGAAGTAAATGATAGTTTAATTGAAAAACTATCACAAGTAATCGAATTTGCGTTAAAAGAAGAAGAGGTTGATATAAAATGTGAGGTTTCTTTGGTTTTTGTAGATAATGATGAAATTAAAGAAATTAATAATGATACTAGAGGAATAAATAAGGAAACAGATGTATTATCTTTTCCTATGTTAGAATACGAAGATAAAAAAGTATTTAAGGAAATATATAAAAATTATAA
>Ga0302173_10001731_pt1 | contig 10832 bp, 5 predicted proteins | sample I_Fen_N3_1_FD_198785 | JGI IMG/M metagenome (GOLD analysis project Ga0302173, IMG submission 198785) | Peat permafrost microbial communities from Stordalen Mire near Abisko, Sweden - I_Fen_N3_1 | ecosystem: Environmental > Terrestrial > Soil > Wetlands > Permafrost | place: Sweden: Abisko... | reverse complement strand
ATTTAATTGAATATATTAGAAACAATAATAAGGTGCAAAATTAAAGTTGAGATTTAATGGCATAGCAATATTATAGGGGATAGAAATGAAAAAATGGTATCTGGTATTGATTGTAGAATTATCAATATTGATGTGGCTTGGAGATTTCAAAAGTGATATTATTATTAGTTTTATATGGGTAATACTACACGAATTTGCACATATAATAGTTGCAAGTAAATTTGAGTGCAAATTTAATAATTTTAATATTAATATATTAGGTGCTAGTGCGGAATTAAATGCTATTGATGATTTAACTGAAAGAAGGAAATTAATTTTATATTTAGCTGGACCAGTGTTTAACATTTTTATGGCTGTAATAATATGTTTTTTTTATGATTATTTTAAGTGGGAATTTATTAGAAGTAGTATAAGCATTAATATATGTTTAGGTATATTTAATTTATTGCCGGCATATCCATTAGATGGGTCAAGAGTATGCGAAATACTTTTATCGAAAAAATTTTTATATAAAAAATCACATAAAATTACAGAAGTTTTTAGTTTTATTATTTCTGGAGCATTATTCGTAGCATTTTTTGTAATTCTGTTTTTACATAAGGTAAACATAAGTTTATTTCTTGCAGTTATATTGATCACATATACAACATTTTTAGAAAGAGAAAAAACTATGTATATAATAATGGGAGATATGATTAGAAAAGTAAGAAAGTTAAAAAAACATAACTACATAGAAAATAAATCTATTTCTGTGTATTATAAAAAGGGTTTAGTTAATGTCTTAACTTTGGTTGATAAAAACAAATTTAATAGTTTTTATGCTCTTAATGATGATATGGAACTGCTTGGAATAATTCATGAGGATGAACTTTTAAAGGCATTAAAAGATTACGGGAATATAACATTAGAAGAATATATAAAAATAAGAGAAATAGATAAAGCATAATAATATTTGTAAAAAAAATATTTATTAGTGCAAAATTTTACCTTTATCAATCGTATTAGTATTGAAAGTAGATTTAGTTTTATAATATTATAAGACAATATAATATTAATAAGGTAAAATATAGATAAAGAAATAATAAAAGGAAGGTGTACATTGATGAAAAAGAAAAGAATTTTTACAAGGGTACTTATGGTCTGCTTATTATTATGTACTATGTGTGTTCCAGCCCTAGGAGCAGAAGAAGATAGTAAGGGATTAGAACAAGCAATTGTAGCAGCTAAAAAGATTATAACAGTTCCAGATAATTATACTAATTTTACAAATTACGCAAATGAACGTGAAACAATGGGTGGGAAGGTTAGAGTTTGGAGACTTAACTGGTCTGAAAAGGATAAGAAAAGCGGGTATATATCTGCAACTATTGGTGAAAATGGTTTGTTATATGGATATAACAAATATAATGATGATAAAAGTCAAAAGGGATTAGCACAAGTCACAAAAGAGAATGCAGAAACTTCAGCAGAAGAATTTTTGAAAAAGGTAATGCCAACAGATGCAGAACAGATGAAAAGGATTGACAAAAATTCTAATAGTCATTTAAGTGGACAATATTATTTTACGTATCAAAAATTTATAAATGAAATTCCTGTTAATTTTGTAACTGTTGATATGGTGATAAATCAATATAGTGGAGAAGTGACTTCTTTTAATGACGAGAATCCTGAGATTAATGGACTTGAATATCCAACATTGGAAGGTATACTGGAACCTTCAATAGCAGAAAAGACATATACAGAAAAGTTAGGAGTTAATTTAAAATACTACTCTCATTATGATTATAATCAAAAGAAGATGAATGTATTTGCAGGATATTCAATAGATGATAATAGAAATAATGCTATTGATGCCAAAACAGGGCAAGAAGTGATAATTCCTGATTATTATAACCTTTATATGGATAAGGCGGGTTCTAAAGGTGCAAATGATTTAGCGGTTAGTTCAGCTAAGAAGGAACAAGATTTAACTAAGGAAGAAACAGATGCCGTTAATAATGTTTCAAACCTTATTACAAAGGAAAAAGCAGAAAATATTATTAGAGAAACCTTTGACATAAAAACTTCTGATATGAAAGTTATTGAAACAGATTTAAACAAGAGAAGCTTAAATGAAAACTATGTATGGAATATTTCATTTGACGGTGCGTATGGTGAAGTAGATGCTAAATCTGGTGAAGTGATTTCTATGCATTCTTATAATGATAAGGATGCTGCAAATAAAAATTTGTCTAAAGCTGATGCAAAAAATATAGCGGAAGATTTATTGAAAAAAATTACACCTGATAAATTTGCACAAACAAAATATAAAGAGGACAAAGATAGAAATTTTAAAATTAGTGTTGGTGTTGAAGTCGAAGAGGATAGTTATAATTTTAATTTTATGCGCCAAGTAAATGGAATAGAATTTTCAAGTAATAAATTGAATGTAGAAGTTGATAAAAAGAGAGGTAAGGTTGTTGGATATAATAATAATTGGTATGAAAATATTGATTTTCCTGATATAAGTAAATCAATGACTAAGGAAGATGCTTTTAGTAAGTTTAAAGGATTATCAAGTTTTGGATTACAATATGTGTTGTTAGATAAAAATAAGGTTGGATTAGTTTATAATTTTAAAAATGTAAATGAAAATTATATTTTAGAACCGATAAGTGGAATAAGATTAGATTATTCAGGACAAGCATATAAGGATAATAAATTACCAGAATATAAAGATATAAGCGGACATTGGTGTGAAAAAACTGTAAAAGAACTTTTGAATAATGGATATTATATTGATGGAGAAAACTTCAATCCAGATATGAATATTACTCAAATTAAATTCTTTAAATATATCTATTCAAAAATGAAAAATAATGAGACTGATGATGAGTTTTATAATATGCTTATAAAAAATGGAGTAATTAAAAAGGACGAGAAAGCTCCAGATGCACTTGTTTCAAATCAAGATGCAGCAAAATTTGTTGTTAGATATTTAGGTTATGACAAAGTAGCAATACATCCTGAAATATTTACTAATCCTTTCAAAGATAATACAGAAGAAAAATATAAAGGATATGCAGCAATGTGCTATGCCTTAAATATTATTAAGGGTGACCCAAATGGGAACTTTAATGGAAATCGTAATATAACAAATGCTGAGGCTGCAAATATACTTTATAATCTAATAAGTGTAGGTGCTAAAAGTTAATTTGTAAGGCATTAAAAAGAAACTATAAAAGGACATACTATTCGTAGAGATTTAATTATGAATAGTATGTTCTTTTTTTCTTAGAATAATTATTACTTCCATTAAGTATATTTCTGAATATAGGATTTGCAGAAGTGGTAATACTATCAGATAGATGGTAGAGGTAGAAATAAAGGTAATAAATAAGTATAATGTGATTAAAAGAATAATATTTTGGTTGTGTTGATTAAATTAAAGGATTAATATACAATCATGCTGTATAGTTATTTTTTAGATATCTTCTTATAAGGTACTATCAAAAAGATATTATTAATTTACCTGAAAAAAGGTGAATATTAAACATAATGAGGAGAGGGAAATTTATGTGGACACGGATTTTTTTATTAGTCTTCCAAGGGATTTCTGGTGGTGTGGCTGGGTATATTACTAATAAATATGCCGTAGATATGCTTTTTAAGGAATATACACCTTTAAAATTAGGTGGAGTAATTAAAAAGAAGAAAGAAAAATTTATAGAAGAAATTAGTGAGTTGGTTGAAAGAGATATAATAAATTCTGAAACCTTAAAGGCTCAAATTGTGAGTAAAGATTTAAATAGTTATATTGAACAAATTGCAGAAGCTTTTTTAAAAACAGGATTGGATAGTAGTATAGGTAAAACTAAATTAAAAGAAGTTATTGATTTTTCTAATAGTGTTAATAAGAATCAAGAGTTTGTAAGAAAAAATTTGAATATGATTTTGCCAGAACTATTAGATAATGTTTTTGTTAATATTAAATTAGATGATATATTGACAGAAGCGCAAGTTTCTCAAATAGTGAGCTCAGGCTATGATTTACTAGTTCAAGAGCTTGAAAATGATGAGACATTAGATGGATTTGTTTCTAGTTTTCATAAGGAAAATGCTAAGGTAACTCTTTCAGATATTTTTTCAGAGGAAGTGCAAAGAAAGTTAATTGAAAATGTTACTGAATGTGTTATAAAAATAATTAAAGAAGATGTTTTACAGGATGAAGAAGGATGTAAATTAATTTTTGATAAGATTCTTTCTACAATAAATATCGATTTGACTCTTGTTAAATTGCAAGGTTTAATTGGAGATTATGAAATTAACCAGTTTATTAATACATCTGAAGAAAAAGAATTTACTTTGAAATTATTTAATAAAGTTAAGACGTTTATTAATTCTGAAAAAGGGAAAGAATTAATAATAAATATTATGAGTGAGATTTTATTAATAGGAAAAGATATTGATTTTACTATTTATGAGATTCTTCCATCTGAAATGGAAAAATCACTTACACATTTTATTGAAACAATTATCCCTAAGATTATGCCATATGTTTCAGAATGGATTTCAGGAAATAAAGAAGCCTTTGATGAAATGATTGAAGCTGCCATTGATGAAGCTATACAAAATGTGGATGGTAATATTAAAAAACTTATAATTTCTAAAGTTAGAAGTGCGCTTATGGGTGATATTTCATCTAAGAATAGTATTGTTAAGAAAATTATTGATTACCTTAATGATAGTTGTGATAGTGAGTCATATAATAAGTTGGCTAATGTTATCATTGATTATTTAAAGAGTAAGAAAATAAAAGATATAGTACAATTACTTGAAAAACAAAACTTATTTAATTCAGAAAAATTAACAGAATTTATGAGTAAAGAATTTGATTTGCATGGGGAAAAACTTTTGGTATCTATTGTAAAATCACAATTCTCAAAAAAAATACATAAGGTTGTTAAATTTGATTTAGTTAAGTTATTTAATACTAAACTTAAACCATTATTATATGCAAATATTTTTAAAAACAAAGCTAAGTTAAGTGAAAAGCTTAATAATTTTATTAAAGAATTTATAAGCTCAAAAGGTAAAGAAGTATTTAATAAAGAGTTATCAGAACTACTTACATATAATGAAGTTTCTAATTTTTCTAATAAATTTGCAAAATCAGCAGGCAAGTTATTAGAAAAGAATAAATCTATATATGGGAATAAAATAGAGCAAGTTTTGAGCTCAAAAGTTAAAAATATAGATTTATCATTAACATTAAAAAATTATAAAGCGGATATTTCAGAAGTTATTGTTGATAACTTAATGGTGGTTCATAAGGAAACTGTGGATAAATATAAAAATTATGAAGTAAAATACATTATTAAAAAATACTTACATAAGGAAGAATTATCTAGTCTCCTTATAAATAAAGGATATCCAATGTTAATAAATAAATTACCTAATTTATTGGATGGAAATATTAAAAAGTTTGCAAGCAATAATTTGAAAAAATATGATGAAGATCAAATTTGCAATATAGTCCAAGATTTTATGGGTGGTCAGCTTAAACCTCTTTCTGTTTTTGGTGCAGTTCTTGGAGTAGTTGTAGGAGTGTTGTATGAATTAATATATCCAACTTCAATGGGCTTTTATGGTTTTCCTAGTAGCTTGTTAAATGTGGGGACATCATGTGCAGTTATGGCTTTCATTGGATACATTACAAACGTAGTAGCCTTATGGATGATTTTCCATCCATATAAAGAAAATAAAATTGTAGCTAAAATACCATTTTTCAAGAAATTTGCATTGGGTTATATACCTGCACATAAAAATGAATTTGCAAGGGGCATGGCTAAATTAATAGATGAAGAATTATTGAATAAAGAAGAACTTAACAAAGTCTTTTATATGCAAAAAGATAATATGCAATCAAAGTTAATGGCATTAGTTGCAAATAATAATTATCAAATTATGGTGAATTTAATTAGAGATAAAAAGCAAGGGCTATCAAAATATATTTATGGGAATATTTTGAAATATTGCAATGATAGTTCGTCTTTATCAAAAAGACTTACAAAGGCAATTGCAAATACAAAAATCAATAAATTTATTAAAAAAGATAATGTTTTAAGCATGGTACCTAAGTTAATAGACAATATCAAAAACCTTGAAAATAGTTTAGCTGAATTTGCAAAAGGTAAACTTTCAGAAAAATATAAAATTAATGATATTTTACCAGAATCAATATCGACTGAAATAATGAAATATGTTAAGGAACAAACAAATACATTACTTCAAGATAAGATTTCTAATACTAAAGATACAGATATTATAAACAAAATTGTTAATAACTTCAGTAGTTCATATGATATAGAAATCAAGAAATCATGTGAAGATATTTTTGGCAATGAAGTTTTAGATAACATGAAAAATAACATGGAAGCAAAAGCTTTAGACTATGTATCTAATGATTTAAAGGTGCATGTTGGAGATTTTGCAAAGCAATTTTTACGTAGTGGATTAGATGAAAACAATACTATTGGTTCAATGTTTAATGGAAAAATTAAAAGTATTGTGGATAATAATTTATACTTGTTAACTAATTATATTACAGATAAATTAATTAACTATGTGCAAGATAATCAATATAAGATATCCTTAAATGTACAAGAGACAATTAAAAATGAACTTAATTTTTTTGAAAAGATGGCTTATGGAGCATTTGGTGGAGATGATATAGCAGATAGGGTTGTATCAATTATATTAAATGAAAAATTACCAATAATGATTAAAGATGAAACTGATAAAATTGTTAATGTAGCTAAGGTTTCATTAAATGATAGTATTTATCCAATGAAAACTAGCACATTAAAAATTAAGGCTGATGAAATTAATACTGTAATGCTATTAGATAATATATTTGAACAATTTAGCAATAATATTAATGCTAAAAATCATATTTCAATGGTTAGTAATTGGATTTTGGCTTCTTTAGAATCAACTCCAATTGTTGAATATCTTGAATTATGTAATTTACACAGCTTAGATTTAGTTTATAAAAAATTCTATAATGAAGTTACTATTGTAAAAGAAGATATTTATAATAATATTAATATGAATATTAACGAGGTAAGTAAAATAGTAGGGGAACTTTTAAATGATAAAATAGTGAAAACAGTATTTAATTCTTCTAATTCACAGATTTTTGAAGGAATTAGTTCTAGTGATATTCAATATAGCATAAGAAATAGTTTGAATTTAATTAGTTCAAGTAAGGAAACTGAAAAATATTTAACTTCATTCTTAGAAAGATTTTATGATAACACACTTTCTAAATTACTATTTGAACAAATTGCTAATAGTAATATATTATGTGGAAATATTGAAAAGAGTATTAATTTAATTTTTAATAATGAAGTATTTAACGAAAATAATATAAAATTAATTGAAAAAGTAGTTCAAAATGCAATTGATAATAATTTAGATTTTATTACAGAGGATACAAAAGATTATTTAGCAAATAAAACAATAGAAACAGGGTTATATTCAATTAGTGATTATATTGTTCCAATATTGCAAGAAATAGATCTGAAAAATATTACTAATAAACAAATTGAATTACTTAATCCAAAGGAAATTGATATATTATTCAATTCGTTTGCAGGAGATTTTTTCAATAAACTACGTATTTATGGAGTGTTTGGATTTGTGTTTGGTATCAATGTAGGATTATCAATAATTTTATGGGCATTGGATTTGAGATATAGTAAGGTTTCTTCTAAAAAAGATTTAAACACATTGGAAGATTTATAAAACTATATTTGTAAGATATAAATAATATGATAAACTATTGGAATAAAGAGGAAATTGGGAATGGGAGGGGTGAGTGTATGAAAAATGTAGATTTGATTAATATAGCAAGTAAATATTCTAAAGATGATAATTATGATTTTACTGGATATTTAATGTATAAGGATAAGGAAATAGCTGAAATAAAAGATACAGAGTTTATGAAATCTTTAGATGATAGCTTATTACCAATAATAATGATAAATAAAAAGCTAGGATGTTTTGAATCTTGGTTACAGACTAGAGTTATAGATACTCACAGGACAAATTCTAGACAAATTAGGCGTAGATTGAGTGTTAGAACAGAAGTGCCTAAGGAAATTGTTATTAAGGCTAGAGCAGTAAGTATTACTGATAATTATTGGCTTAAATGGGATAATGAAAATATAACATATAAAGAAGTTAGAGGTAGATTATCTGATGGATTAAATACAGTAGCTTTGTATGGAAATGCAATAGAAAGCAATTTTACTGATTTAGACATAAGCCCTGAGCTCACCAATATAGGTAGTTTTGAAAAGTGCTGGAAGTTAATTGATGGATATTGGTATATGATAAAAAAAGGTTCATATAAAGAAAATTTTGCAGAGGTTTTAGTTTCAAATATAGCTTTAGAACTTGGGTTTAAAGCTGTTAAGTATGAACCTATTGATAATGGTACATTGGTTAAGTGCAGAGATTTTACTAACAGTGGAGAAGTAGATTTTGAGCCTATGTTCAGTTTTGTTAAAGATTATTGGGAAATTGATGATTCTGTCAGGATTATAGAAGAGTTAGGTTATATACAAGATTTTTTAGATATTACGTTTATAGATGCATTGTGTTATAACATAGATAGGCACACATTTAATTTTGGTATATTAAGAAAAGATGGAGAACCTATAGGTTTAGCTCCTAATTTTGATAATAATTTGGCATTATCAGGAGTTCTTAATGATAAAGCTTTAGAAAAAACATGGTACTCAACTTCCTTTACAAAGAATAATTATAAACCTATCTTAGAGGAATATAATTATAATATACCAAAGGTTGATTTTGAAAAAATACAATATATTATAAATGATACATTGAAGGATTTTCATACATTAGAAACGGAAATTGGATTTAAAGATATTGTATTTAAAATGATAAAGTGTAATTATGAAGAATTATTATAATGTTAATATTTATATTACATAGTTGTTCATAGGTATAAGGCACATTAAAATAAATAACAAGTCGGTATGCTAATCTATTTTTCATCAGGCAAGGAAGCAAAGTGCCATCATAGCGAGCCTATTATGGTATTTTGCTGATGAGCAGAGAACCAAAATCTATGATTTTGTGTGAATCGCTTACTCAGCGAGCGTAGCGAGTGGAGCTTCATATTTGATGGAAAATAGGATAACAAATGGACTTGTTATTTTTTTGATTGTGCCTAATATGCCTAAGATTAATAATATCGTTCCATGACTTCTCGCGTAAAACCGTAGTCAATAATTACAAGTCTTCCATTAATAATTCCCCAACTACTTACTCTATTGAGATCATTCAATAATAAATTATGCTGTCTCTTAATATTTTGCATTTCTTTTAAGTTAAATAATTCTCTTTTATTGGTAACATTAAAATACTCCCATACATATGAAATATTATATATTTTATTTGCTTTTTTCATTATTACTAATCTAAAGTCATTTGAAACTGTTATAACTTTCGCAAATAAATTGGAATTATCATTAAATGAAATTTTATATTCAACCGTATTTTGTGCTATTCCTGCTTTATTTTTTGCAACTTTAACTACATATCCATTTCCTAAATCGAATACTTGTCTACCAGAGCCTGAACCAATATATCTATAATTTCCTTGTTTTATATTAAACATGATTTGATTAAAGTCAATAATCATTTCAAACACCTGCTTCGTAGTAATCTCTTTATAATCATTGGTAAAAATCTTACATATTATATTATTCGAGCCATAGTATATTGTTTCATAAATTCCCATTACAGTGACTCTAAATATTTAAGGGAATTAGAAAATTAAAAGGATAGGGTATTAGAGTAGTCATTAAGGATGTGAAAGAAAATAACAAGTTAAATTTGTGAACATCCTTTATTGGCAGTAATAAGAATGTTCACAATAAAGATTAATTGTGTTAGAATAGGGATAGCAAACAGGAAGTATAAAAACATAGCTTTATACTTCTTTTTATTTAGGTTTAGGTATATGAAAGAAATATTGATGGAGAGATTAACACATAGAAAAAATGTGATCTCAAGGAGGAAATTTATTAATGAACAAAATTTCAGATGATATATTATATAAGGTTGAAAAACCAAGTAGATATACTGGTGGGGAATTAAATGAAATTGTTAAGAACCCTAGTGAAGTTGACATAAGATTTGCATTTTGTTTTCCTGATGTTTATGAGGTAGGAATGTCTCATTTAGGAAGCAGAATACTTTATCATACTTTAAATGCAAGACAAGATACATATTGCGAAAGAACATTTGCACCATGGCCTGATATGGAAAATCTAATGAGAAGAAATGATATTCCATTGTTTACATTGGAGACTAAGGATTCTTTAATGGAATTTGATATTTTAGGATTTACGCTTCAATATGAAATGAGTTATACCAATATTTTAAATATGTTGAGTTTGTCTGGTATTACTATAAGAGCATCACAGAGAGGTGAAGATGAACCTATAGTTATGGCAGGAGGTCCTTGTGCCTATAATCCAGAACCATTATATGATATAGTTGATTTCTTTGAAATTGGTGAAGGCGAAGAAATGATGAATGATGTTTTGGATGTTTATAAGAAGTATAAAGGCAAGGGGAAAAAGAAAGAATTCTTAAGAGAAATATCTAAAATTCAAGGAATATATGTGCCTTCATTATATGATGTTATTTATAATGAAGATAATACTATAAAAGAATTTAAACCAAAGTATGATGATGTTCCGAGTACTATTAAAAAAAGAATCATAAATAATTATACAAAAGTAGATTTTCCA
>Ga0302173_10001730_pt1 | contig 10833 bp, 7 predicted proteins | sample I_Fen_N3_1_FD_198785 | JGI IMG/M metagenome (GOLD analysis project Ga0302173, IMG submission 198785) | Peat permafrost microbial communities from Stordalen Mire near Abisko, Sweden - I_Fen_N3_1 | ecosystem: Environmental > Terrestrial > Soil > Wetlands > Permafrost | place: Sweden: Abisko... | reverse complement strand
TCAGAATAAAATAACAAATACCTTCATAGTAGGACAGAAAAACCGGAAAACGCCGATTCAGATAAAGATTGATTCGTTCTTGCATAGTGGATTAGCTCTATGTCTTCGTAAACTTTCAGACTGTTTTTATTAGGTTAATAGGTTCGCACTGCAAAAATAATAAATTAATTTAAATCGCAAAATAACTTAGACTAAAAAAAGAAACGAATCATTTATTTTTTAGTGAGGGCATCACGTTGATTTCGTTAGGCCTACCACTCACGGGGTGACTCAATGTTCTTCTTTATAGTGAGGGCGTCACTCAAAGTGACACCCTCACTTTCTGTATCTCGATATTAGTAGCACGACTTCAAGTCGTACTACTAATATCGATAAAATCCGGTTAAGCGGTGTTGCTATTCCCTTTGCTCATTCTTCCCTGTTTGAGTGCCTTCATTTTCAAAAGCCTATTACATTTACTTTCTTATATGTATGGGCACGGATTACCGCTCGGCTCTGCCGTTTGATTTACCAAGAATTGAAAATCGACGAAGTCAAATCCGCTCCAGCGGGTATTACTATGTGAAGACTATGTGCAACTATGTGTCAGAAATACAACATTATATTCAGACCAGAACTTACAAATCTTTCAATACACTTGGACGAGGAATTAGATTGGTACCTTCTCATAAGACCACCCCTAAATCCCATTCAACAAAGACTTCGGCAATCTGAGAATTATATTTTGTCATTATTGTCCGGTAAAAAACAGATTCTTATACTGTCGCTCAGTCAGCCGACGGAGCGACAGTACGTCAAACCACTAAATAAAGCAGTTTTAAGAAGATTATATTAATGTTTATCGGATATCAATAATTTTAAAATAATTATTTTCCTAAATATGTAGAATTTAGTAAATATTATTATCTTTGGCAATCTATTTCAAACCCAAAAGAAATTTCACAAAACGACGAGCCATTATAGTGTAAAAAAGACCGACAAATCGATAAAAAGATAGCTAAACTTCTAATTTCTATCCTAGAACAATATTCCTGAAAATAGTTAAAGTCACAAACCTTTAAAAACTAAAATTTTGAATCTAATAGATTTTGAGAAAGTAGACACCCTGCTTGAAGGGTTCAATCAGTCGACTGGATTTGTAACTGCCATTCTTGATCTGGATGGAAATGTTTTATCTAAATCGGGGTGGAGACAAGTCTGTACAGAATTTCACCGGATAAATCCGGGTACTTCAAAAAAATGTACCATAAGTGATACGATATTAGCCGGACAATTGGCAGCTGACAAAAAATATCATTTCTACAAATGCTTGAATGGATTGATTGATGTGGCTGTGCCTATTGTCATTAAAGGCGAACATATTGCTAATTTGTTTTCAGGGCAATTCTTTTTTGAAGAGCCGAATGAACATTTTTTTAAGGAACAAGCTAAGAAATATGGCTTTGACGAAGAAAGATATCTCGAAGCTTTAAGGAAAGTACCGGTTATTTCGGAGGTGAAAGTGAAAGTAGCCATGGAATTCTTACTGAATATGACTCAACTCATCAGCGAAATGGCGTTTCAGAAATTGGAACAAACAGCACTTAATGAAGAATTGAGGACAAGTGAAGAGCGTTATCGACTCGTTCTTGAAAATAGTATGGATGCCATTCTTCTAATGACAACCGACGGAGTTATACTCTCGGCCAATCAGGCTGCATGTACCATTTTTCAACGTTCGGAAGAAGATCTTTGCCGCATTGGCAGAGCTGGAATAGTTGATAAGAGTGATCCCCTATTACCCATTTTGATAGAAGAGCGGAAAAGGACCGGTAAAGCAAAAGGAGAACTTCTAATGTTGCGGAATGATGGCTCTAAGTTCCCTGTTGAACTCTCCAGTTCACTTTATTCAGATCAAAGTGGACAGCAAAGAATAAGTATTATTATCCGTGACATCACTGAGCGAAAATTGGCAGAAGAGGCTCTTCGTGAAAATGAAGAACGTTATCGTTTAATATCAGATGTTGTTTCAGACTATATTTTCACGACTAAAATAGGTGAAAATGGGAAGCTAGAGTTGAGTTGGGTGACCGGTGCTTTTGAACGTATTACAGGTTACAGTTTTGATGAATATATTGCTCACGGTGGATGGAGGGCTGCTTTACACCCTGACGATATAGAAAAAGACAATCAGGATATCGAAGAACTTAAGAAGAACAATAAGCTTGTTACCGATGTGCGAACCTTAGCGAAAGATGGCCGCATTATTTGGGTACGGGTTTATGCTCATCCGGTTTGGGATTACCAGAACAATGAATTAGTTGGTATTTATGGAGGAGTCAAGGATATTACCGAAAGTAAGCTGGCAGAAGAGGCACTTATACAAGCCAGTTCTGAATTGGAACAACTTCAGAATAACCTGGATGAAGCTGTTTTTTCGGTCGATACAATTCATAACAAGATGCTTTATGTTTCTAAAGCCCACCAAACCGTATTCGGACAAGCACCTATAGAGTTTTTCAACAATCCACAATTGTGGTACGATATAATCTTACGAGAAGATAAACACATTGTCGATGCCGGTTATCCTGTTTTATATTCGGGGAAAAACCTTCAACATCAATATCGGATAGCTCATCCTAATGGGGAAATTCATTGGGTAGAGGCTAAAATGAATCCAACCCTCGATGAAAACGGACAATTAACACGAGTTGATGGTATTGCTTATGATATTACATCTCGGAAGGTGATTGAAACTGAATTGCTCGAATCTGAGATAAATTTCCGTCGTTCCATATCAGATTCACCTGTGGGGATACGTATTGTTTCTGAAGATGAAAATACGGTTTATGCCAATAAAGCTTTCCTTGATATGTACGAATTCAACAGTCTGGAAGAATTTACAGGTACACCTGCAAAAGTTCTGTACACTCCCGAAAGTTATATATTTCATCAGGAAAGAAAGAAAAAAAGAAATGATGGAGTTGATGTATCCAATTATGAAATAAGCATTAATTGTAAAAATGGAGATATCCGTCATGTAAAGGTTTCGCGAAAAGAGATTTTGTGGAATGGCAAACAACATTTTCAGGTTATAAACCAGGATATCACTGAGCAACGAAAAGCGGAAGAAGAATTAAGAAAACTTTCAACAGCTGTAGAGCAAAGCCCCAATGCCGAATGTATCACCGATCCGGAAGGAATAATTGAATATATCAATCCTACAACGAGTGAATTGACCGGTTACACGCCGGAAGAACTGCTCGGACAGAGAACTAATATATTCAGTTCGGGCGAGAAACCAAAAGAAGAATATGACGAACTCTGGAAAACCATAAAATTGGGGAATGTTTGGAAAGGTGAATTGCACAATAAAAAGAAAAATGGTGAACTCTACTGGGAATCTACTACTATTTCACCCATTTTTGATAATACGGGAAAAATTACACATTTTCTGGCTATAAAAGTAGATATTAGCGAGCGGAAAAGGGTAGAGACTGCTTTATTAAATTCAGAAGAGCAATTACGAAAATTTGCTTCGCATCTGCAAAATATTCGGGAAGAAGAAAAAATAGCTATTGCCCGCGAAATACATGATGATTTGGGTCAGCTTTTAGTGGCACTTCAAATTGACGCAGGTTTATTGAAGAACAAAGTGATAAAAATTATCCCATTGGAAGATACTGAAATTCAGTCGAAATTTGATAATTTAGTTGCTCTCATAAAAAAATCAATTAAAACTGCGCGAAATATAATGAATGACCTTAGACCGGCGTTACTCGAAATGCATGGCTTAGTGGGTGCCACTAAAGAATATCTTCGTGAATTTGAGGAAAGAAATCGTATCAGTTGTGAATTCGAGGATCAGATTCATGATGTGAAAATGACTCCGCAACAATCCCTAGTGCTTTTCCGGATACTTCAGGAAGCTATGAACAATATTGTGAAACATGCCAAGGCTACGTTAGTACGGGTTCAACTTCAAAGTTCAGACAATAAGATAATTTTGCAAATTACCGATAACGGTGTTGGGTTTGATGAAAATAATAGCGGAAGGGAAGACTCTTACGGGATGATAGGCATGAAAGAACGAATTATTTTACTGGAAGGTACATTGGATATTACAAGCAAGGTGGGTCATGGTACAACTGTTCAGGTTGAAATTCCAAACATCGCTAAAAAGGTATAAGTGTTTAGAACAAATTGAGCGATAGTAAATTTTTGGAGGTTCACTGATTGCTCTATCAAATTAATTCTCCTTTTTCGTACAAGTTTGTTGTTTTGCACCCCTGTTTTCGGAGTTGTCTTTAGACTACGCCGTGATAAAAGAGCCTGTCCGCCAGTTGGCGGACAGGCTCTACTTTCCATATTGAAATATAGTGTTATCCACCAACTACGCAACTTTCAATAAAGCCGGACGAGAAGGTTATCTCCTCGTTATCATTTTTGAGCATTGATCTCCTCCCGTCCCTCCGGATATATCTATCTTATTGTTTGCAGAATATTTCTGACTGGTTGTTGGGAACCAACGGTCAGCGTAGCTAATTTCTTTTAATCCCAACTTTTTGTATTCTTAGGAACCAACGGTCAGCATAGCTAATTGCAATCCGTTCTTTAAAATAGAACAATTTGTCTATCGGATTTAAAATCCTCATAGTACAAAGAGATGGGATTGCAAATCCCACCGACCAGCACGCACCTTTGTGCAAGTAAGTAATGGTTATATATCCGCGAGGACAAGGATGTGTTAGCTGCCGTTATTTTTTTACATATACACTTAACGTTTCGTTTATTTCTTTAAGTTCAAAGTTGTCAATCAAGTTTTTTAATTCAGCTTGATCCTCTACTGGATAAAAAGTCTCAAGCCGATTAAAAGAAACATTTCCCTTTCCCTTTATTTGTTTCGTTCTTGGATAAATCCATGCCTGATAGATTGTTTCATTGTATTTAAATGCAATTTTATCAATAGGTTGTCCATTAAATTCACCGGAATTGTCAATGTCGGAAAAAATTTGTCCTAATTGTTTATTTAAAAGACTTGGATCAAAGTTTTCATTATGAAATGATTTGTCTGTATGAACTTTCATTATTCTGGAAAAATGTCTGTTGAAAATGTGAACTATTCCGTATTCATTAATTTCAATCTCTTCTTCATTTAATTTAAGAATGAATTCGGATTTGTCAAACATCTCAAAAATTCTCAAACATCTGTTATATAGATATTTTGAGTGAAGTAGTATTTTTCTTTTATCAACAATATACTTTTGTCTATCACGGCTAAATATCAACTTTCCTTTGTTCTTTTCTAGCACGGATAATTCCTTTCTTGCTTCTGCTGCGACTTCTTGTAAAAGCTTCTCTGAATGATTTGTTTTATTTACAATTCGAAACCAATCTCCGGAAGCTTTAGATAAATAATCAATGTCGTTTTTTATTTCTGTTTGATTAGGTTGATATAAATCAATTCCTCTCAATTTATTATAAATACTTTTCCCAGATAAATCGAAATGATATGTAAGATATAACATCTCAAATTTAAAATTTGAGCAACATGAATAGTCATCTAATTTTCCATCTTTATTTTTTGATATTAATATGTGTTGGCTAAAAAAGTCTTTTTCATGTTCAGTCATTTCCTCATTGTTGATCGCTTTGATTTTTAAGTCTTCAAAAATAGTCCTTGAGCGAACATATTCTGCTTCTGTTGCTTCTTTGAAGTCTAACTCTTCTATTGGGTATGACATGTTTTTTTATTCGATTTCTACATTTATATATTCAAATTCAAGTTTCAAATTTTTCTTTATAAAGTCAATGTATTTTTTGTCATTGTCAAATGCTGGGTATTGACCAACTACAATATGTTTTTTGGATCTAAAGTCTTTATCATTTAATGAATAAAGAAGAATTTGTCCTAATGCTTCTTTAATACACTGGGAGGCATAAGAAGCAGATTTTACTTCGTAAAAAGCAATATAATTTGGTTGAATTAGTTTTATATCAACATAATTTTCTTCAAGAATTACACATTCCTTTCCGTATTGTTTTACTAACAATTCTTCAAGTGTTTTTTGAATTTTATTGTGTTTCTGTTGAGCAATATATGAACGAGCTATAGTCCTATTTTGAGTGTTAGTATTTCTTCCATTTGTAGCTTTTCTTGTTGTTCTTCTTACTTTCTCGTTATTTACTTCTATAATGTCTTTTTTATCTTCGTTTGTTCCAAATTGGTCATAAAGAAGTCTCATAAACTCGAAAACATTTAAGTTAGCAGGTTTATTCGACATCATTATATTCTGAATTTCAGATATAGTCGTGTTATTATTAGTTTGCAGTCCAAAATAATTGGCAATCTTGAATAATGCATCTTTTTTGTAAATAGGAATAAGTCTTTCATTTGAATACAAAAAGGCAACTTTCCATTTAAACATGTCAGGTAATAGTATATTGTCTATTTGATCAAATTTTCCAATATCTGCAAATTTTATTACTTTTAAAATGTCTTGTTGTGTCTTTTTGAAGGCTGTTTCTCTATCTTCTCCATAGCCTTTCAGCCAAGAATAATTATCATCGTTCTTATAGTTTTTAGGCTTCTTTCCAGGGTTTCTTCTTTCATATATACCAAATTTTATAGAACCTGGAAGACCCTTAATGCTTCCTAGCATTCTTGTCTTTGTTTCTACCCACTGGCAAAAAGTGTCCTTGTTCCCAAGTCCAACGTATTCATGTATAGTTAGCTTTTCTATATTTTCAATTGTCCACCTTTCTAAAAAGGAGTCAAGTAGTTCTTTAGCTTCGTCTGTTGTCATACTCTATTTCGCTTGTCTGTTGTTTTTTTTCTACTGCCCCTAACGAACGAGGCGTATGTTAGGGGGTCGTTATTTTTTCTTTCAATTCTTTTTCTAACTCTTCTAATTCCGAAATTTCGCTCAAGTCAACTGTAAACTCCCGATAAACACGGTTCGTAATTTTCGTTTTTAAAACATCAAAGAATTCTACTGGATTAAAACTTTTACCATAAAGTCCCATATATACGTATGTCAATCCAATAATTAAAGCTGACACTATCCAAGTAATTTTTTCCATTACATTCCAATCAAAAATCAATACACAAATAAAAAGAATTAAGCCTAATGTAATTGGAATAGATAAAAACTTAAATTTTTCTTTTTTAAAATCATCTTCTGCTCTTTCTTCAGCATTTGTCTTTAGTCTTTTTATTTTCTTAATTTCTGCACAAACAGCATCGTACTTTTCTCGTTGTTTAATTATTCGTTCGTTTTCAAATAATCGTTCTATATGTTCTCGATTTTTAGACGTAATATTATCTTTCTCATTTTCAAATTTATTAGCAATAGTTTTTAATTCTTCTTCATGCTTCGATTCTGCACTTTTAAGAGTTTCCTTATGAGCTGTTTTTGTGTTTTCCAACTCATTTTCAAGAGTTTCTTTAGCAAACTTTTTAGCTTCTAATCTAGTATTTTGGGGATTTTTTGTGTCAATTATTCCCGAAAATTTTCGTTCCATCATTCTTTCCATTACTGTATCTTGACGTCTGAAATCTTCAGTAATCTCACTAATACCTGACAGAATGATTTGTAAATTATTCTCATCAATCAAATCTTCATGTTGATTTAATCTCAAAAAACTAACGAAACTTTTAAAATCATCATCTGTTCTAGATATGTATTTTAAAAGTAATCCCATCCAATGACTTGGAAGCATGGTTACTGATTGACCTTGTGAACGATTATCATCCCAAGTTTTTAATTTCTGATCAGTTGTAATTAGGTAGTGTTTTGTGTCTTGAATGTTTCGATTATTTTCACCTCGTTTTATTTCTATTAAATAATAGTTTTGAGCATCGAATTTATGTGATTCTTCATATCCATTTGACTTGACACTTTGTATCTCTGATTTTAAATCGTCAATTTTATTCTTAACGATACTGTTGTTTTCGTCGTAAGGAATTTTATAATCTTCTTCTATTTTGAATCGTTTAAGTAAACCTTCATATTCTCCGATAATATATGCCTGAAAAGAATCAAAACCATATGTCAACCGACCATTTCTCCAATTGTGATAATATTCGTAGAAACTTGGGCTAATACAATACTTGCTGAATAGATTTGGGTTAATACGACCAAATGGTAGTCTCTTTAATTGATTTATATGATAATCAACAGTGTCCAAAAATTCTTTTTTTGTATACTTGGAAATATAAATGTTCTGACCGCTTTCAATACATTTATATAAAAAGACAGTTGTTCTAGCTTTTCTAGTATCTCCATTTATACCAAGTGCACGATAGATAATATTATTGTCTAGGTAGAAATGCTTGTTTCTCAATGAAGCCAAATAAGTACTATCACCACTGGAATGATTTGCAACTAAAGCGTACTCAATACAATAGCTTACTATTTTAAATAATGCTTTATTCTTTTCTGGATTATTCCATGATAGAAAATCATTAATTATTCTTATTTCAACATCCTTAAATTTTGATGAGTCAATTGTGAAGGTGTTTTGTGCGTTTTGTGGTTTTAATATGTTACTGTATAGCTGTATATTCGTATTTAATAATTCGTATAAAAATTTATAAAGACTTTCTTTTATTTCATCATCCGTACATTCGCATTGAGCATGGTTCTCTGCAAAATCCTTTGTAAATTTCTCAAAGTTGTTTGTAACCTCTTTGTTTTTCAAATATCTATAGCGACTTTCTGATAATGAAATTATTGTATTTTCAATTGTAGTACTATCAAGCCTTATTTCAAAATGATTAATGTCAGCCTTATTGATAATAGCTTGTGTTTCATCTGCTAAAAAAGACAAATTGAATTTCTTTTCTATTTCAGTCAAGAGGTTATTTATGCTGAGCGGATTATTTTCATTATCGATAAATACAGCTTCAATAAACTTTCTTTGAATCGTTTTTGTAGAAACACTACTTGTTTCGTCTGCGTAAATTATTGCAGAAGTTCTAATAATTGTTTTTAAATCCATGGTATGTCTGTTTTTGCTGTTTTTTTATAATGCCGCCTAACACGTGTATATGCGAACTCTTAGTTGTGTATGCGAAGTACTAGTTCGCATATATTCTCTATATAGGAATTTGTGCAGTTCTTTATGAATTTCGCCTTCAAAGATATATAACATACTTAACACTTCCAAACAATTTCTAAATTATTTTTTAGGTAAATTATAAAACCCTTTATCAATAGGGGTTTCAGTTAATCCTTCAACTTATCCGATGACTTTAACTCATCAGATAAGTAAGAAAACAGACCATTATTTTAACCCATTGCAGGGGCAGTCTCCTGAAATTTAGTGCTCTGGCAAAATGACAGAGCACTCTCACAGAATGACAGAGCACTCTCATGTTTTGCCAGAGCACTCTCACAAGTTGACAGAGTACTCTCATGAATTGCCAGAGCACTCTCACGGTTTGCCAGAGTACTCTCATGAATTGCCAGAGCACTCTCACGGTTTGCCAGAGCACTCTCACAAGTTACCGGAGTACTCTCATGAATTGTCAGAGCACTCTCACGGTTTACCAGAGCACTCTCACAAGTTACCGGAGCACTCTCGCGGTTTGCCAGAGTACTCTAATGGTTTGTCAGAGCACTCTCACGAAATGATAGAGTGCTCTCGAGATATAATATAGTATCCAAAATCAGTGCAACTATATTCTTAACCCATTGTGCGATTGTAGATTAATTATGTATGCGCTGATCTTTAGAAGAATAGTTCGGTGCTCTGTACCTCCTGTTTTTACGTTGAATCAATTTCTACAAATAGTTCGCCACGCTGTGGCTAAATAAGGTGCAGCGCACCGTAGTATTTGTAGAAATAAGACAAAAACCGAATTCTAAGGTGCAGAGCACCGAACTATTTATATTGAATTTTAAGGCTTTATGTATTTAATCACTTCTTCCCCTCGTTTGCAAACGATGGGGGCTAATTAGGGGCGGTTTTCAACTGTATTTTCTGCCCCAAGCCCCTAAAGGGGATGTCGAATAGTATCGTCTTTGAAAAATTAAAAGTGGAAGAATTTAGAAATACGACATTCTATAGTTTCAATTACTTAACAAGATCAAAAATACCCGGATTGAATGAAACCGCCAGATGTGTGAATTATGTAACTTTTCATCATTATTATGTAATTGTTTCATAACCATCCTCGTATAACTTTGCTTCTCAGATTTAGCAGGATTTAATATTCAATTTAAAAAATACGATTATGAAAGGAAATGATAAATTAATAACAGTACTAAACTCTCTTTTGGCAGATGAACTGACTGCTATAAACCAATATATGGTTCATTCTGAAATGTGCGAAAACTGGGGTTATGGAAAGCTTCATATGGCTATACGAAAACAAGCTATGGATGAGATGTTTCACGCCGAATGGCTTATTGAACGAATTATCTTTTTGGATGGAGCCCCGACAGTTTCTATACTTAATCCGATGAAGATTGGAAAAACCGTACTGGAAATGATTAAAAACGATAATGGCGACGAACTTGACGCAGTTCATAGATACAACGCTGCCATTCAACTCGGACGTGAAGTGGATGATCAGGGCACTGTAGACTTGCTTACCAAAATACTCAAAATGGAGGAAGGCCATGTGGATTGGGCAGAGAAGCAACGTGCACAGATTGAACAAATGGGATTGGAGAATTACCTTGTTAATCAGACCGAAGGAGCTGCAGTATAAAGCGTAACCTTGTAATCGGGATATCTACCTGAAAACAACATCTTCAGGCAGATAAGTAACTGATAATTATTATTGATATGTTTTTTACCACAATAGTTCACAGTAGTTTTAAATAGAAGATATAAGACTAAGAA
>Ga0302173_10001725_pt1 | contig 10853 bp, 10 predicted proteins | sample I_Fen_N3_1_FD_198785 | JGI IMG/M metagenome (GOLD analysis project Ga0302173, IMG submission 198785) | Peat permafrost microbial communities from Stordalen Mire near Abisko, Sweden - I_Fen_N3_1 | ecosystem: Environmental > Terrestrial > Soil > Wetlands > Permafrost | place: Sweden: Abisko... | reverse complement strand
GCAACAAAGCAACGCAGGAAGAAATGGATCAAGCAAAAATTGTGATTACCAAAACACCTAGAAATTTTATTGCACAGCCGATTATAAAATTGAGTACAGTCCCATGTTTAATTGACGGGCAACTCAAATTGCGCCACGTCGATTTAAGGCCTTACGCATTATGCGGACCAAAAGGGATTCAAATTGTTCCTGGAGGTTTAACGCGTGTTGCGTTAACCGAAGGGTCTTTGGTTGTCAATTCCTCTCAGGGTGGTGGCAGTAAAGACACCTGGATTATAAAATAAATCACTTTTTAACCTCAAAAAAACATTCAAAATGGGAGTAAATATGCTTAGCAGGGTTGCCGACGGAATGTTTTGGCTCAACCGATACATGGAACGTACAGATGGAATGTTACTTACTTTAAACACTTCCTATATTTTATCTTTCGATAAAGAAATTAATGATTATCAAGGCTATAAACCGTTATTGGAATACTATACTAATTTGTCCAGGGATAAAATTCATGTGATACAATATGACACGACTTATGTTCTGAAATATATTATTTGTGACAACCAAAATGATAATTCAGTTAAAAATTTAGTGGTAAAGGCCCGCGAAAATGCCCGCGGTTCTCAGGATAAAATCACTAAAGAATTGTGGGAACATATCAATTCGATGTATCATTATATGAACTCTCCAGATCTTCCCAGAAAATTAGAAACAACAGACGCTTTAAAAATTATAACCAAACTCAATAAAGATTTATTGCTCTACAATGGAATTCTACAAGTCACCATGCCACGAGGTTTGGGCTGGTGTTTTTCGAGCATTGGCAAACATATTGAAAGATGTTTACAAACCATTTCGATGACTCAGGCTTACTTTGCTCCTATAAATTATAATCTCGAAGGAGAAGAAGATTTAATGTACTGGCGTAGATTATTATTATCACTTTCCGGATATGAATTGTATCTCAAGAGTTACAGTAACATTTCGCACAATAGAAAAGTAGTACATCAGGTTATTTTTAATATGGATTTTGCGCATTCTGTAATTTATACTTTAGACTTTATAAATACTTATTTAAACTGTCTTTTCAAAGACAATGATTTGAGTGAAGCGCGAACTTTAATTAACCAATTTGGCCGATTGAAAAGTTATGTGGCCTATACAGATTATCAACATTTGACTAATCAGGAATTGGAAGAAGTCTTGCGAAATACCAAAAATCAGCTTATTCAATTCTCGACAGATTTTTCAAAATTATTCTTTTCTTATACCTAAAAATATGGCGGTTTTCAAAATAGTTCACCTTACAAAATATCAATATAATCATCCTATAAAAGAAAGCATTAATGAAATCCGACTATTCCCACATCATTTTGAAAATCAGGAAGTATTACAATACCAGCTCTTAATTACACACAATCCTGATGTCGATATTTCTGAAGATTATTATGGAAATCGAGTTGGTAACTTCAATGTTTTGGGTCCCCATACCGAAATGACAATAGAATCCCGAATGTTAGTTCGAGTCAATCATTCTCTTAAAATTCCAGAAATTGATGCCACTTCCGTGGAAGATATTCAGGCTGAAAAAGAAAAAAGCATTATGTTATTGCGTCTTTGTTATCTGGATGATATTCAGAAACAAAATGAAATTGAAGGCATATTGGAGAAAATTAAAATTGAAAACAAATCTATAATTGAAATAGCGCAACAATGCAATGCTTACGTTTATGATAATTTCACGTACACTAAAGGAATTACCAATATCGAAACAACCGTTGATGAAATTTTAGCCCTAAAAAAAGGTGTCTGTCAGGATTTTGCTCATATTCTTCTACAGCTTTTGCGTACCGCCGGAATTCCATCTCGCTATGTTAGTGGTTATATTTGCCCCAATGAAAGCGGACTTCGAGGCGAGGGCGCAACACATGCCTGGGTAGAAATTTATACGCCAAAGCAAGGTTGGTTAGGTCTGGATCCTACAAATAATATCTGGACTATGGACAATCATGTTCGGCTTTCAGTGGGAAGAAATTTTAGCGATTGTACGCCAATTAAGGGAACTTTTAAAGGATTAGCAAGACAAACACTTTCAGTTTGTGTTTCGATTGGTTATGAAGACGGACGTCAGTTTGAGGAAATCAACGATGTCAAACTTCAGGAAGTTTCATCTCGCGTTCAGGAGCAGCTTGATTATATGGATCATTTGCAACAGCAACAACAATAAAAAAAGGAGCTAGATTAGCAAGTTTATGGCAAATTTTAAAGACCACAAATTATCCGTTAATGAGTTGGTAGGTTTTATTCATGAAGCACTCCTGTCACATCTTTCCACTAGCACCAAAGTAGACCACTATTCTAGAGTACTTCAATAAGCCTGTCATGGAAAGTGTGTAGTGAAGGGGAAATAAAAAGAAGGAATTTCCGCATCACAGACAGATTGTAAAACTTTTGAATCGGTATCTGTATCAGATTAAAAAACGCATAAAAAACAAAAAAGCAGTCCGAGCCGAAAATTAGTTTTCGGCTTTTTTTATGTATTTAAATTTCGGCGGCCAGACACTTAAAGGCTGGCATATTGTCTTAGGGGGGCAGGCTTAATTCTAAAACAAAGTTAGGGAAGGAAAGTCGGTTCGCCGAAAAAAATTCCCCATAAATACAGGTGAAAAACCTGCTTTATTGCGTTGCTTTTTTCGCTCGCTTTCTCATTCCCGGCTCAGGTTCCATAATTATAAAACTTTAGAAATCATGGAAACTTCAAAAACACTTCAGAACTGGAATCAGGTAGCAGAAAGTGAATTGGTCTACAAAACAAAAGTAAAAGCATCCGAAAGGGTTCTGTCGCATCTATGACTAAGTTTTATCTTTGGTTTTTCAAAACTAATAAAAAATGAATACTAAAGGTCATTGTTATCCAAAATATGTAATCCTGCAGGCAGTGTATTTTAAATTAAGATTTACCCTTAGCTATCGTGACGTTGAGGAAATAATGAAAATTAGAGGAGTGCTTGTGGATCATGCCACGATCCAACGGTGGGTTTATAAATTTACACCTTTCATTGAATCAGAGATGAAGAAGAGAAAGGTCAAAGTGGGGGCAAGCTGGAGATTGGATGAAACTTATATAAAAGTAAAAGGTATTTGGTGTTATTTGTACAGGGCAGTGGATCAATTAGGTAATACGGTTGACTTTCTTTTGACTAGAAAAAGACAGAGAATGAGCGCTCAGTCTTTTCTAATTAAAGCAATTACTAATAACTGCAGGCCACGAGTAATAAACATTGATAAAAGTGGTTCTAATACTGCCGCTATCAAGGTCTATAACAAGCGTTCGTTCTCAAAGATTAAAATCCGACAGTGTAAATATCTCAACAATATTGTAGAACAAGATCATCGTTTTATAAAATGGCGTATCCAAAATGGACTAGGTTTTAAAAGTTTTGAATCGGCCAAACGGACATTGAGCGGAATTGAAGTTGTGCATATGCTTCGGAAGAATCAGATGATTAGACCAGGGATAACTATGTTTAAATCATTCTGTAAATTGGCTGGCTAACTTTTAAATCACCTAAATTCTTATATTTGATTTTGATAGATGCGACAGAACCCAATTGTGAGTCTTTCGGTATCAACCATTTATTTTATTCTAAGTCCTTTTAAAGATGTTCAATCTGAATTATTAGCCAGAACGTCACCCAATATATATGATATTTTAATTGCTTTTTTTGGAGGAATCGTAGGAGTAATTGCCGTAACAAGGACCGAAAAAGGAAATCCAATACCCGGTGTAGCAATTGCCACCGCATTAATGCCGCCTTTATGTACTGCAGGATATGGTTTGGCCACAGGGCAATGGTCATTTTTCTTTGGAGCATTTTACTTATATTGTATCAATTGTGTATTTATAGGAATTGCTACATTTTTAATCATCAAATACCTTAAGTATCCTCCTAAAGTACAAGTCGATATAAAGCGCCAAAAACAAGTAAAAATAATTATTTCAGTCCTTATATCAGTAATGCTTTTGCCTAGTAGTTATTTGGCGTATTCACTATACAAACAACAAGAGTTAACTAAAAGTGTAGACAACTTTATAGAGAATGAGTTTACTCAAAAAGGATTTACGGTAATCTATAAAAAGATAGAATTTAATACCAATCCTAAAAAACTAGAACTGGGATTTTTATCAAAACATTTTGAGAAAAGAGATTTGATAAAATTAGATAGCATGATTAATTCTAATCAAAACTTAAAAGGAATTCAACTGGTAGTGCATCAGGATAATGCGGATAAATTTAATGTTTTGAAAGGAGATATTTTAAATCAAATAAAAAGTAGCGAAAACAATTTAAAGGAAAAAGATATAAAAATTCTACAATTACAGAAAGAGTTAAACGCAATGAGTTTTGATAATAAACAATTTTTAAAAGAGAGTAAAGTCTTATTTCCTGCTATAAAATCTATATCCGTTTCAAAGATCATACTTGCTACAGAAAGTGATACAAACACTGCAATTACAGGGCTGATTTATGACTCGCAAACCAACCTGAACAGCATTGATAGAGAAAAATTAAGAAACTGGTTAAACCAGAGATTAGGAGTTACAAACGTAGAAATTTTCAGGAAAGAATAATCCTCAAGAAAATGGAATTAAAAAAAACGAAAAATAAAAAAAACTGCTTTTATTCGTATTTGCTGGTTCTATGCTGAAATAGCTTTGAATGAGTTGTTTTATTTGCCTGGCTGTTGTTTTACTATAAAGTGCATTATCAAATTTTTTCAAGCGAATATAACAAATATTATTACTGAGCTTATTAAGATTTGAAATTGTAATAAAAAAGAATAGGAATTATTTTGAAGAAGCTTTCTCTGAAATAGGCTTTACTTAAAAGGCTTTATCACCATGAATATTAAATTACTCGTAATAAATTTTTCCTATATTAGCTAACATTCGTTAAGGCACAAAGCTCCCCAATTTTGAGGTGCTTTTTACAAGCTAGCCCTCATTGTCTCGCAAAACATTAAAAAAACAGATGAACAAACTAAATAAAGGAGAATTTTTTGGGACACATTATCAAAAATTATCTTTTGAAAATATTATTATTACAGATACCGAATACACGCATAATAAAGTTGATTGGCATTATCACGAAAATCCATATTTTACCTATCTACTTCAAGGTAAGCTCTTTGAGTCTAACAAAAAAGAATCTTATTATTTAGAGCCTGGAAGTTTACTATTTCACAATTGGCAAGATGCGCATTACAATATAAAACCGCCTGAATTCACAAGAGGCTTTCATATTGAGCTAAATGAGAATTGGTTTTCAAATTGTGACATTCAAATAACAGATTTTGAAGGAAGCATAAATCTAAAAAATCCATTAACTAAAAACTTGATGAACAAAGTATATATTGAATCCAAAATAAACGATCAATATTCAAATTTAAGCATTGAATCTTTAATGATTGACCTTTTTAGTACCATAAAAGAAATTAAAAAAAATAGTTCTAAAAAACCAGAATGGGTAGATAAACTTCAGGAACTTTTCTTAGAAGAACAAATGGATTATTCTTTAAATAATTTAAGTTCCGCTTTAGGAATTCACCCTATTCATTTGTCCAGAGAGTTTAGTAGATATTTTGGTACAAGTCTTGGAAATTACATTAGATTAATAAAAATCAATAAAGCTTTTTGTTTAATCGCTTCAAACAAAATTTCGATGACAGAAATTTGCTATCAGTGTGGGTTTTACGACCAAAGTCATTTTATTTCAAGTTTCAAAAAAATCTATAATACAACTCCAACAAAATTATTTAGAAAAATTTGATGATGTTAATTTTATACAATTTTGACAAAATTAAAAATTTCATCTTTACGCCTTATTATTAAATTTATTGAAAATGAGATTTCAAAACATCCTATTCTTATTATTAATTCTTTTTTTCTTTTCTGTTGATGCCCAAAATATGGCTGAATATACAGATAGTTGGGAAGGTAAAATTGAAAATTCGAAAACATTTAATTTAAAAGTGGAAATTGAAAATTTAGGATTTGAAAAAGCAACTTTAAAAATTTATAATAAAACAAACATTATTAATTGTCCATTTAATGTTGCAAATGTTCATCAGCTAAATATAACTTTTGCTGAAAATTTGTTTTTTAAGGGTACTCTGTCAAAGAATGGTAAAGAAATTAATGGTTTTATAAAATCGGGATTTCTACTCTATCATTTAAAATTAACAAAATCAAAAAACAATTCTTTTGTAGGTGATTGGAATATTTTAATAGTAGATGAACTAAAATCACCGTATTTTTATTTAAGTGTTGAAAATGGTGAAAATAATGAATATCAAGCTTATCCAATCTTTGGTGATAATCGTTTCACTGGAACTTGGTGTGACAATTTTCAAAAGGAAAATGATGTTATATCCTTTTCTGATTTTAAAACCGGATTGCAATTTAAAGGGAAATTAATATCTAATAAAATTCAACTTGGAATATATTTGGGAAACAATTTAATCACTGAGATAGATTTAAAAAAGTCTACTACTGATTGGAAAATAGGTGGTTTTAAGTCAGATCAGACAACTTCTATTCTTAAACTTACCAAATTGGAAGGCCTTATTTTAAATGATTCATTACCCAATACACATTCTGTTTTAATTTCAAGAAATGGTAAACTGATTTATGAAAATTATTTTGATGGTTATAACGCAAATATTCCACACGATATGCGTTCAGCATCTAAAAGTATTTCATCAGCTATAGTTGGTATTGCTAAAGAGAAATTATTATTTAGAAGTGTTGAGCAATCTATATTTGATTTTTTACCGACAAAATATCAAAGTCTACAAGATAGTTTAAAATCGAAAATAAATCTTCAAAGTCTATTAACAATGAGTTCAGGATTAGATGCAATTGATTATGGTATTAACGCAAATCCAAAATCTCCCGCAGTTGAAGATAACTATCAAAAGTCAAAAGACTGGATTCAAACAATATTGAGTACTCCGATGATAAACAAACCAAATACCAAAGCTAATTACGGATCTGCAAATCCATATTTACTTGGAATTGCAATTGATTCGCTGGTTTCAGAGCCTTTGACACAATTTATAGATAATAATTTATTTCAAAAACTAGAGATTTCAAACTACATCATGTTTAGTGATTTGAATGGAAACCCCTATTTTGGTGGTGGAATGTATCTCACCTCTAAAGATATGTTGAAATTTGGAGAACTATATCTTAACAAAGGAATATGGAAAACAGAACGTATTCTGTCTGAGGAATGGATAAAAAATTCATTTAAGAATTATCGTCCTTTAGAAAATACCAAAGACAAAAATGGATACGGATATTTATGGTGGCACAATACCTATCAGGTCAAAGGAGAAAGTATAGAATCAGTTGAAGCTAGAGGAGCTGGTGGTCAATATATTTTTATTATTCCTCGCTTAAAAACAGTTGCCGTTATAACATCTGGAAATTACAGAAACGGAAAAACACAACAACCAGAAATGATTTTTGAGAATTACATAGTACCTTACCTTAAAAACTAAAAAAAACAACCAACGGTTAACAGCAGATTTGGTGAGATTGAGATTTTAAGGGAATTGCGTAAGGTATGTTCTAATTTTTAAGTATTAATTTATTTTTCTCAGTTTTCTTTTTTGTTAGTTTTTTCTTTTGAAAAAAATCGCTTAAAGCTTTTTCTTCAGCTAATGTTAGAGAACTTAGTCCACCAATACTGTCTATATCTAAATCTAATTTTTTAGTTTGCATAATTATTTATTTTGAAAATATTTATTGATTAATTTCAAAGCTGATTTTGTTTCAATTATCATAATTCTACCACCGAAATGGAATGCTCCAAGTGTTTTTTGATAATGATCAACTAATTGCGATTTTGAAAGGAAAGAAACATTTCCATCTTGTCCGCGCTGAAAAGATAATTTACAAGCGTAAGCAACTAAATTACCAGCTACACCAGCATAAACCTTTGTTTGTCCTTTATTGAATGGAGCACTTTCAACAAGATGCATATAGACATGATCTGACTTAACTTCTAAGCATATAAGACCTTGAATTATTTTTGAATTTCCAAAAATTGTAAGTTTATAAACATCTCTAATTGGATTTTTAAATTCTTCATTCCAATTAAAAAGCCAACCGTTTTTCTTTGTTAAAGACTTTAAATCAGAATTTGGAGAATAGAAATTTCAGTCTGAAAACTATCTCCAGTAATCACGTTTTCTATTGAGTTTGTTAATTTGTCAATTATAAAATCGAGTCCTAATTCTGCTTCTTTATCCATAGTGCTAATTTAATGAATATAATCTAATTTTGAAAACATTTGAATATGTCAAATAAGTACTGATTAATATCAGTTAACAATAAGTGCTAAACCGCTGTAAACGTAAAGTTTACAGCGGTTTTTCTTTTTTATGCATTTTTGTTTCTGCTGTTTTTTAATCGTTTTTTATCATATATTTGTACCATATTTGTACCGGCACTTAAAGGGAGACGAAGTGTCCCTTATGTACCCTTATGGTACCTTAATTAGGCGACAAAGGCGATGAAAAGAAGAAATAAACAATGTCTTAACTGCGGGGAGGAATTTCTGCCCAAGACCGTGGCTTCTGTCTACTGCTCACATGTTTGCAGCAAAAAAGCATACAAACAGAAGATTAAGCGGCTTAAAATTGAAGACGAGGTCAAAGCTCTGATAGATAAAATACCCGAGAACAGGGCATTTATTTCTGTCCCTGAAGCTGGCATGCTTTTTGGAATTGCCAAAAAGACACTCTATAGGCTTGTCGAAAAGGGAAAAATTCCTTCAGTTAATTTGGGAACCCGCCTTGTAAGGATCGACCGCAGCGTCATGTAAGGGATGTTCGGCCCTGCCCGAAGCCTGCCGCAGGCTGAGAGCGCACCGAAGAAAAAATTATACAGCCTTGAAAAAGAAGACTGCTATTCGATTGGTGAAATTGCTCAGAGATTTCAGATATCTGAAGGTTCTGTCTACAGCCATATCAGGAAATATTCAATACCTACCAGGCAGATCGGAAAGCATGTATATGCTCCAAAAAGCGAAATTGATAACTTGTATAACGGAAATGATTTTATATGAAACAATTAGCAAAAACCAAGGTAACTGTGCGGCTTCGAAAAGCAGAAGACCGAGAGGAATGGTATGTCTACATAGAAAGCTATCCTGTTGAGGTTTCCGGAAAGAAAACGCCACAGAGAATCCGTGAATACTTAAACAGAACCGTAAAAACCGTGGAGTGGGACAAGCAGAGAACCGCCCGTACAGATGCGCAGGGCATAAAATCCTATAAGCCCAGACGCAGCGATAACGGAATAATAATCACCAGAAGCGAAACCGACCGTGAAATTATGCTCTATGCCGACGGAGTGCGTAAAATCAGGCAGAAAGAATACGATAATACAGATCTGTACAGTGATGCTGAGAACCTATTGGCTGAACAGAAAGAAAAAGCAAAAGAGGATTTTATCAAATACATTGCCTCTGTGGCAGCAAAAAGGCATGCCCGAAGCTCAAAATCCATTATGATCAATTGGGAGCGGACCATAGAGTTTTTAAAAAGCTATTCCAAAGGCAGGCTGGTGTTTTCCCAGATTGACAGCAGAATGGCGGAAGATTTTAAGCTGTTTCTGCTGGCTGCGCCGCTCGGAGGAGGCAAAAAAGGAATACTTTCCCGCAACACTGCAGCAAGGTATTTTTCCATATTTAAAGCGGCTTTAAAACAGGCCTTTATCGACGGATATCTAACCGTTGATTTGTCTTCAAAAATAAAAGGCATACCTGAGCAGGAATCAAGACGCGAATATCTTACCATTAAAGAATTGAACGTGCTGGCTGCAACGCCCTGCGAAAAAGATGTCCTTAAAAGAGCCGCGCTTTTCTCAGCGCTTACCGGCCTGCGGCATTCCGACATTCAGAAACTCCGCTGGAAAGAGATAAGCCTGGAAGACGACATGGCCAAACTGCATTTCACCCAGAAAAAAACAAGGGGTGTCGAATATATGCCTATTTCTGAGCAGGCTTTGCAGCTCTGCGGAGAGCCAAGGCTTCCCGGGCAGCTTGTTTTTGAGGATCTGCCGGACCCGTCGTGGATTTCACGCCCTCTGAAAAAATGGGTTGAATCGGCAGGGATTAAAAAAAATATTACCTTCCACTGCTTCCGCCATACATTTGCAACACTGCAGCTGTCCAGCGGGACAGACATCTATACGGTGAGTAAAATGCTGGGGCATACCAACGTAAAAACTACTGAAATCTACGCTAAAGTAATAGATGAGAAGAAAAACAGAGCTTCTCAGGCAATACAATTGGAATCTTTAAAGAAATAAGCGCAATGAAAATAAAGTACTTAGAATATATTACAGTTTACCTGTCTGTTTTTTTAGTCTGCGTCTTTGTCGGTGTAATCGGAAGAATGGTGCTGCTGGAAAAAGGTGCCGATGAATATACGGCCGGCGTTTTCTTTTGGATCAGCACTGGATTTGGAGTTTTAATTTTTGCAATTCTAAGTTTATTTATAAACGATTTGGCTGAGAGATTGGTGAATCGTTTTTTGAAGGCAAAAAAAAATGAATCGCCTGAAAGCCGCATTCCAAATGAAAACCTTGAAAAAATAGAAGAGGAGCCAGAGGATGCTTTAATTACGCCCGAAGTTCCTGAAAATAGAAATGCAGCCATCGATATTCAGCAGTTAAGGGAGCAGCAGCAAAATGCAACCAGAAATCAAAAACAGGCCAGAATTGATATTGCCATCCGTTATGCGAAGCAGGAGTTCGCGCTTTACATGTCGGATGATGATTTGAA
>Ga0302173_10001724_pt1 | contig 10854 bp, 13 predicted proteins | sample I_Fen_N3_1_FD_198785 | JGI IMG/M metagenome (GOLD analysis project Ga0302173, IMG submission 198785) | Peat permafrost microbial communities from Stordalen Mire near Abisko, Sweden - I_Fen_N3_1 | ecosystem: Environmental > Terrestrial > Soil > Wetlands > Permafrost | place: Sweden: Abisko... | reverse complement strand
AACCCTTTATTCTCGCGACAGGTGGATGTGTCGTTAATGGAAAAAGTCTGATTGAACAGGCAGGCTTGCAACTCTGCGACGTGCGCGTGAAAGTACGAGACTGGGTCAGCGCCTGCATGCTGGTGCGTGAAGGCATGGGCGTTACGCTCGTACCTGAATCCGCCTTGCCAGCTGAATTGCGAGGCCTGTGTGTGATGCCGGTGGCACCCCCTATACATCGTGAATTTGGTCTGGTTTGTTCGCCATCCGGAAAAACTTCTGGTGCCACGCAGGCATTACTAAAGGGGCTGCATAAAGGCTGATGATCAACGTAGAGATAATCACTGCGTTTCTGCCACCAACCCGTCACCGGTGCGCCTGCTGACGGTGATGAGCGGCCTGCGGACAACAAATATCGGAAGTGGTCAGGTCAGCGCGACCCTCACCTTTAGTCCAATAACGAGCGTGGCAAAAAACATTATGCAACCAGCGGTAATGAAGACACCTGTTACGCCGCTGAAACCAAAGAGTAATCCTCCCAACGCAGCACCAGCAGCAATTGAGGACTGAACTGCTGCGACTACCATGCCGCCAGCAGTTTCAGCCTGATCGGGAACGGCACGCGCTACCCAGTTTGACCACGCAACGGGTACGCCACCAAATGCCATCCCCCACAACGCGACGAACAACATCAATCCTTTTTCATCCAGTGGCAGCAAAACCATGCTTAATGCCGCTAAACCGACAACCGCTGGCATGAGTATCAGGGTAAGACGCAGGCTTCTCTCCATCAGCCACCCGGTTAACAGCGTACCGATAAAATTAGCGATGCCAAATCCAAGCAGTATCAAAGACAAACGATCCACATCAATTTGGGCAAAATTTTCCAGAGCCGGACGAATATAGGTAAACAGCGCATACTGACCAGTATGGGCAATCACACACCCCGTCATTCCCATCGCAATGCCTGGACGGCGGAGTAAATCCATGACAGATGCCGTTACCATCATTCTGCGCGGAGCCATTCCAGGAAGGGTAAACAGTTGAAAGAGCAGTGTCAGCACGCCTACTGCGGTGGCAGCGATAAAAGCACTACGCCAGCCATAAAGTCCCCCTAAATAGCTCCCCAGCGGGATCGAAACTACGGTACCGACAGCAATACCGCTAAAAATAATGGAGAGAGCACGCGGGACGCTTTTAGCAGGGACAAGCCGCATAGCTACGGCAGCAGCCATACTCCAGAAGCCTCCCAGCGCGATGCCCAGCAAAATGCGCATGAATAACAGAACAGCCAGACTGGATGAAAGTGCGACAAGCAGGTTGGAGGCAATCATCAGGACGGTAAAACTAAGCAAAACATTTCGGCGATCATAATTACGCGTCAGGCGGGGAACCATCAGACCAGCAAACAGGGCCACCACAGCGGTTACCGTCACAGCCTGACCAGCAAGAGCTTCGGTCACACCGAGATCGGCAGCCATGGGTGTCAACAGACTGGCAGGAAGATATTCTGCAGTCAGCAAACCAAACACGCCCATCGTCAGTGAAATAACGGCCATCCATGCGGACTCTTTGGGTTCCGAACTATTCAAACCAGCGGATACAGCTTCAGTTGCTTCATTTCTCATAACACACTCTTCTTGGAGTAAAAATTACAACACCAAGTCTAGAGTTGAGCTGCCGGACGATCTATGATGCCTCATCCTGATTTTTTACCCGAAACGCCGATTATGCCTGTGAATAAACATTTTGCCCTCTCATCCGAGCTCATCAGTGAATTGCTGCTGGAAATGCGGCTGCGTGGTGTGCAGTATCGCCGTTTACAGACTGGCTCTGAGTTTGGCGTCGGTTTTAGCAACAGGCCGGGACATGCCTATTTTCATTACATCGCTGTGGGTACAGCTGTTCATTTCAACATATCGACACATTAGGCTCTGCTCCTTTAGGCGAGGCCGTCAGCGGAATCAATACTTGCCCAAGTTCGCATCCGACACCCAGCACGGTTCTATTTTATGGCTGTATGGAGTTCGATCTCGGTGGAATGCAGGGTCTTGGTAAACTGATGCCGCAGGCCATAGTGGTTGAGGCAAATGAACAGATCTATCCGGGGCTGGTTCCCATTCTGGGCGCGATGAAATTTGAAATCTGTTCCGGACGCGCTGGCTTCGCGGGCATTCTGGCCCGCCTCGCAGAAGTGGCGGCAGCCATGATTGTGCGAGGATGGATCGAAAACGGCAGCGAGAACGCCGCTGGCCTGATCGCTGCGTTACGTGATCCACGACTTGCCCGTGCTATTCTGGCCATTCATCGCGATACGGGTCGGGAGTGGTCCGTTGCTGAGCTTGCTGCCCAGTCGCATGTGTCACGTTCTGTTTTTGCTGAACGCTTCAAATCAATCATCGGCATACCACCTCAGCGCTATGTAAGGGAGGTGCGAATGCGCATCGCAGGTCACTGGATTACTCACGAAAAGATCTCAATTGAGACCGTTGCTCTTCGCCTCGGCTATGCCTCACAGGCAGCGTTTAGCAGAGCTTTTAAGCGCATTAATGGATATCCGCCGGGCGCTATGCGTCAGCGACCAGCGCGAGGCGTTAATACAGTAAATGAGTGAATGTTGTCTTTATCATTTGCTGGACACTTTATGAGGCCGCTCTCAATATTAAAAACTGAGCGGGCATGCGCGCATGAATGACCCGCTGCGAGCGAATAGCGGAATTTGTATGCTGTTATCGCTGCAAGAAAATGCGACATAATTTGGTGATTAAAACGGCGAAAGAGGTTTATATAAAAATCCGTTAATCCGCAGGGAGTTGTGTATTTATTGAATCTCGAAAAACGGTGTAAAAAAACCACCTGACGGAGGCTTTATTCTGATTGAATGAGATGGATAGCTATATGGCTTTAACTATAGCCATGATAAAACCATCCCACCCTTTCTCACCGACAGTTTGTATTGCTGTAGCTTCAAGTCGTTCGTCTTCTGAAATCATCTGAATAAACTCTCGCAGTCCCTGCACATTAGGATCGTTACTATCAGAATCAATCACACCACCGCCACGAACCACGTTATCCCCTACGATCACAGTACCTTCCCTGGACAACTGTATTGCCCACTCCAGATAGCGTGGATTATTAACTTTATCGGCATCAATAAAAATAAGGTCATAAGGTGCTTTGAGCATCGGTAATACATCAAGGGCGGCACCAATATGCAGATCAACCCGTTCAGTCAATCTTGCATTATCTATATTTTGTCGGGCAATTTTTGCATGATGCTCATTAAATTCTATGGTTGTCACGCGCCCGTGTTGCGGTAAAGCTTGAGCCATCCAGATCGTGCTGTAACCTCCGAGCGTTCCTATTTCAAGAACGCGAGTAGCACGTATCATTTTGATTAAAAGCTCCAGCATTTTACCCTGTAAGGCAGAGACATCGTGTGCGGGTAACTCATGAGCGGCATTATTGGCGAGAGTGCATTTCAAATCCGGTCCTTCGGGGGCGAGTTTTTCAGCAAACCAGGTATCAACCTGTGCCCATTTTTCAGCGTCTCTCGAAGGATAATCAGGGGTTCGCATGGGGGATCTACCTCTTCTTTAGTCGCTTTATCTGAAGTTTGCATGTGGTTTATTACAATGCTGGGTGCATGAAACGCTCCCCATTGATTAAAGTCCTGTAGTGTTTTGAGTGTACGCTTCTGGCATAAATCTGCCCGCGAGAAATGCTTCGGAAGGTTATAAGCGAAAGGCGGGCCTTACAATCAGATCGAGTTAACAGGGCTGCACATGGATAGCTAAGTGCCCAACTCAGCTTTCCACATCCTGTTTAGTTTTAGCTGTCAGCAGGTATCTGCCTGTGAGCGATGTTTTCGTTCATGTTCGATTAACCATTCTTTGCGCGCAATGCCACCGCCGTAACCGATCATCGCACCATCTTTGCCGATGACTCTGTGACAAGGAATCACTATAGCTATTCGGTTTGCTCCATTTGCGGCGGCCACCGCGCGTACTGCGTTAGGTTTTCCAATCTGCCCGGAAAGAGCTTGATAGTGTGACGTTTGTCCATAAGGAATAGCACGCAACCCCTGCCAGACGGAGCGTTGAAAATCACTGCCTGGAGCATCGAGCGTGAGCTCAAACTGTTGTCTCGTTCCGGAAAAATATTCACTAATCTCTTTTTCCGCTTGTCGAGTATGGCTGTTTTCCCCTGATATTATTCGGGCATTCAGCAGACGTTGAAGGTCACGGAATTCCGTCTCCAGCATTCGGCGGTCGGTAAACTCCAGCAGGCAAACTCCCCGTTCCGTAGCACAGACGAACATTGGACCCAGTGTCGTGGTAAATCGTTGAATTATAATTATCTGAGTCTGATCTGTTGGAGCAACACCCGTAATTCGCTTATAGGTATAAGCAAAACCACTTAATGATTCGTAGCCATTATCAAAAGCCACATCGGTGGCAGCAGACCCACCTTTTAGTTCCTGAAGTGCGATATTCACCCGCTGCATTCGTTGAAATGCTTGGAAGGTAATACCGTGGTTTTGTAGAAACCAGCGTCGTATCCGCTCGGGGCTGATATCGTGCTTACGTAGCTCAGTGTCGCTTATGCGTGTTTTAGGGTTGGCGCGCACGAGTTCGAGTGCTTGTTCGATAAAAAACGGAGCAGTGTGCGCATTTTCAGTGGGTCTGCATACTTTGCAGGGGCGAAAACCTGCATCCAGAGCAGATTTTAAATCTTTATAGAATTCGACATTCTCACGTTTTGGTTTCCTCGCACGACATACCGAGATACAAAATACCCCTGTCGTTTTGACACCAACGAAAAACACCCCTGTATATTCCGAAGCGCGATCGCGTAATGCCTGATACCAGATGTTGCACTGGGTATTATCGAGAACTTTCATCAATGAAAACTCCTGCAAATGTTTGCTGCGACTGGATAAGTAGCATTAAATCTTTAAGCTTCGATTGAATGGCTGAATGAACGAAATTCCCCATAGAAATACGCCTCACACCCATTTCCCCCAGCCTTTCGAACGTGGGAAGATCTGGCATACACATGACGTTTAATGGAATATTAAGCTCTTTGGAAAAGGTCTTAATATCTTTTTCTGACGTCAGACACGGGACAAAAAGCCCGTTTGCCCCCGATGCTTCATACAGTCGGCCACGTAAAAGCGTTTCCTGTAAAGCATGTTCATGATTAAGTAGGTATGTATCAGTACGGATATTAATAAATAGTTGATAACTCTCGTCGTTCAACGCATCACGAATCTCTTTTAATTGACTGGAAAATGCAACCGCATCAACAAGTTGTCTGGCACCGTTAACAACTCTGCTGTCCTCAAGATTTACCCCAACAACTCCAAGCTGCGCGAGACGTTTAAGATGGGTCGTTATCTCATCAGCTGTGCCACTAAATCCCGCTTCAACATCAACACTTAATGGTAAGTTACTGACAGATTGGATACGGGTAACAATGTAGAGCAATTCATCAAAAGACATTGCTTCTCCATCTTCGTAACCTAACGTCGCGGCAATCGCTGCACTTGAAGTCCCCATGGCCTGATAGCCCGACTGGTGCGCCAGAATTGCACTAGCAGCATCCCAGACATTGGCGATGAGTAATGGTTTGTTTTGATAGTGAAGTTCCGTGAAGTTCATGATCCTCTCCTTTAATAAAGTACAGGATGAATCTAGAACATCCGATGAAACCCTCACAACCGAAAATTGGACGACCATTTTTTTAAGCCGCGATAAGAACTCATCTGCTCGCTGTTGACTAACATAGCCGGTGTTAGAAAGCCAGCTTCTGGCGCAAAGCTGCCTGTCATGCTTGGTTAAAAAACAGGTCCAAGGTAGGATATTTTCCTTTTTCCAAGCGTCCCCAATCAAGCTATATCATTTTTAACGGAACTGACCGTGGCTAATTGTTTGTTTCCTGTTTCCTTCACGATGGACGTTTACCATAGATCCCCAACTTACAGCCCAACCAATTGCATCTTTTTGACGCCGCATTGAAACAATATTTTTTGAGTTCCTTCCTACTCAACAGCATTGGGCGTTCTCGGTGTAATTTAGATAGGGCTCTCTTGCAAGATGCCCTATAATTTTATATGTCGCCGTCATTTCTTTGCTCGGAATTACAAAGAGTTTCTATGAGACTGGTACAAACTGAGTGATTTCTAAAAACCAAAGTTAATAAAAATTAAACGGCCTGGGGGCCGTTGTTCTGTCAACTGTGAGCAAGAGAACCATGCAGTTTATTTTCCTGATAATCTCGTTCACATCTGGGCAACATACCTTGTTTCATCCGTTCCCGCCATCGCCACCATCTCCGCCATTTCCACCGTTACTGGAACCATCTCCATTCCCACCATTCCCTCCGCGACCGCCGTTTTCCCCTGGGCCTCCAGGCCCGCCGTCCCCCCATTCTCACCTGGCCCTCCATTTGCCCCGGGAGAACCATCAACCAAAACGAGCCCATTAACGTTGCGTTGCGTTGCGTTGATGACCATTTGAACGATGAGTCCGCATGTGCAAACGATGTTGATGCCAAATAAACGAGAGCTGTAAATACATAGACTAGTTTCAGACGCATGAGCAGCACCTTTTTGGAAAAAAATGATTTTCGTGAGAGCGCTGACCTTAATTGCTACATGGAACGGCCGCGCCGCCTTTACCAGCCGCACCGCCTTTACCTCCTTTACCACCATGTCCGTTGTTACCGTCCTTACCCGGCTGCCCATCTTTACCAGAATGCCCGCATTTTACCGTCACTGGCTTAAGAGAACTTACCTGGTCTGCTGACACAGTGATTGCGGCCGTTCTGTTCTGCGTTATAGCATCTTCAGCATGTATTGCACCCGACAAGCAAAACTCAGCGCAAAACAAAAATGCCACTAATTTAAGATTCTTATTCACAAAGAAGTCTCCTCAACTGCATGTTATAAAAACTGCCAGATCGAGAGATCTGGCAGAATGGGATTTATATAACCTTAGTCGCCGCCGTTACCACCATTTCCTCCGGCTCCACCCGCTCCTCCATCACCTGTAAGAATAATCAGATGGTCAATAGAAGATGTATTGAAGTGGTGGAGTGGTTCCACTGCTCTGGATAAACCTGTAAAGGAGATGAATAACAACGCTGCAATTCTACTTACTTTCATAATTAAAACCTCATTGTCAAAAGTTGGGTTCTTATTCGAGGTAAAAGAATGCCTAATAACCTTGCAAAATAAACATAGCAACCGATTTGTGAAATTTTTATTTAATAATGTAATATTTAATTTCCTTTCAATTTTTTTATTGTTGTTGAGAGGGGGGTATTTTTAATTTTTGTTTTTTGTTTTTTGTTTATGTATTGTTTATGTCGGCAGTAAAATAACCTGCTTTCAACCTATTCCTCCAGTTATTATAAAAGCCAAATACATTTTCAACCTATTCCTCCAGTTATTATAAAAGCCAAATACATTATAGAAAATGATTGCTTTGTCAAAAAAACTTAATAAACATAAAAGGAAATGACTACGTGTGAATTTGAGATCAGCAGTAATGAAATTCAACGCAAATGATCTAACTCTGCTCTTGTAGGGGCCGCTTCGAAAACGGGAAATATCCAACTTTAAACCAAGCATGACAGACAGCTTTGAACGAGTAGCGGACATAACATCCTCGGAATAGTTTGGGGACAGTGTTGTCCCATCACCCGTTCCGAGCTGATGCTTTCCTTGGCAGGATACTTTATGCTGGTCACACTCATTTTGCAGGATATGACCATGATAACCGTAGAGAAATCAGATCCATTTTCTTCAGAATCCCATCGCTTAATCGAAATGCTGTCAGCAGAACTTGCCGCTATTACGGGTGATAACGGCAAAAGCAATTTCACCGTTGAAGCAATGTATGATGACAAAGCCTTATGGGTATTGGCAAAGAATGCTCATGGCGAAGCAATAGGATGCGGAGCTATTAGGCCGTTAACACAAAATACAGCAGAGCTTAAAAGAATGTTCTCAGACCGAAGTGTACCAGGGGTTGGGGGAGCTTTACTTACTTTTCTGGAAACATCTGCAAAAGATATGGGATATAGCGAACTCAGACTGGAAACTCGACACATCAACCATCGGGCTGTAAATTTCTACGAGAAAAACGGATATATCCGCATTGAGAATTACGGCCCCTACATAGGTAGGACAGAAGCCGTCTGTTTCTCAAAAGCATTACGCTGATTGTATTAATCGGACAAGCCGTCCGCTCCTGGCACAGAACGGGCATTGATGGCATTAGAAGTATGAAAGTGCCATTGTCATACTGGACACAATCGTAGTTCTGTCCAGAATATGCAGATTGAAATCAGTGGGAGAATCATGGATATCCAACTCACAAACGTTACCCCGGAAAGCGCAGGATTTGCTGAGTTAAAATCGCAGAGCATGGCTGAAGGATTTAACATGTTACGCCGACTGGAAGATAACTGGCTTAGCGGACTGAACCGCTTTGACGGACCCGGAGAAAAACTAATTGGAGCTTCTGTAGATGGATTGATCGTTGGCGTTTGCGGACTCAACGTTGATCCATTTACGCTAAAAACTGGCATCGGACGTCTGCGACATCTCTATGTAGACTCAGGATGGAGAAAAAGGCAGGTTGGCAGCGCCCTGCTCAGTGAAATACTTAAGGATTCTGGCCACTGGTTTGATTTTATCAACACAAACGCTCCTCCATCGGCATTCACCTTCTATGAACGAGCTGGCTTTATTGCTTTAACTGGCATAGAAAAAGTCACGCACCATCTATGCCTCAGAGACCCAGCGCGTTAATACAGTCACGTGCTAGACAGACCGCATATTCTGTCCAGTGAACCAATTTTCAGGAGCGCCTGCCCAGATACAGCCCTGACGCAACCAAACCGTACCACTTTCAGGCAAATCAGAGCCATTACAGTTAAATCCGCGCCGCCTTGGACACACTGCGTTTTCTAACCAGGCATGCAGAACGGCGGCTTAAACATCTTCGTCAGCGAGTTATGATTTGTAATCATCCGGGTGAAATTGACACCTTTTCTGATAGGGTAATTCAGAAAGCAATAATGTTAAGGGGATAAAATGCGCCAGAGAGTAATCGTGTGTCCTGTGATACAAAATGACGGTGAGTATCTGCTTTGTAAAATGGCTTCCGATCGTGGGGTTTTTCCGGGGCAGTGGGCTCTGCCTGGCGGGGGAATGGAACCCGGTGAAATGATGGAAACTGCTCTAAGGCGCGAAATCATGGAAGAACTAGGTGAGGAGCTTCGTATCACTGATGTTAAGCCGTGGGCATTTCGTGATGATATCCGGACTAAAATGTATCCAGATGGAAGCACCGAAGAAATTTACATGATTTATCTTATATTTGACTGCATTGCCGCTAACCGGAATATTACCTTTAACGAGGAATTTCAGGAAATTATCTGGGTGTCACCTGAAGCAATGAAAAGTATGGATTTGAATGAAGCGACACGGGTTACTTTTTTCCAGAAAGGACTTATTTAGCGAGCAACCCCTGCCTTTATGGCAGGGGTTTAGTCATTGATGATTAAGTCTGTCAAAGTAGCTGGAGCTGCCATTACCTACTCTATCTGCACCTACTTCGTCTCTTCACGTGGTTTTTTAAAAAATATGATCTGAGTGGTGAGAAATGTTAGTTAGTTTCATGCTGTTCATGTCAGTTCCTCTGAAGGATTGATTGGTCTGTTATGAGCGAGGAGCGGAAGTTCGCCATTGTTCTCACAACTGGTTAAGGCATTACTAACATCACGATGTATCAATTAACGGGTTAAGGTCAATTCCTCCATCGCCCGCCATCGCCGTTGCTGCCTGATCCAGCATTGCCCCCGTTCCCCCCTTCGCCACCCCCTTCGCCGGGGCCACCGTCGCCCCCGTTTCCACCATCGGAAATCAGTAAAGAGGAATGGGAGAAAAGGATCGGATGGCCAGAAGACGCATAACTGAAGTGTGTGAATGCGGCCAAGACAAAAGGAGACCATTTCAGCAAGACAAAGCATCGTTTATAAAGGTTTTGGCTGATCATTGTTGCCTCCGTCACCACCAGCGCCTCCAGGGGCATTATCTGATGATCCACCCTCGCCACCGTGACCACCGTTGGCACTATCGCCCGAATTTTTATGATGTTTAGGGTGTTGTAGCATGCAACTTATTTAGATATTTACAAAGCAATACGTATTACACTTTTTTTAAGAAAATAATACCCAGCGTTAACTGGGAATGTATTTAATGGTCGATCAAATTAACGTTATAAAATTAAAGTCGCAAAATTGTATTATTCATGAAAACCGCTCAACTGTTTTCATCATCCCTATCCTTTTATCTAAGACCCACGCCCACTACCCCAACAGCGCCTGCGCACAAACCTCATCCGTGACCAGCCCGTTGATCCAGCGGCCATTGAGCGCGGCACGGATGGCAACGTGTTTGCCCGATCCCCCTGCCAGCGCGATCACCGGCTGGTCATCGTGCGGCTTCGGCCCGACGCTGGTCAGGCGGGCATTGAGATCACTGCTGATGCGGTTTCCATCCGGATCCATGAAATGCCCGAGCACTTCGGCCACAGCGCCTTTCTCCATCAGCAGCGCCACGTCGTCGCCGCTGATAAAGCCGTCCTTATGCAGCGGACAGCCCGGTTCAATGGTGCCGACGCCAATAAATGTCACGTCTGCCTGGCTGGCTTTTTCGCTGACCGTACGGTAAATGCGGTGGCTGCACCACATTGCGCGGTCTTCCTCGCCGTCGGCGAACAGCGGCGCGGGAAGAATGAAGTAGCGACCCTGCGTTTTTTGCGCCATCAGCAGCGGCACGTCGTATCGGGTACAGGAACC
>Ga0302173_10001719_pt1 | contig 10866 bp, 6 predicted proteins | sample I_Fen_N3_1_FD_198785 | JGI IMG/M metagenome (GOLD analysis project Ga0302173, IMG submission 198785) | Peat permafrost microbial communities from Stordalen Mire near Abisko, Sweden - I_Fen_N3_1 | ecosystem: Environmental > Terrestrial > Soil > Wetlands > Permafrost | place: Sweden: Abisko... | reverse complement strand
TTTTACTTATCATAAAATCTCCTCACTTTTGCAATTTGGTATTTTTAGGCACATGGACTTGTTATTTGTTTGATTGTGCCTTAAATGATTATCTATAAATATTAAAATTTACTCTCTTTTTTATAATCAAATATTAATCTGCTAATTTAATTTCATCCGATAAGCTGTAACTATCAACTTGTTTTATTAATTTGTTAAAATGTAGCTCGGTGTTTTTATTTTTATCAACGTTATCGAATTCTACAATATATCCAAGAGATTCTTTTGGATCTTTATAAAAACTTGAATAATTATTATAAAAGAGATTGTCATCTTTTTCTTTTTCATAATGGTAGTTTAGGCGAATGTTGCTTGCCATCAACAGACCTTCTTTTTCAGATTGTCCTTTGCAATATACTTTAATAGTATTTTCAGTTCTTTCGATATTATATATTTCTCCTTTTGATCCGTTAGCAAAATCAAAGTTTTTATCATAATTAACATTATTTAGAGTGTCTTTACCAATGTTATTCTCTTTAATTGTATCTTTTGAATAAATTTTATCTAATTCATCAGAGGTAATATTGCAAATTAGAGGTATTAAACTTATATTTTTTTCATTCTTAACCATATCATATGTTGGTAAAGTTGCTTCATAATTACTTATACGTACTTTATTATCATCTGAAGGTTGATTTCTTGAACGTGTTTTATACATCTTATCACCAATTTTTAATATTATTGATGAATTGAATAAAGATTCACTTTTATCTCTATTAGATGTATTTTCTCTTGGTGAAGTAGAAATTATTCGTGTTCCCATGACATCAGATTCAAATTTAGTTAAAGTAGAATTTAATTCTGGTATTTTGCCTGATATATATTTTTCAGTTGCATATTTAAAACATTCTGTAAAATCAACAGGTATATCTATTCCTAAATTAACTTTGTATTTAGAAAGTACTACATCAACTCTCATTTCGCCCTTTTCAGGATATTCTCCTTCATAACTATTTGTTTTTAAAGTTACAATCATAGTTTTATTATCTATATACTCAATACTATCGCCTGTACCACCAAAATCAGTAGAATTTCCATATGTTAATTCAAAGATTGAATCGTCATAATCAATTTTATCAAATGGTTTATCACTTTCAATTTTAAGTGTTACCTTTAAATTTTTCTTAGTAGCTAATGCTTTATCTACCGTTACTTTAAATCCATTTTGAGTTTCACTTTTATTTATGTTTATTGAATAATCTTTAACGGTAACAGCGGCACTAGTAGTTGTATTAGCTGAAATATTAGTATAAGCAGAAGTAGGTTGTACATTATCTTCAGCAGAAGCTGGTGTTTCCATTATGCCTAAGGCCAATATAAATCCCATAATTCCTAGGACTGGCCCTAAAGTTTTACTTAATTTCTTATTAATCATTAATATTATCCCCTTTACTGTATTTTATAATGGTTACTTTATAAGTAATAATAACCTTATAATAGTATTTTATATTAATTATTACAGTAATGCATCTTAAATTTACCATAATTTTATAGATAAATATCATTTTGCATAGAAGCTTTAAGAAAAGGCTATGTTTTAATATAGTGTTGAAAATATAGTTAAAAAAAATTATAGGTGAGATTGTCTACCTATAATGCTGAATAGCTGAAAATTACGACCTAATATGAGAAGAGGCGCACTATTACTTTTGTCTTATTTCATTTATTAATTTATCAAGATTATCTAGTGCTTGTTTGTCTTCAGGATTTCTAGACAATTTTTTTAGTTCTTCATATATTGATTTTGAGTGTTGTATAATAATATCTTTATATTCGTCTTGCTTCATAAGGTTGCATAAATTATCTAATATAGATGATAAACTACCATTATATGTTGAAAACTGAAATAATTGTGTTGCAGAAGCAATCATAGATATAGCCTGATAATAATTATAGTTTTTACCATTTTCAATAGTTAAATCATTACCTGCAAATATAGAACTGGCAATACTTAAATCAACTTTTATTCCATTATTTGCATTAGTTTTTTGCCAATTATACTCTTCTAATAGACTTCTATATTTAAATGACACAATTATTAACGTAATTGATAATACAATAATTAGAACTATTGAAATTCGCTTTTTCTGCATAAAACCTCCTTTTTAAATGTGTTACTACATAGTAATTTACAATATATGTTTTGTGAAAAAATTGTTAATATAAAACTTTTTTAAAAGCCAAAAGTTATTTCTTTTACATTAGGTAAAATACTATAAATAGAAGTGCCTATTCTTTCCTCAAAATATCTTTGTAGTTCAAAAGTTGCTTTCCATTTTTCAAGTGTAAATTCATTAAAACCATATCTCATTACAACATCTAACATCCTTTTTTCTAATAAGCAAAATCCTGATGGTAGTGCTAAAGCATCACATAGTTGAATTAATTTGTCATATGGAGAAAATTCAATATTATCTAAATATTCTTTAATAAAATTACGTTCCTCAACTGTACAATCTTTTTTTACACATATATCATCAACATTCTTACATAAATATCCATGTGTCATGGAAATTCTAGCTAATAAAATATGTCCATTTTCCGTTGCAAATTTATAACCATCTAAACTATGTCTCACATTAGTTACACCAAATCTTCTACCAATATCATGTAGCATTCCAAGTATTAATGCCACATTGGAATCTAATTCTTTATCCATTTTTGCTATTAATTCTGCTGCTTTACCTACATGTAAAGAGTGTTCTACTCATGGACCTGGATTTAAATCTTTTGCTTCTTTATAATAATAATTTTGCTTCGTCTAAAGATGGCACACTTTCTTTCTTATAATAATATTCCATACTTATATCTCCTTAAATTATTTTACGATTGGTATTATATTGTAGTTTTAACAATGTATATTATAACATAATTTACAAATGATAATATCAATGTGAAATACATACTAAGAAAAAGAATCATAAATTTAAGTCATAATTAAAGAGAACGATTAAGTTATCGTTTTTTAAAATATACCTATAAATCTTTTTTTAAAGATTCCAATAAACATTTAAAAACAGGAATATGTGTTTAAAGATAAATGTTTTAAAATTTTAAAAGATAACAATATAACAATTTATAGGAAACATAATGGGCTGAGAGCTTTTTGCTAGAATTTATGTATGCAAAATATAGGGAATATAAAAAATGCATTATATATAAATATTTTTTAAGAATGCGGGTTTAGCGAGATTTATATCTTAATTATTGTAGAAAAAATATCTAATAGTGGAAGTATTTAATAGGAGAGTGATACAAAAATCAATCATACAATTGTGATATAATAATAAAAAACTATTTACAACATATTACAAAAGTGATAGTATTGACTTTAAACAAGAGGGAAGTGCACAAAACTCTTAAAAATTAAATATTAAATGAGCAATGAATGGGACGAGTATTATAGAGTACAATTTTCAGAGAGGGAATGTCACCGATTGTAAGCATTCCTAAATATGACTATAAGAAAACTACCCAGGAGCTATGGCTTATTAGCTAGAATTAGTAAAATGCCATCGGTGAGAGCCGTTAAAAGTTTTTGAGAAGAATTGAATTATTTTAATTCAATTTGGGTGGAACCACGGATGTTATACATTCGTCCCAAGCTGGGACGGGTGTTTTTTTTGTATAAAAAATTAATTAAATTTTGTAAGAGGAGGTAAAAGTTATGATAAACATAAAACTTAAGGATGGATCGATAAAAGAAATTTCTGATGATTCAAATATCTATGATCTTGCAAATTCAATCAGCAAGAATTTAGCTAAAGCAGCGATAGTGGGGGAAGTAAATGGAACATTAGTGGATTTAAATTGCAAACTAAAAAATAGTGATGAGGTAAATATTCTAACATATGATGATGAAAAAGCAGTTGAAGTTATTAGGCATTCTACTTCTCATATTATGGCTCAAGCAGTTAAGAGAATTTATAATAATTCGAAACTTGCTATAGGACCATCAATAGAAAATGGATTTTACTATGATTTCGATATTGAAAATCCATTAAGTGCTGAAGATTTAGATAAGATTGAAGCAGAAATGAACAATATAATTAATGAAAATTTAAAGTTTGAGAGAATTAATATTTCTAGAGAAGAAGCAATAAAATTAATGGAGGAAAAAGGAGAAACATACAAAGTAGAGCTAATCTGCGATTTACCAGAAAATGAAACTATATCTTTGTATAAGCAAGGAGATTATGTTGACCTTTGTAGAGGACCGCATATCCCTTCTACAAAATATGTAAAAGCATTTAAATTAATAAGTGTAGCAGGAGCATATTGGAGAGGTAATGAGAAAAATAAGATGTTACAAAGAGTATACGGCGTAGCATTTTCAAATAAAGCATTACTAGAAACTCATTTGCATAATTTAGAGGAAGCTAAGAAACGAGACCACAGAAAATTAGGTAAGGAACTAAAATTATTTACTTTTGCTAAGGAAGGGCCAGGATTCCCATTTTTCTTACCAAAAGGAGTTGTTCTTAAAAATACTTTAATTGATTTTTGGAGAAATTTGCATTCAGAAGCAGGATATGTTGAAATTGAAACTCCAATAATGCTTAATAAACAATTATGGGAGACTTCAGGACATTGGGATCATTATAAAGAAAATATGTACACTTCAATGATTGATGAGGAAGAATTTGCATTGAAACCAATGAATTGTCCAGGTGGAATGTTAGTATACAAATCAGAAGCTCATTCCTATAGAGATTTTCCAATGAGGGTAGGAGAACTTGGAAGGGTTCATAGACATGAACTTTCAGGAGCATTGCATGGACTTATGAGAGTAAGAGCCTTTACTCAAGATGATGCTCATATATTTATGTTACCAAATCAAATAAAATCAGAAATAAAAGGAGTTATTGATCTTATTGATAAGGTGTACTCAAAATTTGGATTTAAATATAACCTTGAACTTTCTACAAGACCAGACGATTCTATGGGAAGTGACGAAGATTGGTGGCTTGCAGAAGATTCTTTAAAGGGTGCATTAGATGAGTTAAATTTGGATTATAAAATAAATGAAGGTGATGGAGCATTCTACGGACCTAAAATAGATTTTCATCTTGAAGATAGTATAGGAAGAACATGGCAATGCGGAACAATTCAATTAGATTTTCAATTACCTCAAAGGTTTGAATTAGACTATATTGGAAGTGATGGAGAAAAGCATAAACCAATAGTGATTCATAGAGTAATATTTGGAAGTATAGAACGATTTATGGGTATACTAATTGAACACTTTGCTGGAAAATTCTCAACATGGCTTGCTCCTATTCAAGTAAAAGTATTACCTATTTCAAATAAATTCAATGACTATTCAGAAAAAATCAAAAAGGAATTAAGTGCAAATGGAATAAAAGTTGAAATGGATTATAGAGATGAAAAGATAGGATATAAAATACGAGAAGCTAGAAATGAAAGAGTTCCTTATATTGTTATTATTGGGGAAAAGGAAGAAAAAGAAAATGAAATCTCATTACGTAGTAGGAAAAATGGAGATGAAGGAATTTTTAAATTAGAGGATTTAATAGAAAGAATTAGTAAGGAAATTAAGTATAAAGAATTATAAAATGAGGTGAGACTATAAAGGTGTGAATTGAATTACAAGTGTATTTAATATATGAAATAACCAATAGCCCTTTTGGTTTTAACACACGTAAGCATTCTATCATTGCAATCTTTCTTTCTTCATTACCTATATGATAAAATGCTCCCATACACAAAACAACATCAAATACATGCAAAACGGTGTACCATCTCAATTATACATTTCAACAAGGACATTGAAAGTGGTGGAAACTACAAAAAAACTATTGAGAAAAGTCATAGTTAAATTGAGATAACAGAATATTATCAGACAGGCTTCCTTTTATTTCACATTTTGCATAAAGGAAAGTATGCACATTAAAAATAGAGATGAGTTTTTAAGTTAAATTGTTTACAAATTGTGTTATAATAAGCCTAATGCAATGAGAAATAAACTACGGAAGGACATGATAATCTGAATATGTATTTAAACACAGATAGGCCACTAAAAAATTATAAAGAGCTTATAAATGAAAAATATTTTGTAGATAAATCACTAATAATAAAATTATTAAATGAAAAAATATCAACTAAGAGTAAGTATGTATGTGTTACAAGACCAAGACGATTTGGAAAGTCAAGTGCTGTAGATATGCTTGGAGCATATTATTCTAAATCCGTAGATTCAAAAAATATTTTTGATAAGCTTAAAATAAGTAAAGCCTATAGTTACGAAGAGCATTTAAATAAATACAATGTAATAAATATAAGTTTTAATACAATACCAGATAAAAATAAAATATATGATGAATATATTGGTATAATTCAAAATGGAATAATAGATGATATAAAAACAATGTATCCAGGTATTGAAATAAAAGAGTTTTATAATATTAGCCATATGTTAAGTCGTACAAATGATAGATTTATATTTATTTTTGATGAATGGGACTATATTTTCAATAATAATTTATTTCAAGAAAATCAGAATGACTTCTTAGAGTTTCTAAGAAGTCTTTTAAAAGATCAACCATATGTGGCACTCTGTTATATGACAGGAGTTTTACCAATTAAAAAATATTCAAGTGGGTCTGCACTTAATATGTTTGATGAATATACATTCTTAAGAGATAGGAGTTTTGGAGAATTTTTTGGCTTTACTGAAGAGGAAGTAAAGACTCTGTGTGCAATAAATGGTGAGATAAGTTTTGAAGAACTTGAAAGCTGGTATAATGGATATTTAACAGCACTAGGAATTAAAGTATATAATCCTAGATCAGTTGTTAAAGCACTACAAAATAATCATTGTGAAAGTTATTGGACAAATACAGGTGCTATGGATGAAGTAGCAGAATATTTGAAATATAACACTTTAGATATAAGAGATGATGTTATAGAAATGGTATCAGGAGAAGAAATCGATATTATAATTGATGAAGAGTTTAGAGCAGGGCAAGAAGCTCCAAGAAATAAGGAAGAAATATATTCAGCTATGATTGTTTTAGGTTTTTTATCGTATTATGATGGATATTTAAAGATTCCTAATAAAGAATTAATGAAAGAGTTTGAGAAGGCTCTAAAGGATAAATCTTTTGGATATGTTTCTAAGATAATAGAAAATTCTAAGAAAATGTTAAAATCAACAGTTAATGAGGATACAAAAGTTATAGAAGAAATCCTTCATGATATTCATAACTCAGAAATTCCGATTTTACAGTATAATGATGAGAATAGTTTATCATGCGTTCTTACACTTGCCTATATTTCTGCCAGAGATACTTATAGAGTAGAACGTGAGGAAAAGACGGGGAAGGGCTATGCTGATTTTACTTTTCATCCAAGGCGAAAGAATGATATTCCTTTTATTGTTGAACTTAAAAAAGATGAATTACCAGAAGTAGCAATAAAGCAAATTATAGAAAAAGAATATGTAGAGAAATTCAAGAAAGAAAATGAAGGTAAAAAAGTATTAGCTGTAGCAATATGCTATGATTCAAAGAAGAAGGAACATAGATGTCAAATTAAAGAAATTCAGGAATAATGAGATATTAATAGTGGTACTTTAACTTGAGTGAAAAATGAACTGTTATGAAGAAAAATGTTTATTTTTGGATTTCCTCAAAAATAGTCATTTCTCATAGCTATATGCTGCAATGGAGTATTTAAAAAAATTCTATTAGCAAAATTTCTTCGTGTGTTAGACGTGAGAGATTAAAAAGCAGTTATTGACAAAATTAATACATTATTATAATATATTAATTAAATTAATATATTATAAGCAATGAAAAAGAGGAGTAAAAACTCAAAAGCATTAAAGGAAACTCACTCAAAAGAGTTGAGGAGTACAGTTCTTTTATCTAAATCATAGATGCGAAAGAACTAGTAAGAGAGAGGGAATAGCTGAAAACCCTTATGCTGGAAGTTTTGAAGGTAGCTTTTGAGCTTCTTTAGTGAAATTAATAGTAGCTAAAGACGGTTTGTCTAAATCGTTATTTAAATTAAGAGTCCATTAAAGCAAAACATTTAATTGTGGTTATTGCTTATGTGGAAATAAAGGTGGTACCGCGAGTCTTCGTCCTTTTTGTGATGAAGGCTTTTTTTGCGTGAGAATCGAAATTTTATATTTTGTTCTTCGAACTTTCCCTGTGGGTATTTTACATTTGGTTATTCGAAAGCCTCAGAGAACGTATGTGAGTCGGGTTTCATTTTAGAAATATTTATTAACAATGTAAAATGCATAATAGTAAAATATTGTCCATTTGTTGTGTAGTATAATTACAGAGATAATAAGATGAAATTTTACCAATCTACTAACTATGAAAATAAAGAATGGTGGTGAAAGATAGAAATGAAAAAATATAAAATATTCATAACTGCGGCAGTCATAATTATTATTATTGCTTCACCTTTTATTGCATGGGTTTATGTAGATATGAATGGATTGCCTTGGAAAATTAAACAAACAGCAGATACTTCTCAGAAGTATCTAAGTGAAAAGTATCCAGACTTAAAATATAAAATAAATAAATCATATTACAAGTCAAAATTTGGATATTATTCTTGTAGTGTTGTTACTGAAGGCGATTTACCAATAACCTTTGAAGTTATGGTAAGAGGAAAGGGTAATATTGATGATAATTACTTTGAAATGAAGGTAAATACTGAAGCAAAAAATATGATAGTAGAGTTGATAAAAAATAGTATACCTAATATAAAGTATATTTCTGTATTAGAGGATGTTGGTGCTAATGCGGTAGAAGGAAGTTATAAAAAATACACAAGTTTTATACCTGGAAATGCATACCCTTTAAATATAGATATTATTTGGAATGGTGACAAAATGTCATTTGACAGTTTTATTGATAAAACTTTAAGTGTTAGAGAAATTTTAAAAAGTAAAAATATTGCTGTGTGTGGACTTTATATTCAAGATGATACTAATAAGTATGTTATTGACTTAAATGGAGGAATAGTAAATGGAAAAATGGAAGGTAACTATAATCTTACTAAGGCTGAAATTATAGAAAGTAAAACTGCGTATATAATGAAATAATTACTAAATATGAAATTTATCAGGTTATTTGATAGATTTCTAGATTATTTAAAAAGTAAATTCACAATCTTCTCAAAATGTGCACTAAATTGTAATTAAAAATACTAAATTATAGACTACATTGTTTAGATGTAGTCCATGTGTAAAATGCCATGACAAGGGGCTTTTAATACCTTGTATGTGAGATATTAAATGGAGGAATGAAAATGTCAGAAATTAAAAACATATCAACTACATATGATCCAAAAGAATTTGAGGACAGAATTTATAAGAACTGGGAAGAAAAAGGTTATTTTACTCCAGTAATTGATAAGAAGAAAAAGCCTTATACAATAATAATGCCACCACCAAATATAACTGGTGAGCTTCATTTAGGTCATGCATTTGATGATACTCTTCAAGATATGCTTATTAGATTTAAGAGGATGCAAGGATATTGCACATTATGGTTGCCAGGAGAAGATCATGCTTCTATTGCAACAGAAGTTAAGGTTGCAAATGAACTTGCAAAGCAAGGTTTAAATAAAAAGGAAATGGGAAGAGAAGCATTCCTTGAAAAGGTTTGGGAATGGAGTGACGAATACAGAGCAAAAATAAGAAATCAAGTTAAGAAACTTGGTGTATCGGCTGATTTTACAAGAGAAGCTTTTACAATGGATGAAAATCTTAGCGCTGCTGTAAAACACGTATTTGTTAAGCTTTATAATCAAGGTTTAATTTATCAAGGAAATAGAATAACTAACTGGTGTACTCATTGCCAAACTGCGTTATCTGATGCAGAAATTGAATATGAAGAACAAGCAGGTCACTTCTGGCATATTAATTATCCATTAGCTGATGGTTCCGGATTTTTAGAAATTGCAACAACTAGACCTGAAACTTTACTTGGAGATAGTGGTGTTGCTGTTAATCCTAATGATGAAAGATATAAGCATCTTATTGGTAAGAACGTAATATTACCATTACTAAACAGAGAAATCCCAATAGTAGGGGATGACTATGTAGATTTAGAATTTGGTACTGGTGCTGTTAAGATGACTCCAGCTCATGATCCTAATGACTTTGAAGTAGGAAAGAGACACAACCTTGAAATTATAAGAGTTATGGATGATAAGGGTGTTATAAATCACTTAGGTGGAAAATATCAAGGTTTAGATAGATATGAAGCAAGAGGCGTTATAGTTAAAGATTTAGAAGAGTTAGGTCTTTTAGTTCAAATTAAAGATCATGCTCATAACGTTGGAACTCATGATAGATGTGGTACTACTGTAGAACCAATAATATCTAAGCAATGGTATGTTAAAATGGAATCTTTAGCAAAACCAGCTGTAGAAGTAGTTAAAAATAAGAAGACTAAGTTTGTTCCAGAAAGATTTGAAAAAACTTACTTCAATTGGATGGAAAACATTCAAGACTGGTGTATTTCAAGACAATTATGGTGGGGACATAGAATACCAGTTTTCTACTGTCAAGACTGTGGCGAAATCATGGTATTAGAAGAAGCACCAAAGACTTGTACTAAGTGTGGATCTAGCAAAATAGAACAAGATAAAGATGTATTAGATACATGGTTTTCATCAGCTTTATGGCCCTTCTCAACACTAGGTTGGCCAAATAAAACAGCAGATTTAGAATATTTCTATCCAACAAGTACATTAGTTACTGGGCATGATATTATATTCTTCTGGGTTGCTAGAATGATATTCTCAGGACTTCATTGTATGGATGAAACTCCATTTGAT
>Ga0302173_10001705_pt1 | contig 10919 bp, 8 predicted proteins | sample I_Fen_N3_1_FD_198785 | JGI IMG/M metagenome (GOLD analysis project Ga0302173, IMG submission 198785) | Peat permafrost microbial communities from Stordalen Mire near Abisko, Sweden - I_Fen_N3_1 | ecosystem: Environmental > Terrestrial > Soil > Wetlands > Permafrost | place: Sweden: Abisko... | reverse complement strand
TTGACTTTTTCAACACCCCCAGAATAGCTCAAGACTACTTGCAGCTCTGAAGGAGCTGAATATATTGTTTAATTCCGAGCATTAGCGAGGAATCGAGTGCGCCCGTTGGTGGATAGGCTCACCGAAGGTAATTATCCATCAAATTACACTTCTGTTCCTTTAAATAACCAATAGTTCATTTCTACTACTACTTGATTCAGAAATTATTCATCCCAGTCATCAGTCCGGAACTGAGAAGCGGGCAGTCCTTCTTTATTACAAAGATTAGAGTCTGAGTAATCTTTCCAGCTATACCGGACTGCAATTGGTTTAGTAACTTCTCCCGAGCTTACCTCTATTATATCTCCCCGTATAACTGCGACTGCGTCATGATAATTTTTGTCTGCTCCCGAAATGGTAAAACCTCTAAGCATTGAACTATCCCTTGCAGCAAGTCCGCTGTCTGTATAATCAAAATGTAATATAATCCTGCTACCTTTAATCTCCATTGATTTATAAGACGGACCAGAGCAGGAAATATTGTAATTATAAGTTTTTGCGAGCGCCCAAAGGGCCAGACGCCTTCCGATTTCCTGTTTGTTTTTCATATGAGTATCGTTGGCATCACCAATATCAGAAGCAACTGCCATGCCTGTATTTGGAACCGACAGGGTCTTTAACTGGGCCTCGCGAAGCAGTACCCAGTTCTTGCCTCCACCGCCCCACCAGGTCTGATTGGTATTAAAACCTGCAAGCTGTACATAATAGAATGGGAAACCTCCCTGCCCCCAATTCTGTCTCCAGTTTTTGATCAATGACGGAAATAATTTTTCATACAGGTGTGGATCCCCGGTATTATTCTCCCCTTGATACCATATCACACCTGCAATACGCATGTGCATCAAAGGCGATATCATTCCATTGTATAACCCTGATGGAGTGTTCCTGTCACCCGGACCAGCAGGAGGCATCGGTTCGCGCCATGGCACGGTCTTACCTGCCGCTTTTGCCTCTTCTACTTCTTTCTTATGTTGTGCCATTCTTTGCTCATACACTTTTAATAACTTTGGGTAATCATCCATTTGTTGCCGGAAATCATCAAGAACAGGTTTAAAATCAGGATCCGACTCGAGAACAGCTTTGCTCATCCACGCATCTATATTTGTACCGCCGTTCGATGCATCTATTATTCCGATCGGAACTCCAAGCTCTTTGTGTAGTTTTCTGCCGAAGAAATAAGCAACTGCTGAAAAATCTGTAACGGACTCCGGACCGCATTGCGACCACCTTCCTTCACAATCATCCTGTGGTTTATCAGAAACTATCCGGCCTTCCTTAAACAACCGGATCTCCGGATAATTTGCAGCAGCAATTTCATCATTGTAGTTGAGAACTCCTGAATACCATGTAGCTACGTTACCTACAGGCATTTCCATGTTTGACTGGCCCGAACAGACCCAAACTTCTCCGATCAATACATTTTTAATAGTAATTATATTTTTGCCCGAAATTATAAGTTCAAATGGTCCACCTGCTTCCAACGGCCCCATAAATAGTTTCCAAATTCCATCAGTAGATGTAACTGCTTCAGCAGAATGATTTCCAAGTTTGGCAATAATATGTTCTCCCGGATCAGCCCAACCCCAGACGGGGATGTTAGTTCCCCGCTGTAATACCATGTGATCGCTGAAGATTTTGGGAAGTCTGATATCGGATTGCTGATTGTAGGCAATGGATGCAAATATTAGAAGAATTAATATAGTAAAGGCAAGCTTTTTCATTATAATCAAGTAATTATCAATTGTTTACTTCTTCTGTTCCGCCTTCATCATTTCAGTTCCCGCAAGAATGACTGCTCCCAATCCATGAAGGTCATTCAATTCTGCAGGCCTGTCGTAATAAAATTTAATGTTGTCTTCAATTCCCGTGCCTATGCATATATCATGAACCTGTCCGTCTGGCTGAATTTTTGTCAATAAACCTTTCCATCCGTTTTCAGCTATAGAAAAGTAACTCTTATCGATCCAACCTTCATTTACGGCCCTGGCAATTGAATAGACAAACATCGCAGTGCATGATGTTTCAAAGTATGAATCAGGTTTGTCAAGTACCTGGTGCCATAAACCTGACTTATCCTGCCATCTTGAAACACCGGTAATCTGTTGTAATAGTAATTTTATCAGGGTTTTTTTCTCCGGGTGGTTGGCGGGCAGATTATTCAGAAGTTCAGTCTGTGCCATCATTATCCATCCGTTGCAACGACCCCAGTGAGCAACACCATTATACTGAACATCACTGTACCAGCAATGATAAAATAAACCGGAGGAAGGATCGTAGAGATACCGGGTAAAATTTTTAACCTGTTTTATAGCATCGTCAAGGTATTTTGAATCTCCCGTAATTTTGCCCATGCGCGAAAGAAACGGTACACTCATATACAGATCATCTGCCCATATTGTCATCTTTCTGGGTTCAGGTCGGGCAAAAGTTCCATCTTCTAATCGTGCCTGCCTGGTGCTGATAAAGATTGCAGCTTTTTCCAGATAATCCTGATATTCTTTTTTATTAGCAAGCGTATTAACATCAGCCAGAGCGGCACTCATTGCGCCGCAATCATCCAATTTGTTCAACCTGAAAAGCTGCAGGAATGAAGATTCCGGAACTTTTTCATCGTATTGTTTTCTGAAAAATGCCAGATTACTGAAAATGAACTCAAAATTCCGGAGAGAATAGTCTGAATATTTCCTGTCATTAGTCTGTTCTGACAGCTTCAGCATTCCGATATTAATCACTCCGTTCATATAGTACCATTCATTTGCAGCACTTTCAACAGATATAGATTGACTATAAGGGATATTTTTCGTTGATGAAAATGTCTCGCCGGATTTTTTATCTATGAATCTGAATGATGTGTTTTGTAAAACATTATCGGCAACTTTTCTTGTAATCTCTGTCGTATTTTGTGCGGAAAGAATCATGACAATTAAAAGACAGAAAATAGTTAATATTCCCTTTTTCATACTTAGAACAGTTTATTTATGGTAAAATGACTTCCTTATTTCTATCAAGTTCAATTTCCTTTTTTAAAGTGCCTGCAGTAATTATGTAGGGTGAAGAAACCTTCTTTTTCTTCCCATCCACCGTATACTCAGCCAATTCAACTGTTAATTTTCCATTTTCATCCGTTTTTGTTTGCAAAGCAACTGCTTTGTTTTTGTCAAGAATTGTAACATCAGCATTCTTCGCAGGTGTACCTTTAGCATCGGTAACTTTCACAGTTAATGTCCAATAAACTGAAAAGCTGTGATCCTGATCCGTAACATCCATTTCAAATTTCTGTCCTTCAATTTTGTTCGATCTGAATTCAACATTTTTCGCAATACAATCATCACAGCCCGTTGTCCCTATCCTGAAAGTTTTGAATTTTGCACCATTAAGAGGGATGATAGTGTTGTTATATAATTTGGAATTTGAAGCGCCGCCATACATTGAAGCAATCCACGCTGCCGGCACATTGGTCGTTATCCTGTTGTCGTAAAATTGTCCTCCGAAATACTTAGGTCCACCGCAGATATAAAGCGCTGCAGTTATTACTTTTGAGGAAGGATCAACTTTAGTTACAGTTATATCGTTATTGTATATATAGTTTTCGCCACCACTTGCGCTATAAAAAATTCCCCATGACATAGGGAGAAATTCTTTTGGTTCCTCGAAATTCTTTGCTGTTATGTAAATTTTATTGTCGTGTATCCTGTTGCCTATTGAGGCTTTAGGAGAACCTGGAGCAGCACCATAATCTCCCAGTCTTATAGCAGCTGTGCTATACTCTTCTCTTCCATACTCACAGGTTGGTGGTGATGTTTCTATTTTGAAAATGTTATTGAATACTTCGGTGTATCTGGAGACATAGATACCTGATCCTTCCTTTGGTTCAAACCTGTTATTATAAATTTTGGAACTATCACCGGTTCCCATTATACTGTAATGGTTGGTAACGGTTTGATTATTTATGAAAAGATTATCATGTACAAGGGAATACTTTCCTTTTATTGATAAACATCCCTGTCCGCCATGGAATTCAGAATTTGCTACCGTGGAAGGCTGATCTCCTCTTAGTATTATTGAACAGATGCCGACATGGCGTTGTATAAGAAACGGCATATCAGCATCAAACCTGCAATTGGATATGCTTGCCCATGATATATCTGCTGCACCTGAACTTATACCGCTTGTCTTAATTTGAACATTATCAAGAATTATTTTGACATTCGCAGCTGAAGACTGAATTCCCCATGAAAGAATTCCTGCAGCGCCGCTTTCAATTACTCCGTTTTTTATTGTGATGGTTCCTGAACCTGTTACCTCCGGCAACGAAGGCAAAGGTTTGTCTGTGGTAGCCTTATCTGTGTAATCAAAGAAAGCTGGAATTATGGGCGGATATGATTCCATTATTATATGATCATAATCGGCCAGGGGAGTTGTTCTGTCTATAATGCTTACTCCTGCGTCCATTGCGGGACGGATATCAATCTCATCAACAAGACAATCGTTTTCAGCTTTAATTCGTACCCTGTATTTTCCTGCAGGTACGTTTGCAAGATGGGCATATACAAACCCACCACCTAACCGCGGAGATTTTTTTTCAACAGGGCAACCTGTACTTGTGTCATCTCCGTATTTCGTTATGCACTTTACTTCCCGGCCGTTATTATCCTGAACATAAACACTTACTTTCATCTCATCGTCAGGATACTTTTTCATATCATGCCAATATCTTCCAGTTACGCCGCATATGGCAAAGTACGAACGGTTGGCTACGGGCAGGTTAATGTAAGGTGATATTATTTCATCACCAGCCTTAAGACTCAACAGTTTCTCTCCTAAAAACACGTGCACATCGGCCGTATTCATCACTTTTGCCCCCGGAGCTTTTGAAACATCCCATCCTTTCAATCCTTCTTCAAAACCTGAATTAGAAATGTGTTCATAGTTTGCATCTGCGTACCTTATGATGTAACCGTTCAGATCAAGTGTTATATCCTTTCCCAGAAAAACAGTGCTTGTACCGCTCGAAATATCATTTGTGAGCACATATGTTGTTCCGGCTTGTGCATAATTGCCTGCAGTTTTTACAGCAATTTCATTTCCTGATACTTTTCTGTGTTCAACTTTATGATACTGTGAAAAGCAGTTTGAGGATACTATCAAAAAGGCTGGTAACAAGATTAATTTGTACATGATTGTTTTTTTAATGTAGTCTGCATATATGGTTCCCTGTTAATAAATTTTATTTAGATTTATTTTTTAATGAATTGGAAGAAAAAGATCTTTTCCATCAGTCAACCATTCAAGATTGAATCGGGCAAAAGATAATCTGGCGTAATATTCGGTGATATCATTGTTATAATTTCCGGTCTCGTAGATAATTCCGATTGAACCATCAGGCAGGATAGTCAAAGATGAGTATGCCCCTGTCCCTTTTTTTATAATCTTAGCAACAGGCCAGGTCTTTCCTTCATCATAACTCATGCGGACAGTCATATCGAACCGGTACAAACTGTCAGCCGGATTAGCAAAAAGGAGGCGGTTTTTATCGGAGCCGTTATCCTGCCTTGTATACCGGATAAAACTAGCCTGACAACCACCCCATAGTTTTGAATCTGTAAGTGCTGAATCTCGATATGGCGCTCCCCAGGAGTTTCCCATATCATCGCTAATTGTCACAATGCGCTTTGGGTATCCACGGGTATTAAGCATTAGTGATCCATTGACAAGTTCCACTACCTGGCATTCGTTTACCGGTGCGGTGGTTTTATTCCCGGCCTTCCACGTTTTGCCGTTGTTGTCACTATAAATTATTCCGTCATAAACCGGAGCCACCAACCGGCCATTCTTCAATTGTATGCCAATACCCGGACCAAGAGCTATATTTCCGACATCCCGTGTGATATTTACAGGTTTAGTCCATGTTGTGCCTTCGTCTGTGCTTTTAATTAACCAGACCTCAGTTACACCTTTACCTTCGTTTTCCGCCTCTCCCCAGCTCCGACATTGGTTTATCAGTAGAAATATTGTACCGTCATTATTATCAATCACAGGAACCGGATTCATATAAGCTTCACCGTTTTTACTCTTAATGATAACCTGCATAGGTAGCCAGGTCATATTCCTTTGACGTGACCTGTTCTCAGTTACACCGTGTTGAGGGGGTATAATCGGACTTGTATTCGCCAGACTCCGTTTCAGAACCAGATGTGTTGGAGAACCATCCAGACTCTTATCGCGCCGGCCTTCACAGAATACAAGTACAGTCCCTTTTTTTGTACATATGATAGATGGAATGCGGTAGGTGTTGATGTCATCCTGCCCGCCGACAAAGACATCAGTTTCTTCAAACAAAGAATTCTGTTCATATTTTGTGTCAGAAGTTTTCCCGGAAACTTCACGAAAAGAATCTGCTTGAGCCTGAGCAAAACCATTTAATGCTAAAAACAGAATAATCTGTAAAATGAGAATCCTGAGCATATTTTTCCAGGTTTTAAATAGAATTTTTCTTTTTCAGCAGGATTATGGCATAAGGGAATGCCAGTAAGAATGGAATGATCCATTTTGCCCAGTATGAAAAATTTTCAAACCGGTTTTCCACACTGTATACATATTTCTTTTTTCCAAATATATTGACCATTATATCGGTCGTATAAGGGTCCTTTGCATCGCTGTAGTACAAAGAAGCCATATTTGCATAAGGGGCCCGAACTAATTCAGGGTTTGCAGTAATAGCCAGTGTGTCATGAGGTACAACTATACCAAAATCAGGGTCGAGTATATAAGTTGCCGTGTCGTTCAATTCAGCCCTCACGACAACATGATGTTTTCCGACATCAAGTAATTCCGCCTTTATTCCATTTTCCAGCAAGACACCCTTTACTATAGTGGAGTGGGTGGAGCATAATCCTACTCCTCTTTCCAGGTTTTTTTTGTAATTACTGAACTCATAATATTTGTAAGTTTTGGGACTGATATATGAAGCCAGATATAACATCCAATTCTCCCATACCGGGACTCTCAAATGATACTTTTCAATTCCCTCCGGTTTCCAGTAATGAATGAAACCATCGTTTACCACTTTATTAATCCTGACAGCAAAGTCTATATTGGACTCATTTCCCATTCTTTTCAGCAACTCTTTAATATCTGGATATTTTATTGAAATATCATTTATCCTGTTACGCAGAGTCTTTTCTTCGGAATATACCGCCGGGTTCCTCATTGTTCTGAACAATCCGTAAACATTGATGACCAGTAAAAAAAGACCGGCAAAAAAAAGAATTTTTATTAATTTTTTCATTTTTTCCTTAATTTCATATTATTATTTGAATGGAGCCATCATATATTCTTCTATATCCCGCCAGTGATCCAGCATAATCTTTTGCTTTTTCTTTAGCTGTTCTATAAGATCTGGTCCTAATAGAAAGCAATCTTCATGAGTGTTGTCTTTGGCAATGCATAATAGATTAATACCTCCATTCTGCAATATCTCAGTAAGTTCTGCAGTGTTATCCAGTTCATCCCGCATAACTGCATTGAACTTTAACAAATCAGTATCGCCTGTCCATGTGCTTTCTTTATCAGGCCCATGATTAGGTGCATTGAGTTTGTCCTTATTTTTATCCCGTATTCGCTGTGCTTCGGCAAAATTACCACAACTTCGAACCAGACTTGAATGTACTCTCAAAGCCATTGCCATTTTTCCCATTAAGCTTTTCTTAAGAGCAGATGAATCGATGGCTTCAATTTTTAAACAAACACGGTTAATTTTTTCTAAATATGTCTTTATTGAGTCAGGTGAAGTAGTCCAACGTCCTCCCTGGATATCAATATAATCCATCCTGGCTTCATCAGTGGAAACATTGAAAATATAAGGAAGAAAATAAGCCTCTTCTTCTTTTGTCAGTCTTTGCGGCGCTGCAACAAGAGGACGATTAATAATACGTGCAGCAACATTCCAGTTAATTCCGGATAAATTACCTAGGCTGGAATTTCTGAATTTAAAAGCTTCATTTAACAGTAGCAATGCACTGTATAGATTGTCTGCATATTTTTCCCCTGCCCAGGCTAGACAATATTCATGTAGCTTTTGTGATGCCGGTGCTACATTCGCAGATTTATCAAGCAGATGGTCTTCAAGCATACTCAGGAATAATTCTTCCACTTCAAACCCTTCATTTCCCCTGTTATAATATGAATTAAAACTTATAAATATTGTCTGCTGTTTTTGAATATCAATCCTGGTTAAATCATTTACTAACGAAAGAACATCACAAATACCAGTTACAGGATACATGGAACTAAAGGAGGTACCTATTGATTTTATTTCATGAGAGGGAGTGCTTTTAAAATAACAGTTTTCAGGCAGCCGGTTTTGAATATCGGTTCTTTCAGGATCAGAGAAATTCGAAGAACCCTGAGGAAATGAAAGATAAATATCTAATTTACTTCCTGCTTTTGCTGCTCCGCTTTGCATCGAACTGAATAATTCCTGTATTCTTTGTCCGGTTGTTTCTCCTTTACAGTGGTCGGGCCCGTTAGGTCCGCTATACAACCATTCGGACCAGCAGTTACCCGATCCGGCATCGTTTGTCTTAAAATAAAATGCTTTTATTTCCGGAGCATTTTTTAATAATTCGGCCATCATATTGGTATATATCTCCTGCATTTCTTTAACGCTTAGGCAGGGAGAAAAACATGCTACATTGCTTCTTCGTGGATGATCAACCCGTGGTCCGCGTAATTGGGGGTACATTTCAAAAAATGCAGAAGGAAGAAACCCTGGTTCATTGGCAAAAAAGGCAGCCTCCATACCATTCTCACGAAGAATTTTTGCTTTATCCAGGAGTAATTGCCTGTTTTTTGCAACAAATCCGGCAGGTACAAAAGGAGCAATCTTTGCATCGGGAAAGAATTTATACAGTGTAGCATTATTACTGGCATATTCGTTCCATGGATTACCACCTTCGGGTATCTCATAAAAAGACTTATCAGCAAGTGTGCCAATATTAATCCTGACAGTCCCGAATTTTTTCAACCGGCTTGCAGCTATAACCAATCTCCTGAATTCATTCAGATCCGTTATGCAGTTATTAATAATAAAAGTTTGATTTTGGGCTATTTGATCAGCACTGTTGATAGGCTTTGGCGGTGCTGTTTGTCCCTTACTGTTACCAATTGATAATATTAAAAAGAGAATACTGAATAAAAACTGTATGCACGATTTAATCATAGTAAATTTCATTAAATATTAAATATGGAGCGTATAAGTTATAAAGAAAGTCAAAAATAAACAAAATTTTGAAGTTCATAAGGAAATAATATATTTAAATTCATATTATGCTTTCATTAAATTATTTTAAATTTGAAAAAAATTTCATTAACTTTTATTAATTTCTGTTTTATTTCTCATTAGGTATTTATAAATGCATGGACTGGCTTAATTTTGAGATAATGGATTTGCATGGACATCAAAGCATAAAACAATACATTTATCGTTATTACATTGAAGATACCAGCATGTTTTATAATATGAAGACGTCAAATGATATTAAGATTAGGGAGCTATACATAAAAATTAATTTAGGTATCATGAATAATGCATCTAAATTCATTGATTTTCAAGCGATTTAGATTCTATTATTCATGATTACCGAAAGTTAAAATAATTAAAATCACAGAAAATGAATAGATTATCTTTTGTTTTAACATTCCTTATTTTTTTAGTTTTGCCGGCATGCAGACAAAAACAAATCCGGGAAACAAAATCAGTTAATAGTGTAGATTTTCCCAAAGAGATGGTTGATTTTGTACCTTATAAACATAATCCAATATTCAGCGGAACCAATACAGAAATATGGGATAAGCATATACGTGAAAGAGGATTTATTCTGTTAGAAGGTGGAATTTATAAGATGTGGTACACAGGTTATATAGGCGGAGATGACGATCCGAAATCCCTGGGATATGCAACTTCGACTGATGGGATCACCTGGACACGTTATGCACAAAACCCTATATTCAGTGAGAAGTGGACTGAAGATATGTTTGTGATTAAGCATGAAAACATTTACTATATGTTTGCCGAAGGGAAGGATGATGTGGCGCACATGCTTACATCACCCAACGGAATTAATTGGAAGGAGCAGGGTGACCTGCAGATTCGTAATGTGGCTGGTGATACTATTCATGGTCCATATGGCACTCCGTCTGTCGTGGTTGAGGACGGCAAATGGTATCTGTTTTATGAGAGAAACGACGAAGCTGTATGGCTTGCTACGTCAAATGACCGTAAGATCTGGACCAATGTTCAGGATGAACCAGTATTGAAAAGAGGACCTGAACCTTATGATTCCGGAGCAGTAGCTTCCAATCAGGTAATCAAATTCAAAGGGAAGTACTATATGTATTATCATGGTTCAACAGATGCCGGATGGGCAGCCCCGGGAGCTACTTCAATCTGGACATCTAACGTTGCCATGTCAACAGATATGATACATTGGACAAAATACACAAAGAATCCGATCGTTGAGGGGGATCATTCAAGCCCCATTTTAGTCTGGGATGGCAATAAATATCGCCTGTACACGATGCATGATAAGGTGTGGCTATATTTACCACGATAAGAAATTTTCATTCAAATAATTAAACATCAACTTTAGATTTGTGCTTGTATATGAAACTAAAACGACATTCATTAAAGATATTGCAGCTCATTTCCTTTCTCATAATAGCGAACTTTGCAATGGGGCAACAGACAGGTTGCACGGTGTTAATACCTGCCATATCCGGGGCATATTCAGGCGAATGCAAAAAAGGTCTTGCAAACGGAAATGGTACAGCTCAGGGTATTGACCATTATGAGGGACACTTTAATAAAGGGGTACCAGACG
>Ga0302173_10001702_pt1 | contig 10922 bp, 13 predicted proteins | sample I_Fen_N3_1_FD_198785 | JGI IMG/M metagenome (GOLD analysis project Ga0302173, IMG submission 198785) | Peat permafrost microbial communities from Stordalen Mire near Abisko, Sweden - I_Fen_N3_1 | ecosystem: Environmental > Terrestrial > Soil > Wetlands > Permafrost | place: Sweden: Abisko... | reverse complement strand
GCCGAAGCAAAAGGATGCGTATAGTAAAAGCCCTGACGCTTAATGGTACCATAATACTGTCCGAAATAAGTCATTACCAGCGCCTCATTCGGGTTAACAATATGAAGCCCTGGAATCAGAAAAAAGAATGCGAAAAAAGCCACAATTCCTATACTAAGTAGAAATCCTCCTGGTATATAATTCTCTGCGTTTAAAAAGATACAGCCAAGTACAAAGGAAACAATAGAAAGAGCAAGTTCAAGAAGCAACAGCAGTAGCATTGGTCCACCGTTTAGTGGTTTTAATTCTTTTTCTTCAATTACATTTTGTTTGGGGCTTTCTTCTAAATTCATAATGTTCTCCTTTTTGCGTTTCAAACGCCACTAGCATTTTTATGATATTATTTTGATATCACAATAATATTACTTTTATGATACTATGTCAATATAAATTTAGTTAAAAGATACCTTTATTCTTTTGTCAGCTTCTGGACAACATAATCATAATGAAAATGCGGAAGTAAACAGTTCGTACAGTCCTTACACCCATTTTCAAGTAACACAAAATCTCCTCCACAATCCTTGAGATGATGTAGGGGACAATAACAAAACAGACAACTAAAATCTTCCTTTTGTTTTTCATTTATCTTATGACAAGGGAAATATTCGCATTCCTTGTTTTGAAAAAAGCGGTATGACATTTGTTTTCTCCTTCTATGCTTCACTTGCGCTTCCGTCCCTTTCACAATGATAGGACTCCTAATATCTTAACATATTTCCTTAAATCACAATCCCATCACAGTGGTCAATCTCATGTTGAATAATTTGTGCCGTCCAACCAGAAAATTCTTTTTTTTGTTTTTTGAAATTTCGATCCATGTATTCCACTTCTATAAATTCATATCGGGTTGTCTTTCTCACTCCGCTTAATGACAGACAGCCCTCCTGCGTTTCATAGGGTTTTGATTTCTTTATTATAATTGGATTTATCATAGGTATGTTTATAATCCCCATACTATACACAATAATTCGTTTTGTTTCTCCTATCATATTGGCAGCCATACCTACACAATGCTTCTCATTCGCTTTTAATGTATCTAGCAAATCATCGATAATTGCTGCATCCTGTTGCGTTGCAGGTTTTGATTTTTGTCCTAGGAATAAGATATCCTTTACAACTGTTCTTACCATTAGATTTTCCTCTTTTCTACTGTATTCTACTTTATCACTTTCATTTCTAAGTATATTACAAAATTCCTTGTTGCAATTGTAAACCAAACATTTGAAAACGGATACTTCTTAATCTCTTTTCAAATTTACGTGCAACTTATGGAAGAAATATACAGTTGTATTTAAAATATTATAATATCATACTGTAATAGTAGGATATTTCATAAAGATATATTGATTATTATAAATATGCATTAGTTTTATTATTTTGTCCTTGTCCTGCGGGCTATTATATTTTATCAAAATCCCGAAATACTTATAATCTTATGCATTAGTAAATGATGAATTGGATTATTTAAACAAAACTCAACCATAACTCAACCATAACTTTACCTGAAAATAAAGGATGCGACTAATGAAAGCAAAAATAAATAATAGTAATATTTATAATAAGAATGGTGTTTTGCTTATCGCCAAAGGTCAATTATTAACGACCGAGTTATTATTAAAACTTCAAGAACTAAACAACTGTACTTCTATTGGTGAATTAAATAAAAATGATATTATTTTGACACAGTGTCAGAATAATATAAAAGCAGGTTTGCTACAAGTAGATAGTGGCATTATCAAACAATCTAATGAACTTGTTAGAAATATAATTTTTGAATCTAAAAATAGTCAATGGTGGATGTCTTTAAACTTGCTAAGCAATTATAGTGACTGGATATACGCTCACTCTATTGATGTTGCATTGATTTCCATGATTATTGCCATTCAATTAAATTACAGCAAAACAGAACAAAAAGATATTTGTATTGGAGCATTGTTTCACGATATCGGAAAACTTCTAATTCCAAAATCAATTCTGGAAAAGGCATCCCCTTTGACAGATTATGAGTCGATGATTTTTCAGCAACATTGTGAATTAGGGTCTGGAATAATAAAGGATTTTAATTTATCCGAGGGCTGTACCAATATTGTCTTAGAACATCATGAACGACTTGATGGAAGTGGTTATCCGCACCAACTGAAAGACGAACAACTTTCTGATTATGCTAAAATAGTAATGGTTGCAGATACGTTTGATGCAGTCACCTCTTTCCAACCCTCTAAGCGAATTGAAACCGTCGGATTTGCACTTGAAGAGTTTAAAGCAGACGATGGAAAATATGATCAAAGTATTGTTGATACGCTGTATGGACGCTAGCTGTATGGACCTTATTAACAAAGCCGAAAAACAAATCTTTTCACTCACAGATTTCCTAGGTAAGTATAAACTAGTGGATGATTCTGTGCTTGTGTAGTTTTCTCCTATTTCACACACTTAATAATATAACGATTTCCATGTCCAATATCTTTGATTTGCACCTTAGAAAATCCTGCTTTCTTTGCTAATATAGCAATTTCTTGAGGAGTAAATAGCTTAAACCCTTTCTTGGTATAAGATGTTCTTTGCATCCACTCTTTTGAATAAGCTGCATTTAAAAATTCTCCATCAGGCTTTAATACACGATAGATTTCTTCTAGCCCTCTTAATGTATCTTCCCAAAAATAAATAGTGTTAACTGAAGTGATTGCGTCAAATGTTGCCTCTAGATAACTCAACTTACAACAGTCTCCTATTGTCAAATGCATCTTACCTCTTGATATTGCTTTGTGATTTTTCTTCGAAGCTTCCTTTTTCATATCCTCGGAGATATCTATTCCATAAATATTTCCATCACTCTTCTTATACAACTTATTTAGCATATATCCATTTCCATATCCAATATCTAATATCTTCATATTATTATTTAAAATCAATGAATCTACTACGCCATTGTACATCGTCTTGTTAATGATGTTCATAATCAAACAGCAGATTCTACCTATAATACCTCTAGGATTGCCGAATTGTGAACCAATATATTCTGATAATCTTCTCATGATTTACCTCACTAATTCTATGACTTTCGTATAATCACAATGCTTTATTTTTTTTACATGTAATCCAAACTTTTCAAAATATTGTTTCATATACCTATCCTCCATTATCATATCCCAGTTACTCACACATGATCTATATGGGTAAATACTTTTTCTATTATGTCTATCACATGCTTATCATCTAATGAATAAAACACATTTTTACTGACACGTCTTGGCTTTATCAGTCGCATCTGTCGCATAATAGCTAATTGATGTGATACTGCTGTCTTAGTCATATCTAATAATACCGCTATGTCACCTGCACACATTTCTTTTTCTTTCAAGGCACATATTATTCTCATTCTAGTATTATCACCTAACGTTTTAAAAAACGATACAACTAATTCTAACTGCGATTCTTCTGGCATTTTCAGACGAACTTCTTCTACTACTTCTCCAAATAATGGGAAACAATCACACTTCTTATTCATTTTGTTTCTCCTTGTCTTACAATTGAATTTGTATTCAATCATTATAGTTGAACATTCATTCAATTGTCAAGTGATGATGAGATTTTATTTTATAGGCACTACGCAAATCTTCTTTTCCGTTGACATTGCAATCGAATCAGAAATAGGGGTTATTAAGATAATCAACTGCTGCTGGAGGATCGGACTCTGTCAAATTGTTGTTTGTAAACTTCATGTTACGCTTATACTATTCGCCTGTCCTATTTGCTTGTTCTTCTTTTCATATATCCCAACGGTTACAATTGAAATAAGAACAATCACAGTATTTGCAGCAATAGTTCCCACCCAAGTCATCGTCATGGTTCCAAAGATAGGGGAAGCCGCATTAAACATAGTATGGAATAATACACACATAAATACACGGCCTTTTCCTGATATTTTGTAGATTGCTCCATCGAAAAACCGAAACGCCATGAGTTGAACTGCAAACATCCAAAAGTTAATGAGTCCGTCTCCGTGATTCGTCCCCGGAATAAAGAAAAGAGGAATATGCCATAAAAGCCAAATGGTTCCAACAAAAACTGAAGATAAAACAAAGCCATATCTTTTATCAAGTGATGGCTGCAAGATGTACATCCAGCCAGATTCCTCCAAACCACCGATAATAAGACCACCAGGCAGAGAAAGAAAGAACGTATAAAATGGAAGCCCCATTGGGGTGCGCCCTGAAACTGCAATATGTATCAAAAAATACAGTGTAAGCCCTGCCGTAACGAACAAATAGAGAAATATATTGTTTTTAGCGTAAAAAACAGTTTTCAACCATTCCTTAAAGCCTGCTATTTTGTTATTTTTCTTCAGAACGATATATGAAGCAATCGCGGGCGACAAAATATAGATTGCAAAAGGAATATTCATCGCGAATTGCTGTAACGAGTTAACCCAATTGTAAACCGAATATCCAAAATGCCCAAGAACAATTAAAGTACCTGACACAAGATAGGCTATACAAAATGTCAGAACCGTAAATTGCACTATTATTTTTTTGTCTTTTATAATTTTTTCTTTCATGTTTTTTTCTTCCATGATAATCTCCCCCACATTTTGAAGTATTTATTAAAGTTTAATTAATGAAACTATTATCTGGTTTTTTCTATTATTCATTTTCAAACCATTTGCCTTTCAAATAAGCATACATACAAATGATTGGAGACTTTTGTATATCGACTTGGAGAAATGAATCTGCCTGCTAGATAATTCTGAATATTTTCTTCTGATTCATTAAAATATACTACATATAATGCATATGGTCCCTCTCCCTGTCTGGAATAATCATGATAGCTTACCATATTATATGATAAATTAAAATCTTCAGGATAACTTATCTCTAACTGTTTCGATAGCTGTTTCCATTTAGGATTCTTGATCTGACTGACAATATCCCCTGCATAATTAATTGTACTATTGTCTTTGATGATTTTATTCACTTCCGCTGATATCTCTTCGATATCATCATGATTTTGATTGCAATATGAAATAAGTTCCTCATATTCTTTTTCAGCGTCTAATTTATCACTCTTTTTTATCGCTTCCTGCTCTTCCTTAAAATGTATAAAACATCCAAGACCAATTATAAATATTAATATGAATATACTTATTAAGATGAAAATGACTTTTTTCATTATTGTTTGCTCCTTTGAATTAGATGTTTTGCTTTAAATTCACAGTTACAATAATTAATGCCTCAATATCTGACTTCGCACCATTGAAATTACCAATAATTTCAGCATATGGATCATTTAGAAAAAGGCAAATATAAAATGAGCCATATATTATTTCATACTCTTAAAATACGCCCCCAATATATGTTTAATATGATAGTACCTTCGTGCGTATGAATTTTCTACTCGAATCAACTCAAATCCATGTGTTCTGCATATTTCATTTTTCTTCTTATCCCTAAGCATAACAGCTTCATCTTCTGAATGCTCGTGACCATCCAATTCAATTGCAAGAATAGGCATTTCCCTTTCTTTTTCAACTTTTTCATATACAACGAAGTCAAATCTTCCGGTGAAAAACAAATCGCTTCCTGCTAGATTTTCTCCAAATACATGATTAATGGCAACCTCATGTTCAACCCTACACTTCCGGTAACTTCCTATCACGTTATCCAATGCATGACGTAAATTTTCCAAGAATGCATCTTCAGTTTCTGAAGAGTATGGTTTTATTCCTAATGCCCTTGAATTCTGTTCTTTAGAAGCCACTGCGGATGATCCATTAGACTTTGTATACTGTACCAAATCATATAAGTCATCCTCTTCATTTTCATTGTGAAGCCTTTCTAAATCTTTGTCCGTAGACATTATGATGAGTTTTTCTTTTGCTCTTGAAGTTGCAACGTTAATTAACTCTTTGTTACATTTTAACCAATCATACGTCTGCTTTGTTGTCCTATCTGTAATTGCAAGCGAAAATATTACAACTTCTTTTTCATCTCCCTGGAATGCATATATTGTGTACTCGGATTCATTATACCACAACCATATATTCAAATTTAGTATTGCATTATTCTTGCTTCATTATTTTAATAATATTCAACCCTAATAGAAATGATATAAAACAATTCGATTACAAACACTCATATTTACTCGCTTCTTCTCATGGAATTATGTGTATATAGTAATTCACTACAATTAAAATCTTGCAATGATTTGCAAAATATCCTTGCCGTACTTATTCGTTTTTGCCTCTCCAAAACCAGCTACATTCTGTAATTCTCTACTATTTCTAGGCATTTTTTCAATTAAATCCTTTAATTGCATATCATTGTAAATAAAATATGGTTTAATATTTTCTTTCCTACTTTTTTGTAGCCTGTACGCCTTGAGTTCCTTAAGGATATCTGGCTCATTGATTGAGACTGGTTCTGCCACTGATACAGGTTCTGCTATTGATGTTGATTCTGTTTTCGATATTGGTTCCTTTTTCGATTTTTGTTCAGCTATCGTTGCTACTTTTACCATCATTTCAGTCTTATCTTCCCCGACCGATGTTTTAGGTTCAGATGTTTTAGGTTCAGATATTTCGATTATTAATTTATTTGTATTTTTAGCGATCTTATATTTATCATATTTTGCGGTATAATCTTTTTCAACAGTCTTATGTAAATTAAGATATGATTGTGCCCATGCCAAATGTTTTTCTTCTGAAGATGATGATTCCTTTGATTTTTCGTGTATACCCTTTATATATTTAACTAACTGATCAGCACGTATTACTTTGTCTTTCACTTCTTTTTTTGCATATTTTGCATTAAGAACCGTTTTGGGATTTGCCAACACTACAACGGATTTATTAAAGTCTCCAAAATATTTTTCAGTCATAAACTTAGTTATCACATTGCCTTTGTTATCAATTTTAATTTTTTTCATTAATTCTAAATGTCTTTGATTTTGAGTGATTGGCGAGTAAATACCTTCCTTTTTCTTTATCCTCCCAAATTCCATTGTACGAAGGAAATCCCCTTTATTATTAATTTCCAGATTACCAAAAAGGTTTTTACATTCAATTACAAAGCATATCTTTCTAGTAAACACAAGATAATCAATCTGTGCACTCAAGTCCCCATCTACCAAATAAATATCATGTAAAATATAGATAGGCATATGACTATTTTTAAGTTCAAAAGCTATATTTTTTTCGCCTGCAATACCATATTCCAAACACTTTATATCTTGTCTGATTATATCCTGTCCCTCTTCATTAAGAAGTGGTTCCAATACTCTTAGCCTTTCTAATTGTACCTCTTGATCACTATTCTCCTTAAGGAACACAGGCTCCTTCATTTTATCAAATAACCCCATTTCAAATTCCTCCCCCAATATAAAATATGTTAAATTATACCATATTTATATATGTGAGCACAAGACCATGAAGCCTTGGAAAAGAAGAAATTATCAGTATATTTTTGTAACTTATTATATATTTACTCCACCAAATACTCAAATAAATAGTATCTATCGTAGCGTATATCCTTTGCTCGCAAAAGCATCAAATTTCACTGTTGAACATCTCAGTTTTACTCAATTTTCTTCTACTATATATTTTCTTATTGCATTTTTGTTGTAGGTTCTATGACCAGATAAAGCAATTGGGATCAAAAAAATCTTTGCGTAATTTCCAATAAAATCAATTACAACTACAGGTTCCTTATTTAATGCTTTTTTAAGTCCACGGCTTAATTAAAATAGTCTTGATAGCTCTTTTTTATCATCTTTCCTACTACAAAACATCAAGCCTTTTACTCTATCTCCACAAGGACCATAAAATTCAATTTTATTGATTATGTTGTCCACACGTTATCCTGAAACGAAGTACTTAAATTCTGTTGTATCGTCTATAACATTTCCATCAATGATTAATTCTGATATACCAAATTAGTGAAATAGACATAACATCTTCTCCTGTATTGATTGCTGTAATCTAATCTCAAAATAATTAATTATCCTATGATAACTTTCCACTCCAGATCTATGTGTTTCATCGAGACAAATGTAATCGAAATATCCCTCGTTAAACCTTTGCATGATATCTGGCTTTGACATCATTTGAACAGTTGAGAAAAGATAATCTGCATCTTAATTTTTCGTTGTCCCTGATAATAGTCCTGCCTTAATTCCTTCACCTAAGACATCCTTAAAGCTTTCCATTGCCTGTTTTAGTATCTGTTCTCTATGTACTAGAAATAGCATCTTTTGGGGTTTGACATTGGCTACATCAAAGACCGAAAGATACGTTTTTCCAGTACCCGAATTTGTCAAGTGGATGTGAATGACTATTCCAAAGAATTTTATAATCCTGTTACAGTTCAGTCATCACTATATCATAATACAACTGGTAACCTCTTGCCCTTAGTTCCAGTACATTTTTAATTTTTTGTATAGTTCTTGAAAGACGAAAAATATCTTCTTAACATTTGATTTTTATAATATCTAATTTTTATAATAACTGGTTTTTATCTTGAATTCCATCATCTGGTAATATATTGTAATGTTCTAACCGTAATCTGGGTAACTGTTGTGACTATAATAATTCCAAAAGCAATAGCACCTGCTTCTCCTGCCAGCAATAGGGCCAGCGACCGTCCTGACTCCGTATTGCCAAGTACCATTGCAGACATCATATAATATAAATCACTTCCTGGCATAAGTGGCACCAACATAGGAACTAATAGTAAAATTACAGGTGTTTTAAATATTCTGGCAAATATCTCAGCCAGCATGGCAATTAAAACAGTTACTGCAAAACAAGAAATAATCTTATCGCCACAAATCCCCAGGATTATGGTATAGGATACCCAGCAAATCGCGCCGCCAATTCCTATAAAGATTACTTTATGACCATGTATATTAAACATTATGGAAAATCCAACAACGCCAATAAATGCCATGATAATCTGTATCATCATTTGTTGCATATTAGTACACTCCTTTTAAAATCATGACCATTGCAAATCCAATGGCAATTGCAAATGCCTTTAATAAAGCCTCGCTAAGGCCAAGAAGACCAGTAATCAAGTCTCCTTTAATCATATCTCTTAAGGACGTTGTTAGATAAATTCCAGGAATCAGAAGCATTATATTACCTATTATTATTTTATCAAATGATTTTCCTATCCCCAAACCAATTAAAGTAACGGCAAATAATCCCGTAACAAATGAGCATAGAATATTTAACACTATGGTCTGAATATGAATTTTATTGCCTATATTAATAATGAAATATAATAATATGCCAGTCAACATAGAGGCAACAGCGTCAAAAGCACATCCACCATAAAACATGGCAAATGCCGCCGATATAATTGAAAATGCTAAGATATTTGTATATTTACTGTATTTTCTAACCTTTTTAATATCATTGATTCTATTTTGCAAATCACGAATTGTAAGCGTATCTTTGCATATTTCTCTTGAAAGAGCATTAATCGCTTCCAGTTTTTCCATATCAACCTGCATTAATTTAATTCTTCTGGTCTGCGTTATAATTTCATCTTCTTTTATCTGAACAGTTAATACCATTGATGACGTTATTGTTAGGATATCAACACGTTTAAAATTATATGCTCTACCAATTCTTTCCATGGTATCTTCTACTCGACTCACCTCAGCTCCTGCCATTAAAAGCATTTCACCAATATCAAGGATAACTCTCACTAAAATCGAATTATTATACTGATCTGAATTATACTCATCTGTTTCAAATCTATCTGTCTTATATCTATCTTTATCATATCTGTCTTCATTATGATTTTCCGTATTATACTCTTCTGTATTATACTCTTCTGTATAATGTTCTTCTGTATAATGTTCTTCTTTAGTACTGCTCTCTTCCAAATTATGATACAAAATTAATTTATCATCTTCGTTTGGGCTATATTCAAATTGCGGCCTATTAATTTTTTTACTCCCCATCAAATTATCAGTTAGGATAAATTGTGAATCATTACTCATATGTTTCTCCTACAATGCATTCTCGCTTTTAATATCTGAATCAAATTGCCTTCTATAAACTCTGCAGCCTGTTTTGTTCCAATATTTTTCTTCTTTTAATTTAATTACTTCATATTTGCCTTCTACGTGACATGCGAAATCTCCTTTGCGAGAAAGTTTTTTTTTATTTTACCATATTACGAGAAAAAATTGGGAAATATAAAATAATTTAGAGCGAAAAATATTCACCTTTCAGAGCTTAGATGACTATGTTCAAAACTTTTGAAAGCCTTATAATGACTGAAAAAACTGGTGCTGTTCACTAGTCTATTTTCTTTATCATAATTTCATATTCAAATAATTCGATTCTTTTTATTATTTTTTAAAAATAGTTTTGTCTCAACATTATTATTCACCTCAAATTAGTTTTATTTGGTGACTAAAAATGTATTATTTTGGTGACCAAATGTCAATGTTATAATATTATTATTGACTAAAAGATTACCTGGATTGGAATCCTAAGTACAAGTAACAAAATTTCAACCATCGGCCTTTCTCCATCCACTATCTACATCAAATTACAAAAATATATTTCCCATTTCCCTTGCCTTTAACTACATCAATCACTTTAGTTTTCTTCATTAAAGTGATTAAGTTTCCAGCATTTGAGTCTGAACATTTTAGTATGTCCATAATTTCTTTTCTTCCAAATACTTGTTTATTATCTAAACCCTTAAATATTTTAATTATATTATTACGTATTATTTTCGTAGTATCTGCTTCATCTAGATATGTTTCCAATTTTTGAATAGAAATCTCTTTTTCTTCAAACACCGCTTTTTCAGAATCAAACGTCAATTTTTCGGGAGTAAACACCAATTTTTTAGGAGCAAACGCCA
>Ga0302173_10001700_pt1 | contig 10935 bp, 6 predicted proteins | sample I_Fen_N3_1_FD_198785 | JGI IMG/M metagenome (GOLD analysis project Ga0302173, IMG submission 198785) | Peat permafrost microbial communities from Stordalen Mire near Abisko, Sweden - I_Fen_N3_1 | ecosystem: Environmental > Terrestrial > Soil > Wetlands > Permafrost | place: Sweden: Abisko... | reverse complement strand
TCTCTTCTACAGCCAGTATATCATGTAGGGTCATAGACAGAAATTCTTGTCTTGAATAACCATATTGTCTGATAGCAGCCTCATTAACATCCAAAAATAGTTGCGTATCACAATCATAAATCCAGTTAGGTTGTGGATTTTCAGAAAACAATAATCGATATTTCGCATCACTATCAGTCAGCCCATTCCTCGCCTGTTCAAGTTCGAAGGTTCCATTATCATATAATAACTTTAAGTAATTATATTCTTGTTTAAGTACCTGTAATTCTTCTACAAGATTATTCCTGCTTTTCCTTTTTTCATCCATATATGTATACTATCCGGTTCCGTCAACAACCGGTTAAATATTATATTATTCCTGATTGGATATATAATCATGTTCGACCGATTCCAGAATTTCCTTATTTTGGAAATTTAGTTTTTGCTTTTCTTCTATCCGACGGAGCATTGTACGAATACTAAGAGTTGTTTTACCAGTCATGGCCGCAATTTGCGATATAGAGAGATTTCGTATCCGAAGATCGTTGATAAGAGTTTCTAATTTTGTCAATTTCCTATACTTCGTTTTTTCCGACCTCATAGAAAAATTTTCTACCTGATGTTTAGTGCGACGTTTCTCTCTCTGTTTCTTTCTTTTAGTTGAAACTAGAACGTTCTCAGTATTCGTAACCCATTTAACCGTATGAGGAAGATCATCAACCGGATTTTTATCTTCCATGCGATAAGACATAAAAGAGCCAAGACTCGCATCAGCCGGAGAGTCTATCTCAAATAGTTGAAAAATAAACAAATCCTGACGACCATTAATCATACAGGCACACAATTCGACAACAGTACGACTGCCGTCGACGTATTTCAATACTGTTTTTGCATGTCGTACCGTATTACCATGTTTTAACTCGCAAATAATCGTTTTTATGTAATCGTGCGTAGGAAGTATTTTGTCTTTTTTGTCGTTAAATGCTTGAACACTTTTTAGTTTCAGAAATTTCAAGGCTGGTTCATTAATTTCCACTAAGTCACCTTTTCTATCAAAAACAAGCGTATATGCAGGTAGAGATTTCAACATCACCATCATTTCCTCTAAACTTTCTGTAATTGAAAAATATTTATACATAATAAATAAGATTTGAATTGAAAATAATATAACTGCTAAAATTCAACCTATATGGATTTAAGCTTCAAATGGTTCCATAGCAGTTTAAGCACACAATTATATCAAATTGTCGTACAATGCGCCTCGGAATAATTAGTTCACTCTGCTTGACAAAGTAAAAAAAAGCCTCATTACTATTCATCTTCAAGACCATTCTTCAGGTGCAGTTTTACCGATTTAATATATTGATAATCTACATCGTATATATGCATCAAAAACCATTTTCGCAGGAATACAATCATTAAATCAGTAAGAGATTGATTCTGGTACGCGTACATTCTTCTGAATTCTTTCATTTGATTCTTAAAAAAAGTATGTTGCTGAAAGTGCATTTCAATATCTTTTGTTTTAGCTTTTTGCATTAGATCTTCTTCAGTTTTGAAATGATAATCGGCATACTCATTCAACTCATCTATAATTTTCGCAATTGAGTCGGAATCATCATTTTTAGCATTGAGTTCGATTATCAAATCAAAGAGTTCAAAAAGTTTTTTATGCTGGTTGTCAATTGTTTCTATATCAAAAAAGAAAAAGGTATCATCCCAGTATTTAGCACCTTTTAGCTTGTTAATTTTAGTTGACATGATATTATTTTATTTATAAATTTAAAATTTCATTGATTTTTCCTAAATATTGCCGATTCAGGTCTCCTCCCAAACTTATCTATTTTATTTAGAATCGGCAAGACTGTCAGTCCTTAGAAGGGTAATAAAATGTCAAACGATTAATTCATAATTTAATCGTAATAGTTTTAATCACCTTACCTTCTAGAGCATCTAGAATTGTCCCAACCATTCAATAGCTTGTTCTTCCTCCTTAAACAATTTAATATTAATACCTATATTAGTCCATGTAGTTTCAACGAAATGCAAAAAAAACCAGTTTTTATCACTTGCAATATGAGCAGTAGGAATATTTCTAAACTGGACATTCACATTATCCAGATGTTCTGAAAACCAATAATAGGCTTTGCCTACACTTATTTTTATATTTGCTTCGGCAAAGTCAAAAACGACTTTAGAGTTTCGTTTCAGTGCAATTCTATATATATCCAAACCTAGTTTGTGAAAGTCGGTCGTATTTAAGTCACCAACTACTGTTACTAAAATTATTTTGTTGATTGTGTCTATTCTATATGAGCAGTCCATTTTACCATTTTTAACATTATGATATTAAAGTTTACCAGGAATAATCGAAAATATTTTAAACTGAGAACTCAAAATATATATAAAATATTATATTGCTAATTAGTCATTTAACATTTTGGCGAATCCTTTATTTTAGATCGGAACAATTAATGGCCCAAATTATTTTAATTGACATTCATTCTGATTTACAAATAATTATACGGGCACCGAAACAGAAATAAGCTATCAATTCATTTTTCAATACAAACAAAAATAATTATAATTTATTCAATGTGATTATTCGCAAAAGCTTTTAAAAATATCAGCAAAAATTATGATTTAAAACACTAAATACAAGCAATTTTAGCCAATTATAAATTGCAATCTTCCATAAATTGTCAATATTTAAACTTGACATTAAAATTAGGATCAATACATATTTCGACCTTAAATTAGATATATTACTTATGTTCATTTATTTAAAATTGGAACATAATAAATAAAAAAAACTATCAATGCTATTAATGAGGGTAACAGCCTCTGTTTTTTTATCAAATCACGTAGTTTCATTTGGCATTTAATCCTGATATCTTCTGCATAGGCCTCTAATTTGAAAGAAAGGATATAGTCCTCAAAACTGAAAATAAAAAACTGTATACATGTGTATTTTTGAAAACAATCTTATAATTTTAAAAAAAGATCACCATATGTGAATTTTATATTAAATTATTTTCCAAGCAGTACTTCGTAATATCAGAATTATTGTTTAATTCCATTTTTTCCAGAATGCGTGCACGATACGTGCTCACCGTTTTACTTGAAATAGAGAGCCCACTTCCAATTATGGGTAGTCCGATTCCATTAGCAAGCTGAATCATGATTTCAAATTCTCGAACGGAAAGTAATTCATGCTTATATTGAACTTTACCGTAATGCAAGGAATCAAACATACTATCAGCCAGAGATTCTGAAATGTATTTTTTCCCCTTTGCCACCATTTTTATAGCAGCCAATAGTTCTTCCGAAGATACATCTTTAGTCAGATAACCAGAAGCTCCGAGCTTATGTGCACGCATAGCATATTGTGCCTGAGGACGCATACTAAGCATAAGTACATTAGTTTTTGCCCATTTTGATTTAATTATTTGTAATATTTCAAGCCCACTCACACTAGGCAATGAAATATCGAGTAAAACAACATCGAAAATCTTACGTTTAAACAATTGAATAAGCTCTAAGCTATTACCAGCTTCTTCTATACTTGAAATTTCTGGCAATTGTTGGAGCATCTGCCGCAGTCCGTCGCGCACAATTTTATGATCATCACAAATTAGCAAAGTCATTTTATACCGTTTTAGTTGTTAATTACGTGAATATTCCATTTTCAATAATTGTTAAAACGACTACAATTACCATCTTTAGGTTGTAACTTCCTACATTTTATTACTAAAGTCAGAAAAATTACTATACTTCCAGAATAACATTGACTAGATTTTTTCATTTAAAATTTGCTAGATCATCGGTAATTGAATTAAGGATGCAAACAACAACTATCTTAAAATCAGATAAAATTGTATAAGAGCAATCTCATGCGCTTAATAATTCACATTGGCATGAATTAGATATATTTAAATTAATATATTCATTACAAATAAGTTAACTATGCATTTTTGTAATTCAAGACAGCGATAATATAAATTATTTAGTTTACTGATATTTAGACTACAATAAATTTATACATACAAATGTATAGGATTTTATAAATATTACATGTAAGTTTCACCTGAAATATTTGTAGTAAATAATATATTTATTGTAGCAGTATAATAGATAGGCTAAAAATATATCCCAAATAAAATGCAAAGATCAAAAACAAATGAATTAATAAATAATGTATTAGGAAGTTAGCTTTTATATAAAATGAAAAGTAGAAGATATTATTGACGAGGACTGAAAAAGTGGCTCATCTTTGAGTCCGACCTAATGACAGTAAAAACACAGATAAAGCATTTATTAAAGTCGTCTTGACTTTTTATAATGTCGCACCTAATGGAGCATTTAAGAGTTCCGTAGAAACTATATTATAGTAATATGGATTGTATAGTATCTGTTTAAGCTTCCTCGGAGCAACATTATGGCATCATCAAAAAATCAAGACGAACTTATTAGACATTATATAAGTTAGACTTTTACTACTATTGAATTCGTAAATTCAATGGTTCACAACAAATAAGACATAATCTTAGATTCCCGAAGGGAATCAATGTGAATTGAAAATCGGCGTAGCCAATAACAACGGGTGCAAACCCGTAGATAAAACATGCAACCAGACAGAACAATAAATGGCTCAATAACACTATATTATAGTGACATTCAGCTCGCTTCGGGGCTGGCGTTGTGTTTTGTTTTCATCCACCAGTTCCGCAAGCTACACTGGCGGCTATTCACATTTCGCCACCGTGGCAAAGAATAGTCTTTCTGTAGACTCTTATATTCGTAACTTATATAATATCTATTGTATATAAAAAAACAATTAAACTATTGCAGGGTAAAAATACTGACATAGTCCGTACCGTATTAAGACTTCAAGTGATTCTAAATTTTATTACTTAATCATTTGATAATAATTAAGATAACCATTATGGTGATAACTTTTAAGAATATCCTAATATTATCTTTACGGGCATTCAATATAAGTGTTAGTCCAGCCAATAATTATTTAGGGCTACCAATATTCTACTGAAGTGCGGAAAAGCAAAATACTCTTGTAATCATTACATTACAAACAAACATGCAAAATTATAGAAGTAGGTGCAAGAAGTATTGGTAGGTTAAAAAAAAATCATAGAAGAAGGTTTTGATAGTACTTTAGAATGTCCGGCAGCAACTCAAACCTATAAGAAAAAAAACAGATGAGGATTTGGACACGAAATTAGTTAGCCTTTGTTGTGTGAGCCACCAAAAAGCTTTTCTAAATCGTTTTTGCGCTTATTAACAAAAGAGTGATCGAATTAGAATATGTTGATTACATCTCTCATGTAACAGTGAGAGAAGTGCTAAAAATAAACGAACTTAAATCATGGAAAGTAAAGCGTTGGGTGATTCCACCGGAACAACAAGTTTATAGTCAATACAGAGCGTATTTTGTATGTTTAAAAATTACCATACGATAAAGATTAGCCCGTGGTCTATATGGATAAATCACTAAAACAATTGATCTAACAAATCGCATCAACTACTATAAAACCCGAGTCTGGAATCCATAGTTGATTTTGAGTGCATTAAAGATCAAATAGTTAATATTTATATTGTCAATGAACCTTTAAATCGAAATCGGATTGTCTAGGTAACAGAATTCAAAACAAAAGTATCTTTATCCAACAGTATTCCCATTCACCTATGATACAACATTTACGGAAATATCCCAAAACGGTTTTGTAACTAAAGACTACATCAAAGAGAATAAACGATTTACAGTTAACATATGCCATTAACAAACAGTTCCTAACCTATCTAAAATACTGTTTACTAATTCTATCAAGCAGCTTGTAGTTTGAAATTTTCTTTTTGCAACCGGAAAATATAGCAGCATTTCATTTTTTATTATTTTTTTGTTAAGCACTTAGTATACCAGTAAGAGAATGTTATTATTCTTTTGTCCCATACAAAATATTCCATTCCTTTTTATATTCTCTCGCACCTTCAAAATGTCTAGACGACTTTGTTATAATAAAGCCTATTAGCACTCTGTTTTTACGTCTTGGTGTTAAAATTTTGGAATTATAACTTTGATTTCAGTTCCTCCTTTTTCCTTTCTGGCAATACTAAATTTTCCTCCCATTGACTGAGATCTTTCAGCCATTCCCAAAATACCAAAAGAGTTTTTTGATTTAATTTGCTCATCATTTACCCCAATACCATTGTCAGAGATAGTGAAATGAACATTACTATGAGTATAATATAGCCGGATGCAAACATCCGTTGCTTCAGAGTAACGTGCAATATTGGTAAGCGACTCTTGCAAAATTCGAAATATAGTAAGTGATATATCGGTGGACACCTCAGTTACACTATCTATTTTGAGCCGGATTTTAATTCCATAACGTAAAGCGAAATCATCCACATACCATTCTATTGCAGCTCCCAAACCCAGATCATCAATTATCTCCGGACGAAGTTTTCCTGTAATGTGTTGTACCGTTTTAATGGTTTCGATCACTTGCCCGGTTATTTTATTCACTTTTGAAACAAACATAGAATTCAGGTTATCAGGAACATGCAATCTTAATAATTCTAAATCCATTTTTATAGCTGTAAGTGCCTGACCAAGGTTGTCGTGTAGTTCTCTGGAAATAATCAATCGCTCTTTTTCTATAGCTTTAGTTGTATATTGCATATAATTATGCATTTGCTCCAGCAATTTTTTCTCCTCCTGAGCTTTTTTTCTTTCAGTAACATCTTGAATTATTCCCATACACCAAATTGGTTCACCCACTTGATTAAGATCTAATTTGACTTCTGCATAAATTGTCCGTATTGCCCCATTCGATTGAATTATCCTATACTCAATCGGATCTGAATTTTCAATTAAATAATCTAGATCCATACTATTCCTGAAAATTTGAATATCTTCAGGGTGAATCATATCAATCAGTGAATCAAATTTGCTAGAAAGCGTTGACGCGTCTGTATTAAAAATTCGACAAAATTCTTTTGAGCATGTAAATGTATTGGTATATATATTAAGAGACCAACTCCCAATAAGAGCTATCTGCTGAGCTTTTCCCAGATTTTCCTCACTTTCAATTAAAGCTCTTTCTGTTAATTTACGCTCAGTTATATCAGTTGCTAAATTTAATGTTGCTATTCCTCCCTGCCATTCTATAAGCGTACCATTCATTTCTACCCATTTCACTCTATGATTTTTATCATATATTCTGAACTGATATCTTGACGCAACCTCATTCCCATTTAAGCGATTGTTATAATGCGTTTTGACTAGGCTTTTATCTTCTGGATGTACAATTTCAAAAAAAGAAATATTCATAAGCTCCTCTCGCGAATAGCCAGTCATTTTAAGGAACATTGAGTTGGCAAATTTAAAATGATCATGCTGCGTTACAAGAATACCCTCATTAGCAGTTTCTACCAATGATCGGTAACGCTGTTCACTTTCTCGTAAGCCTTGTTCTACTTCTTTGAGTTTATTTATATCTACAATAATCCCACGCACACCAACACGTTCATTACTACGAATTATTGGGTTTACATAAATTAAAGTTTTTAAAAAACTACCATCTTTGCGAACCATTGTATATTCAAGTTCACGTATAGGTGATAAACCATCTAAAACATATTGGATACCGCCTTCCATTTGCTTTCGTTCTTCTGGAATATGAAAATAATGTGTTCTGTGACCTAATTTAATTTCAGTTTTATCATAGCCTAATATTCTATAAGCGTGCTCGTTAACATAGGTAAGTTTTCCTTCATTATCCAGCTCAAAAACAATTTGTGGCAATAAATCAGCCATGTCTCTGAATTTACTCTCACTTTCTATCAACTGCTGTTCAATATGCTTTTGTTCGGTAATATCTATTAAAAAAAATAATGTAGCTGGAGCACCCTCCCATTCAATCTTTGCTCCACTAATCTCAATCCACCGAATGTTCCCGTCAAGCTTCAACATTCTGCATGAATATTTTTGTTTAATTTTATCGCTTTTGATTTGTTTAAGATAATTATTCTGAACCAGCTTTTTATCATCAGGATGTATAAGATCCAAAAAGAAAGTTGAAAGTAATTTTTCTTCTGTCAAAGATGTTATATCCTGCATCTTCGAATTAACGTATTTTAAATATTCTTCTTGTATAACCACAATACCTTCATTAGCAGCTTCAACCAACAATCTATAATGCTGCTCACTATCACGTAGCTTTTGTTCTACGTCTTTTCTTGATGCAATATAATCAACTAACTGGGTACTTAACCTGTAACATTCCAAATTTTGTGCTTTTAGTTTATTGCTTAACTGCCGAAATTGGTTTATGCAGAAAAACGTAACAATTGATATTATCAACACAGCAATAAATACTGCTCCAAATAAGGTATAATTAGATTTCGCCTCTGCCACTTGAATCAACACAGGATGGTTCACGATTTGCCGTACGTCTTTTGGAACAGGAGTAAGCAAACCTTCATTTAAAACCTGTTTCACAAATGGTTGATATTTTGTATATAAAAAATATGATAGGTCATCTCTTTCTGGATTCGATTTCCGATTCGGTAGTACTACCAACAATATTAATCCAAAAAAAATAATCATCATCAACATAATTACAACTATTCTTCTTTTGTATAATCTGGCTATATGTCCATGCATAATTCTGATTTTAATCTTAGTATAGAATAATAAACTCACTAAACAAATGTTCAATAACTAAACAAAAATTGAAACATTAAGATCACAAATCTACATATTATTTATAATAACTCCGAAACCGATGTGATTTATTTTATCAAAGTGCTAATTTATATTTGTAGGTATATTGTCATATTAATAATTTATTTAATAGTGCACCTCACTACGGCTCGGTCATAAATAGAAGCTAGTCAATTGATTATAATCACGAGTAGTTTCTGTTTTGTAAAGTTATTTTATAAACAGTAGATTTATACGAGTTTTTCAAATACAGACAGACTAAAAGTCTATAATAAAGTGTAGAGATTTTGCTCCAGATTTAATTTTTTTTCGTAATGGCAACAAGTAAATATGCACATATTGCTATCCATATCTGACAGCATACTGTATTGTAGCTTGTTCCGTAAAATGCTTTAATTCGAAGATGTTGTTTTATCCATTTAAAGAATAATTCAACCTTCCAGCGTTCTTTATATAATTGTGCAATCGTTATTGCAGGCAAAATAGAGTTGTTCGTAAGAAAAACATAAGCTATTCCTGTTTCACTGTATAAGAATTTGACTATTCTTAAATAATTAGGATAATCTTTCTTGGAATAATAACCGGTCAACTTAATTTTCTGGTCACATTTTAAACCTGTTGGTTTGTCAACTTTTGAACTTAACACGGCGATAAGCCATATTGTCTTTAGCTCTGGTTATAAAATAAGCTTTGTCCTGTGTTATTTTGTAAAGTCTCTTAAAATCAACATAACCCTTATCCATTACATAAATTGAGTTGCGTTCAATAAGGAGTTTATCTAAGATATTTACATCGTGACAAAGTCCATCGGTTATTTCAATAAATGTGGAAATTGAACCTCGTAAGTCTAATAAAGTATGCATTTTAACTGCTGCTTTCTTTTTACGAAACTTAGCACATGGAAAAAGACTTAAACACAGGTCTATTGTAGAACTGTTTAGAGCATAAGCCATGTTGTCAATTTCATTCAGAAGGTCGTTGTCTGTTTTATACAACACACGTGCTTCTTTAATTAGAACTTGAGCAAAGTCAGCATAAATTCTCCAATCTCTATTTTCATTAGCCTCTGCTAATGTGGATTTTGGAACTGCATTTTTAATACCACTATGATATAATTTAGTTGAAAATGCAATCAGACATGCTGCAATTTCGCGAAGACTTTCTCTGTAATTCAATTGCACAAAACACATGGCATAAAAATGTTCTAAGCAATTAAAGCTTTGAACTTTATAATTGCCGTTGTAACGTTCAACACATTTTTCAAATTCGTACTTGGAAATGTTTGACATTAATTGAGCAAATACAGTTTTTCCTTGATTCATAATCCCAAAAAATTTATTTCGGGCAACTTTCAAGAAAAAATTCAAATCGAAAAATTTTAAAAACCTCTGAAACTGCTAATAATAAATAGTTTCAGAAATTTAGATATTTATAAATTCATGGTTATCAAGACTCATAGATCTTATTGCTCCCTATGTAAGATGTATCTTAAGTATTTGCCCACACCGCAAAACAAAGGGTATAGAGATTTTAGAAAAGATGCCTTTTGCTTTTTTGAATGTTAATATATTAGTCAACTTATTGCAGTTAAGTAGGAAAGAAGAATATAGAGAACAGCTTTATCGTGATACTTCGAAGTCTACTTTACCTTTTCTAACTTTAATGCTGCGAGACAAGATGAGCAATGGCCTTTGATTCAAGTTACATTATAAGACTCGTCACAAAACTGAATGTGCAGAATGGTTTGCCGGATTATGCCAACCAATCAAAGTGGGGCTTAGAAATAGGTAGTTTTGCAGTCCTTCATTTGGATAATCACACAGCACTTCATCTGGAAATTACTCATTATATTTAGCTTAAACAACAAACTCTTTTTGGAATTTCAGGCTTACCCATATCTTCACCTAAAGAGTGGCTGAGCTAAAAAGTATCTGACCTTAACGACATTGAATTAGTCACTATGGGTAAAACGGACGAAAAGCTAGCGAACTACCAATAAATCAATCGATATTCAGTTTCTTTTTCCTTTATTGTGGCGAGTTGACTTCAAAATTAGATTTAAACAAGATAATTATTTTATTTCTAGCCCACACTGGTTTACAGCCATTCTGGCAACTAAAGAATAATGCCCTGAAAACCACTTATGACTTTTATGCGTTTTCATTTTCTAGGGGCAGCATAAAAGTCACAACAGGTTTTCAAATTAGGGA
>Ga0302173_10001697_pt1 | contig 10945 bp, 16 predicted proteins | sample I_Fen_N3_1_FD_198785 | JGI IMG/M metagenome (GOLD analysis project Ga0302173, IMG submission 198785) | Peat permafrost microbial communities from Stordalen Mire near Abisko, Sweden - I_Fen_N3_1 | ecosystem: Environmental > Terrestrial > Soil > Wetlands > Permafrost | place: Sweden: Abisko... | reverse complement strand
AAAGGAAAAAGCAATATTTATAGGTGTAGTTAGTGGAATGTTGCAAGATATTTTCTTTTTTAATGGATTTGGAGTGAACTCTTTAATAAATTTGTTATTATGTGTTTTAGCCAGTTATATTGGAGCTGGAATAGTGAAAAATAAAAGATTAATTCCTATAATCTCAATTTTTTTTATTACATTAATAAAGTATATGGGGATATTTGTAATATTTTATTTGTTAAATATTCAGATGCAATTATCAAAAAGTATTATTATGAGTATATGTAACTGCATAGTGATGTTCTTCGTGTATAAAATAGTGATGAATATTTATGATGATGAATATTCAAAACAAAGGTGGAGGTTTAAATGATAGTAAATAAACCAACAATGAAAAAGAAAAAGAAGACTTCCAGGTATACTGTTTTGTGCATTATTATGGGAATTATGTTTGGGATAATTACTTTAAGGTTAGTATATATTCAAATAATTAAGTATCAAGAATATAAGGACAAAGCAGATGTCACATCAACAAGATTTGTTGCAGATAAAGCTCCGAGAGGAAAAATATATGATCAAAAAGATAATATTTTAGCAACTAATAAACAAACATATACGCTTACATATACTAAAACAGATGATGCAGACAAACAATTGTACACAACAATGAATGAACTGTTTAAAATATTAGACGAAAATGGAGAAAGTATTCAAGATACTCTATCACTTAAAATAGACAGTAATAACAATATATATTTTGAATATACAAGTGATAAGAAGGAAGATCAAAATAGTGAGGAATTAAGATTTAAAAAAGATAGAGGTTTAAATGATTCTTTAAAAGCTACTATGTTTAAAGGTGTTGAACAATTATCAGATGCACAAAATGCAGACTTAGATCAAGCTCTTTTAAATATAACGCCTGAAGATTCATTTTATGATCTAGTTAAATATTATAATTTGATTGAACTTGTAGATCCAGATTATGCGACAAAGGAAAAAAAGAAGGCATATTCTAATATGTCAGGTAAAGATTTAACGAATGTAATTTTAGAAAAAGGATATTCGTTAAAGGACATTAGGAAGTTTATGGTTATAAAAGATGCTATAAAGATTCAAAGTGTTAAAGGCTTTAGAGCGGTAACTATTGCAGGAAATATTAAAAGAGATACATCTTTAATAATTCGTCAAAAACTTACTGATTTACCAGGAATAGAAGTTAGTCTATCACCAATAAGATATTATCCATATAATAATTTAGCATCTTCTGTTTTAGGTTATGTACATTCAATTAATGATAATCAAAAAGAAAAGTATGAACTTAAGGGATATGATATTTCATCTGACTTAATTGGTACAATTGGTATAGAATCAGCTTTTGAAGAGCAATTAAAGGGTGTTAAGGGTGGAACAACTATTAAAGTTAATTCACAAGGAAGAATGACTCAAGAATTATTTAAACTTGAATCATACCCTGGAAATGATGTACATCTAACTATAGACGCTGGTGTTCAATATGCATCAGAACAAGCTCTAGCTGATGGTGTTGAGGATATAAGAAAGAATAAGCAAGATGAGAAGGGATATAGATATTTAAATTCAACAAGAGGCGCATTAGTTGCAGTTGAAGTCAAAACAGGAAGAATTTTATCTTTAGCAAGTTATCCTAATTATAATCCAAACTTATTTACGGTTCCAGGACAATTAACATCAGAGGAAAATAAACAATTTTTTAAGCCTGATTATATGGCGTTTGGAAAAGAACTTATACAAAGAATGGGATTAAATAAAACTGTGGATGATTTATTTGTACAAAATGGAAGTATAACAGATAAATATGATTTATATCCAAGACCATTGTATAATTATGCAACTATGTCATTAATTCCACCAGGTTCTACATTTAAACCTCTTACAGCAATTGCTGGAATAGAATCTGGGGCAATAGATTCAAGTACAGTCATAAATGATACTGGTATATTTAATATACATCCAGAAACTTTTGGTAAAGCATTTATTGCAGCAGGACTAGAAGCAGCGAATGGACCAACAAATTTACAGTCAGCAATAGAAATGTCAATTAACTTTTACTTTTATGAAACAGCATATAGGATGTATATGCAACAAGGCGGTAAAAGTAATATTGGAGCATTAGATTCTATTGCAAAATATGCTTGGCAATTTGGATTAGGAGTTGATCCAAGTAGTAAAGGAAAAGGTGCAACGGGAATAGAAATAGGAGAAAGTTTTGGGCAAACATATAACTTTAAATCATGGAAAGATAATACTATAGCGTATGCTAGATTTAATTTAGTTGATTCATTAGAAAATGGAGAGTATAATGGAAAAACTTTTATTAAATTTGATATACGAGATTCAGAAAGTGATAATGATGAAGTTAAGAAGTCTAAGAAAGCTATAAAGGATAAAGTTATAGCTGAATTAAATAAGGTTGAGGTTGAAACATTGATGAACCATGATGATTTTGCTAAAGCTGTAAAAGGTGATGTTAAAAATATAATGGATCATTCTGAAATATATAAGAGCAATGTAGCAGCATATGAAAGTTCGGGTAGAAAGGTAAATATAGATACTCAAGTTTCAGCTGTAGCAGAAGCGATAGCTCAATTTACAATTAACAATGTACCTGGAGATATGAGATCACCAGCTCAACTTATTTATGCATCAATAGGTCAGGGTATGAATAACTTTACGCCATTACAATTAGTATCATATATTTCTACGCTTGCTAATGGTGGAACAAGATATAAACTTCATTTAGTTGATAAAATTACAGATAACAATGGTAATGTTGTACAAGAATTTAAACCAGAAGTATTAAATACAGTACAAATTTCAGCTAGTGCTAAAAATGCAATTAAGCAAGGAATGATGGCAGTTAATGAAGGAGGCAGCGGTACAGCAAGTAGTACTTTTCAAGGGTTTCCAATACAAACAGCGGGGAAAACTGGTTCAGCTGACGTTGCAACAGATCAAACAGAAAAAGGAAGATCGCCTTATGCAGTTTATACAAGTTATGCCCCTTCGGATGACCCACAAATAGCTGTAGTTGCAGTATCATTTGATGGGGGGCGTGGATCTAATATTGCACCAGCAGTTAAAGCTGTTTACGAGGAATATTTTAAGGACCAACTATTAAAATTAGATCCTAATTATGCTGCAAAATCAACATCATTTCAAAAATATGTTGTAGATAATCCATTTAATAAAAAATAATCATGGCATTTTGTGGAGTTGCTATTTTCGTTCATGTGCCTAAATAAATTTTTAGATATCTCTGTTAGTTATATGATCATACAAAGTGTGTGACTTAAATCTAACGGAGATATTTTTTATTTACCATATTTAACAGCATATTCAATTTAGGCTGGTATATGCATAAGTATGATTTCTAATGAAACATAAATTGTAACTTGACTAGTTATTTTTTGATTATTAAATTATTAATTGACAGATTTAAAGAAAATAGATAATATGTTTTATAAAATATATTAGTAATTGAGTGGGGAAAACAAATGCAATATGAAAATATTTTACAAGGAAAGTTTATATTAAGACCTAATAGATTCATAGCTCATATTGAAATTAATGGTGAGATAGAAATTTGTCATGTTAAAAACACAGGTAGATGTAAAGAATTATTAATTCCTGGTGTGACTGTATTTGTACAAGAAAGTGATAATCCCAATAGGAAGACTAAGTTTTCTCTTATAAGTGTTATAAAGGGAAATAGAATAATTAATATGGATTCTCAAGTACCTAATAAAGTTGTTCATGAATGGATATTAAAAGGAAATTTATTTACTGATATTACTTTAATAAAACCAGAAACTAAATATAATAAATCAAGATTTGATTTTTATATTGAAACAAAAAATAAAAAAATGTTTATAGAGGTAAAAGGAGTAACGCTAGAAGATCAAGGGATTGTAAGGTTTCCTGATGCTCCTACAGAGGGTGTCTGATTAGTAAGCATAGAATATAATACCCTCAAATGGCTAAGAATTAGGGATTATAGTAATAGTATTATTGCAATCAATTTGAATTTCGCTGACAATGCTTCTCCAAAAAATTCTTTTTTCCTCTTGAGTTAAATAAATATAAAGAGATTTAAAGTTACTATTTAAAAATTCTTTTAGTGGTTCAATGTTTCTTTTTTTAGGCACTTCATCAACAGTATTAAGAATAGACATATAATTATTATAATCAACCTTATACATTTCTATATCAATTAATTCATTTACATAAAGCTCTTTTAATTTTTCTAATTTTTTTCGTATATTTGTCTTATTAATCTTAGATTTAGAATGAGGAATTTCTTCAAGTTCATAATTATAAATCAGCTTTTCTATTTCAGATTCAATATTATCCAAAAGATATTTTTCAATTTTATTTTCATAAATTACTTTATTATGTGAGCAAATATGTCTGGAATAAAATTGATTGCACTTATATAGAATATATTCAACCCTTCCGCTTTTATAATTTCTAATTTGGGCATTTGCGACCATTTTGTGATTACATTCTTTGCATGTTAATAAACTTGTAAAGATAAATGTTCTTTGTGTTGGAGTGTATTTAATATTTCTAGTTTTCAATATATGTTGAATTTTATGAAATTTATCACTTTCAATAAGTGGTGGACAAAAGTTTTCGTGATCACGATATATACCTATATAAATTTTATTTTTTAGAACTCTAGATATTGTTTTATCGCAGAGGCTTAAATTATATTTTTTAAATATTTCTTTAAAAACTTGTGTTTGAGATTGATAATATTCATAGAATTCAAATATATCACGAGCAATAGGTGCTTTTTCTTCATCAATGACTACATGTTTATTTTCAATTTTATATCCCATTGGAAGTGAACCGCTTATTGCTTCACCATTTTTTAATTTATTCTTAAATACAGCTTTAATACGTTCACTAGTTCTATCGGCTTCATCTTGTGCTACAGAAAGCATTATGTTTATATGTAACCTTCCATTAGATGTAGAGGTATCATAATTTTCAAAAATGGTTTTCCAATGTACTTTATTTAATTCTAATATTTCTTGAACTTTATGATAATCTCTTACATTACGAAACCAACGATCAAGTTTAGTGAATATAATTATGTCTATTTTATTTAGCTTAATATCTTCTAATAATCGTTGCAGCTCTAAACGATTAGAAAGTCCTTTTCTTGCAGTTTTCCCCCCATCTATATAATAATCAACTATTTCGTAACTATTATTTTTTGCATATTCTGTTAAATCTACTTTTTGAGTATCTATAGATAATCCATGAACAACTTGTTCTTCTGTAGAAACTCTAATATATATAGCGCATCTAAGCATAAAAACCTCCTATTTAAAAAGCCGTTGGTATTATACTAACGGCTTTTTAAGTTCTAACATTAAATATTAATCACATATTTTATATTTTATTGAGCTTTCTTTTTGTCTTCTGTAATACTCGAAACAGTAGCAGTCTGTTTGGAAGCATTCTTCAAGAGATTTTTTTTATATTCCATTTCTAATTCAGAAACGGATTTTTCCTCTATTGGTATTTCAACAATGTCTATATTTTCTTTAGTAGCAACAATATCATTATCGAATCTAAGTGCAGGTAGAATTTTAATTTTAAAATATTCTATAGCTTGCCTTCTAAACTCTTCTGGAATCTCAAAAACTCCTTTTATGATATCAAGTTCTTCTTCTGTCATTCCTCTTTGCTTTACATATTCATCTAAAGAAAATGTATCAGGTTCAAGAAACATTTCACCATTTCCATTACGCAGCCATTCTTCATTTACATTAAATTCTTTGCAAATATCAGAAACAACTCTGTCAGTAAGATTTATTCTACCAACTTCTATATTGGCAATATTAGACCTTGACAATCCTATACTTTTTGAAAAGTCTTCTTGATTTAACTTTAAAATGTTTTTTCTTAAATCCTTAATTCGTTCATAAATTTCCATTTTATTTCAACCTCCTTTCTTATACAAATAATATCATTCGAAAAAATGTTTGTCAAACACAAAAAAAGTTTAGAAAAATATTGACACAAACAAATAATGATAATATAATGTGTTTAACAAACAAAATCATAGCAACAATAACTCAAAAGCAACTACAATCAATTCAGTAGTTTTCAGCTGGAGAGTATTGAAAAATAGATTTAGGAGGGGAAATAATGGAAAAAATAGATATAGTAATAGAAAAAGCATGTGACGAAATAATAAAACAATTTGAAGATAATTCGAATAATGAATATAAGCTTGATCTAATAGAAGCCCTAGCAAAATTAATATCTGCTAGAGCACTGTAAGTTATTTAAGTATAGAAGTTGTTTTCTTTGGAGTTTTATCAGATTTTAAAACTTCAAGTATTTCGGAATATACTTCTAAATATTTAGTTGCATATTCTTTAGGAGAAAGATTACTTAAATTTTGTGATTTCAGATTAGCTAAAGCTAAGTCGTGAGCTTTAGCACTTGTAGAATAAAAAATATGTTCAGACACAAATATCACCTCCTTCGTAATTATTTCAGTTCTGCAAAACTGATAATTAAATTATAGGTGGGAAGAGTTAGAAAATCAACAAAGAAAGGATGGATAAATTATGGAAGTAATTTTAAAGAAAGAACAAAAACCAATGACAGATGAAATTGGAGATTTATTGTTAACTCTAAGTTCAGAAGAAAAAAAGAGTTTTAAAGAATTTATACAAGGATTCAAGTTTGCGGCTCAATTATATAAAGGAAAAGAGCCAGTTAAAAATTAGTGAGGATTTTGGGAGAGGGGGTGAAATAGGTGGAAAAGGAAGAAAAAAGAACTGCTCTTGAAGTACCAGTTCAAGAGCAATCTTCAATTAATATAAATCAGCTTAGGATTAAAAATGGATTAAATCCTATTCCAAATGGAGATATTGACTTAGTTACACAAAGTTTAATGTGTAGATTTAGGAGGGAAAAGTGATTGTATTAATTTTAATAATGGTAGTAGCAATGGTGATTTCAATAGTTAAATGGTTCTCATATTTTTATGGTCTATGTGGATTAATTCATTACATGGAAATTAATAATATGAAGACACCGACAGATGATGAAATGAAAGAAGCTACTAAATGGGCTATAGACTCCTCAATTAGTAGCATTCTTAGAAAATTTAAAGGTTTTGTTTAATAACTTCTGATAAAACCTTTGTTGCGATATCTTTAATTACAGTTAAAGAAGATGAACCAACAGTTTTAGCAATTTCTTTAGTCTTATTCCAATTTTTATCAGAACGAATAGCTGTTAGAAATTGATGACCGTCCAAAGAAAGGTTCGAAACAGTGTATGGTATATCATCAGCAAAAAATACATTATCAACTAAATTAGCTTGAGAAATCATTTTTAGATGATAATACAACGTATTTTTATCGTATTGAGATAAATCATTTGTTAATATATCAACACTAAGAATAGGTTTTTCAAAATCAGTCTTATCTTCAATATACAATAAAATATCACGAATACAATCATTATTTAATTTCATAAAAAATCACCCCTTTCAACATAACTTTACCATAATTTGTTGAAGGGATAAATAAAAAGGAAAGGATGTGAATTAGTTGGAGAAAACAGAAGTACAAAAACAACCTATAGGATTCAATATGGATTTGGTATTTAATGCAATAGCAATGATAATTGCTAAAAGAGAGAATGTAAAAGTTACTGTCACTTGGAAGAGAATTGAGGATTAAAAAGGGACAAGCAATTAGGAGGAATTAAAAGTGGATAAAAGAGAAGAGCAGTTAAGAGAAAATATGTATAGTGCATGGGATAAATATGGACGAGGCTCTAAAGAATTAATAGAAGCCAGTCAAATTTTAGATGAATATATGAATGAACATTATTTCAGAAAAAATAATTAATAGTTAGCAGGAATAAAATGAAATATTTTTACATTAGTGACATAAAAAGAAAGTGCTTCATTAGTAGTGAAACACTTTCTCTAATACCTTAAATATGAACTTAACGTAATTTAATTATAGTTTCATATAGGTATTATGTCAATTTTTTTAAACGGTTTTTAAGCCGTTATGCGACCTTGTAATAGGTATTAATATCTCAAGCACCTAAAAATTTACATTATATAAAAATGAGGTAAGAGCATGAATAAGAAAAAGATAAAGAAGCTATATGAAGATTATGATTATGAAGAAATATATGATAAAGAACTAACAAGAGAAGAAGAGATAGAAGATTTAAGAATAAATAATAATTATGTCTATATGATCAAAACAACAACAAGTGGAAATATGGTTGAGAGTGAACTATATCCAATATGGAAATGTAGAAATAATGTTCCAAGAAAGAAAAGAGGAAAATCGAGAGAAGTTCAAAAAAACTTAAATAAAAAAAATTCAAGGAAAAATACAGTTAGATTGATAAATGCTAATTTTGTTAATGGTGATCTATATATAACGCTTACTTATAAAGATGGATATTTGCCAGATGAAAAAAGAGCTAGAAAAGATATAAGAAATTATCTTGACAGAGTAAGAAGATGGAGAAAAAGAAATGGAATAACTGAACCTTTAAAATATATTTACTCAATAGGGTTTGAAAATGATGTTGAACATAGCAAGAAAGTTAGAATACATCATCACTTAATAATTAATCAAATGGATAGAGATGTAGCGGAAGATATCTGGGGGATGGGTAGAGCGGAAGCTAGAAGGCTTAAAGCAGATGACTTCCAATTTGAAGGTGTAGGAAGATATATAGCAAATCAAGGTCCGGAAAGAATAGGAAACTCTTTGAATTTAAAAAAACCAACAGTAACTAAAGATAGGACAACTCTTAAAAATAGGAAAGCTGAAAAATTAGCACTTAATGAAAATGATTATAAAGAATTTTTTGAAAAGAAATATAAAGATTGCATTTATTTAGATTGCAAAACTTATCAAAGTGATGATTTTCCTGGTGTATATTTTTATGCCAGGTTAAAGAAAAAGGAGTGAATAAAGTGACAGAAGCGCAAGAACAGAAATTTTTATTTCAGTGGGCTGGACTAGCTAGACAAAAGTTTCCCGAGTTGGAACTACTTTTTCATGTGCCAAATGGTGGTAAGAGGGACAAACTAGAAGCAATTTCACTTAAAAGAGAAGGTGTGAAAGCAGGAGTACCAGATTTAGTATTGCCTGTTGCCAGAGGAGAATATTTTGGATTATATATAGAATTAAAAGTAGGTAAAAATAAACCTAAAGAACATCAATTAAAATGGATAGATCAATTAAAAGAACAAGGGTATTTTGTTGCAGTTTGCTATGGGTGGATAGAAGCATCAGAAGTAATAAAAAATTATTTGGAGAAACCTAAAACTATTACAATTAAATCTGTAAATTAAGAAGGTGATTGAAGTGAAAATTAGTAATATGACACCTCATGAACTAGCACAAAGGACAGTTAAGGATATAGCTAGGAAAAGACAACTGGAAAAGGAAGGACAAAGGCAAGCACTAGAGCATTGTATGAGTAATAGAGATAAGATTCAAAGAAGAATATCACATAGAAAATATTAAATAAGGGAAGAGGTTTAATAATTATGAGTATGAAAGTTATTTCAATAATTAATCTAAAAGGTGGAGTTGCAAAGACTATGAGTAGCATAAATATTTCACATATTTTAGCAACAATTCATGGTAAAAAGGTTTTACTTATAGATAATGATAAGCAAGGAAATTCAACTAAATTTTTTAATCTTCATGATGAAGAAGAATTGAGTATTGCTGATATTATGACAGAAAAGAATATTGATATAGGAGAGGTTATAGTATCGACTAAATATGAAAATTTAGATTTAATTCCAGCCAATATGAAACTTATAAAAGCTAATTTAAATGTAATCATGGATTCAAGCAGACCACAACAATATATATTAAGAAATGTATTGGAACAGGTGAGTGATAAATATGATTATTGTATTATAGATAATCCTCCAGATATAAATATAAGCGTAATAAATGCATTGGTTGCTAGTGATGATGTACTTATACCGATTAAGATAGATCAATTTGCATTTGATGGTATGAAAGAGTTAATAGAGCAGATAGAAAATGCTAAGAGTATGAATCCCAAATTGAATTTAAGAGGGTGTTTTGTAACTCAATTTGCTAAAAATCAAGTTAATTTGCAAGGTGAAGAATTTTTGAAGAATAATATGAGTTATCCAATGTTCGAGACACATATAAGAAGAACTGTAAAAATAGATGAAAGTACATTCGAAAGTAAACCAATTTTAGAATGCTCTAAAAGTTGTACTGCATCTAAAGATTATAAAGCTCTTGTAGAAGAGTATTTGAATTTTGAAGAGGTGTAGATAATGGGAAGAGCAGAAGATAGAAAAATGAAAAGAAAAGTAGATAAAAAAGTGGGAAAGGGTACGATTGATAAAATTACAAAAGGTTTAGATAAAGAGTTTATTGATTATCAAGTCAATGCCAAGTGTAAAAAGTTTGAGAGTTGGCTAATAGATTCAGTGGTCGAAGCTATGAAGAAAAATGGATTAACTAATGCTCAAATAAAAAAGATTAGTACTGATATTGAACTGATTTTAAAAAGGAAGGTACATGGAGTTGAGTAAGTTTACAAGAGGATATTTAAATGCAGATGAAAAAAACTTCTACATGGTAGCGAAACTATTTATTCAAATGATAAATGGAGAGAAGAATGTTAATAATCAAATAACTAATGAACTATGGGTTGAATGGAAGAAAAGAGGAATGCTCACAGAAGGGATGCAGAAACATATTAAATTAGTAAAAAGCTATTTAATAAAATTCTGTAATGATATAGAAGAAAATATAGACGATGCAGAAAGAAGAAAACTTGAAAAACAATTAATTAAATTTGAATTTAGATTAGTTGATGATTTCACAGTTAAAAAATTATATAGAGATCATAA
>Ga0302173_10001695_pt1 | contig 10957 bp, 8 predicted proteins | sample I_Fen_N3_1_FD_198785 | JGI IMG/M metagenome (GOLD analysis project Ga0302173, IMG submission 198785) | Peat permafrost microbial communities from Stordalen Mire near Abisko, Sweden - I_Fen_N3_1 | ecosystem: Environmental > Terrestrial > Soil > Wetlands > Permafrost | place: Sweden: Abisko... | reverse complement strand
TTATTAATTACACTATTTATTAAATTTATCTTTTTTTCGTCACTTCCATCTATCAATTGAGGTATTTTTATGTCTTCTTTTATGTAATCTAAGTTTTTAATTATAGACTTTTCCCCAAGTCTTAATTTATTTTCACTTTGTATTTTACTACTTATACACAATTCCTGTGGATAAGCTGTATATAACATAGAACTTATGATTATTAGCCCTGTTATGTTTGTAACAATGCTCATTTTGGTACCTCCTTGATTTATACTTTTTATGACTTTATTCATTTATATCCACAAAAACGAGATGTCATATTATGTATATTAACAGCTTTATAACATGTTATCCACAAGCGATTGTGGATAATGTTAGTAAGTTGTACTATTTATATATTATGCTACACTTTTAAGCTTCTTATTCCAAATCACATACTAAGTAATTAAACAAAATCTATTAAATTTTATTTATCTTGAAGTTTGTAGATTTTATAATAATTTAGGACATAATAATAAACGAATAATATCTTCTACTAGAAGGAGGTCAATAATCGTTTATGCATAGAAACAATACGTCAAACAAAAACATCTCTTGTAGAGATGTTTTAAAAAAACTTGCTTCTAAAAATAATTTAATTTTTTCAATAAGTTTTTTAATTCTCATATTAATTAGTTATCTACTATTTCATAATATTTCTTCTAAAAACAACATAGACTATAATATAGATAACATTAAATTAAATAAATATAATACTAAATCTGAAAATAAAGAGCTTATTTCTTTGAATACTGTTAAAAATGAAAGGGATTTAATTAATGATAATAGGGGTATACCTGTATTATATTATCATTCAGTTAGAGAATCTGCTGATAATGAAGTGACAATAACTCCTAATATGCTTCGAACACAACTTAAATACATAAAAGATGAAGGCTATAAAGCATTAACTATAAATGAACTTAAAGATTATATATTAAACAATTCTCCTATTCCACATAAAAGTATAGTTATTACTTTTGATGATGGATATATGGATAATTATTCTTGTGCTTTCACTATATTGAAGGACTTAAATATGATAGCAACTATATTTTGCATAACGTCTGAGTTAGATGGCTCTTACTATTTATCAAAAGATGCTATAGTCGAAATGTCCAATTACGGAATAGACATTCAAAGTCATACTGTAAATCATCCTAAGCTTGATAAATTTACTTATGATGAACAATTAATAGAATTAATAAACTCAAAAAAAACATTAGAATCAATAACAGGAAAAAAAGTTGATTCCATTGCTTATCCTTTTGGAAATTTTAATGATGATAGTATAAAAGCTGCAAAGGATGCTGGTTATACTTTAGGTTTTACCACTAAAAGAGGTTTGTCAGATAGAGGTGATAATCCCCTTAAACTTGATAGGATTTATATTAGCTCTAAATATGATATGAATATCTTTAAAGAACTTTTAAATAAAACAGAAAAGTAACCCCCAATGAGGGTTACTTTTCCGCACTATTTTCTTGATCTTCACTTGAGTATTGTGGTAATTTTTGTTGATTTCCTGCATTATTTATAACTATAGGTATATTATTTTCAGATATATATTTATTAGTTTTAGTAAGTTTCCCATACTTTAAAGCTTGTCCGCTTATTGTGATCAATGTCTTTTTACTTAAAGACGGTACTTCTAGCATTCCATTTTTTAATGCATATTCAAATGATTCAGCCATGGCTTCATCAATATCTTTATTTAATATATTAACTTTTTCAATAAGTAGTTTTCCTTTTTCTGTAGGTGAAGTTGCATATATAACCTTATCAAATTTATTAACGTGCATTATTATATTAGATGTTGTTTCTATAACAACTGTACTTTGAGATGTTCTATATTCTATAACAATGCCACTTCCAATTAATATAAGTATAACTAATAAAATAGAAATATGTATTCTGTAATTTCTTAGTGTTTTCTTTTTGTTACCTTCCCCTATTTCGCCTACACTTACTTTTATCTTAGTTTTTATTTTTAGAAACTCACCCATAGAAGTTACAATGTATGCAGATCTATTTAAAGACTTTATTACTAATCCTTTATGTACCTTCTGCTTTCCATTTGCTATACTTCTTATATTATTATCTTCTCTTAACTTTATTCTAAAATAATCTTGTATACATTTATAATTTGGATTAGTTAATATTATATAATAAACTATAATGTAATCCCTACATCTTTCTATATAACTAGCTTTAATTTTAGTTAATTTATTTAATTTTGGTATGGATAAATCTTGTTTCCGAGTTATTGTTTTAATTAAGTCCTCATTCTGAGATATGTAGTAAGCTATATTTAAAGCTATATTTCTATCACTTTCTTTAAGTGGAAAGTTTACTAAATCTTTAATTAAAACATTATATATATTTAATTCATTCAAAAATAAATTTATTTGTTTATTTCTATTACTTTCTACTGAATCTCCTATTAATGAAATTGATGGAATTGATGCAAATACATATTTATTTTTATTAAAGCTGAAATTTTCCATATAACTAACACCTCTTTAAACTCTTAAGTCATTCAAAAGAATAATATCAAAATTGTAACATCTTCATACTATGTTATTATAGCATATAACGCTACTTATCCATAAATTTTATATATCTAACATTACACAAGAACAAGATCTCCCTGCGGTCGAGTATAACTGTTATCCACAGCCAGTTCCGCAAGCTGTTTCCTATATAATAAAAAATGATAGACCAGTGTGCTCGTCTATTATTTTCTTTCATTTTCTGTAGTTTCAAATCAATGCTTAGGAGATAATTTATGAAAAGAAAAATCATATATGTAAATTTTGTTACCAAACGTAGAATAACATTTGCGCATTTTATAATAAATAAAATTATTTATTTATTATTTATGAAACTTAAGATTAAAAACAACACTTCCCCTAATATAGAAATGAGTAAAAACAGACGCATTTCTAATTAGTTCCATGATTTGTTGTTTTTTAGCACTCTAAGCGTTATTTTAACAATACACAATTAAAACTAAAATCCTTCTAACTCTTTTTAATTTATATTTTAAAACTCCTTAAGATGCTAATTGTAAATTAAAATATATATGCTAAAATATATACAGTATTAAAACATTTAAATGAGGTGATTATATGAGAGTTGGATTAGGATATGATGTGCATAGATTAGTCGAAAATAGAAAGTTAATTTTGGGAGGAGTTGAAATCCCATACGAGAAAGGATTACTCGGTCATTCAGATGCTGATGTGCTTCTTCATGCTATAATGGATTCCTTATTAGGAGCATGTGCACTTGGAGATATTGGTAAACACTTTCCAGATACAGATAATACTTTTAAGGGTATATCTAGTATTACATTACTAGAAAAAACCGGTAAACTTGTTTTTAAAGCTGGCTTTATAATAAATAATATAGATGCTACAATAATAGCTCAAAAACCAAAAATGTTACCACATATTGAGCATATGAGAGAAAATATATCAAAAGCGCTTGATATAAAAATTAATCAGATAAACATTAAAGCTACTACTGAAGAAGGCCTTGGTTTTACTGGAGGGATGCTTGGAATTTCTTCTCAAAGTATCGCTTCTGTTGAAAGTATTAATGCACACGAAAATAAATAGAATTAGAAGGGATATTTATTCTAGATAACTCTATAACTAGACTCAATATCTCTTCTATATATTTGTTATTAAAATACCTCACTTAATTTTTTAAGCAAAATCTGTCTAAATATTCTACCTTTGGTTGAATCACTTATTGCTGTCTTACAAATTTCTCTCCATTCTTCTATTGTCATATCCATTCTATTTTCTAAATCTTGTTCGGTACTTGTTAATAAAGTAGATGATATTACAAATTCCCCTAATTCTTCTGGAGTTTTAAAAATCTTTATATATAGAAATTCTTTATCATCCCCCATCCATCTTTTATTAAAATCTACAACAAATCTTCTTAATTCCACTTCACTCTTATTAGGTGCCAGACTCCATAAATTGCTCAAAAATACATAATCATTTTTCATATTAATCGAAACTTCTTTACTTATTTTATTAAATTTCTCTCCTTCTGAGGCAATTTTATCAACTGTTAAATGTGGAATCTTAGTTATCAGTTTTTCTTTTCCATATATCCATTTATAAAAAGCTTCTTGTAAAAATGAATATTGAAAATACCCAATTAAACCTCTTATATTAGGACAGTATCCCCATATATTATTTATTCCATTTTTATTTCCAAATATAATTGTATGAAAATATATATTTTCTTCATTAGGCGGATTTTGCATGAACATATGTCCTCGTATTGTCTTATTCTCACTAATAACTCTTTCCCAATAATTAAATGAATGATAATTCTCCCTCACTTTATTCACCTTCCTATTAAATATTTTATATAATATATATCATCTCTAGTTAATTATCTCATTATACGGTATCAAGTAACTCATCTTATTGTATATTTACCCTATAAATTTAATTCTGTATACTACTATTCTACCCTCTTTACTCCCATTTTATTACTTGTATGATAAAATTTATATTACATATTGAAATTGATATTTTTCATTGATTCCTTTATAATATTACATATCAAGTAGTTTAATGCGAGATATGAATGGCTTTTTTTTCCTACTTATCAAGTTCAACTAAAATCCAGTTATTGATTAAAGTAAGTTTTTTCAAAAAGGCTCTCTATATCTTTTTGATATATAGATAAATTCTAAGGAGGATTAAATATTGTCTTTATGTGAAATATGTAATGCTGAAGCTGATATACATCATATTGTTCACAGAAGTGAAGGTGGTCTTGATATAGAATTAAATTATAAATATTTATGTCCATCTCATCACCGAGGTAAATATGGCCCCCATCAATCTAAAGAAGTTGATCTTAGATATAAGTTAGATCTTCAAAATAAATTATATTATATATTAAAAAAAGATTATTATTCTTTTAAAGACTTAGCATTAGAATTGAATATACCTAAAAACACCCTTAAAAGAATAACAAAGAATTTAAAGATTTATAAAGAAGGCTATAAAAAATCAGAAGTCATTTTTAAAATAATGGGTAAACATTTTTATTCAGAAGAAATGATTGTTAATTTAACTTTAGATAAATTAATTCAAGATAACTTTTAGCCTTTCCTGTGTATAATCTAATTCACATCTTGATCAACTCAAAGTGAGCTGTTTAAAAATAGAAACTTTACTTCTATTTTTAAACAGCTCACTTTTTTTGATAGTTCCTTATCTCTTCAAATTTAAATATCTTAAATAGTAAATTACAAGTTTCCATCTCTTACACCAGTACAATAAACTCTTTAGGAGGCCTATTAAATAAACATTAATTATATGATATTATATACACCTAATTCCTCATATTCCTCTTCATATTCCTTTATTTCCTTTTGCCTAATATAACCTTTCAATTGTGTTACCTTATTACATCCCCATCCAAAATCCCTAGTTGGTAAGTCTGCTTCTAACTTTTCTAATGTAGATATTCCTGAATCTATAAAATTCGCTCCTAGCGATAACTCTAAATTTATTGCTTCCTGAACTTCATACTCTAAATTTAATTCTTCCTCTGAGATCATAACTAGAGCTGTTAAATCATCTTCTAATTTCAAATCTAAATTCTTTGTGTCACTATATTCTTCTTTTACTTCTGTTTCTCTCACACTTTGTAACTTTGTTCCTTGTATATCTATAGTTGATTCATTGTTAAAATCTTCTTTGTCAATTCTGAATTGCTTTACTTTTTCCATTAAATCATCAGCTTTATTTAATAAAACATCCGAACTATTGTTTACTTTTTCTGCAAGCTTTGCAAGCTCTACTGATGACTCTGTTACTTGTTCTAAAGAATTAGATGTATCCTTTACTTCTTCCGATAATTGATTAACAGTTTCAACAATAAAATCCTTATTACATCTAATATCTTCAAATGCAATACTTATATCTGAAACATTAGGTGTAATTTCATTAACTAGCACTACTATTTCTGCAAATGAACTTGATGTTTTATAAATTATATTTTTTTGTTTTTCTAATTCATTATCCATACTGCTTGACTCTTCTACAAGCTTATTTATTATTTTCATGAGTCTATTTATTATTTTAGAAATATTTTGTGCTGATTCTTTACTCTTGTCTGAAAGCTTTCTGACTTCTGATGCTATAACATTAAAGCCTCTGCCTGCTTCTCCAGCACTAGCAGCTTCAATTGCTGCATTAAATGCTAAAAGGTTTATTCTTTCTGAAATTCCATTCATAATATGAATAATTTCATTTACATTTTTCATATCCCCTTGTATATACTCTATACTAATTGAAAACTTTTCAAAGCTATCATTGACGTTAATAATTCCCTCATTCAATTCCTCTATATCCTTAGTTCCTATTAGTGATTTATCATTTATAACTGAAACATCATGTCTAATTGAATTAACATTGTCTTTAACTCCATTCACTTCATTTCCAAACTTAGTAAGTGTATTCGATATTTCTTCAAAGTCACAACTTTGCTTATTAGTACTAGCTGAAACTTCTCCTATAGATGCTGCTATTTCTTCTGTAAGAACTGATAACTGTTCTGCAATCTCAGTTAGTGATGATGAACCAGCTCTAACTATATTCGCATTATCTCTCACAGATTTTATCATGCCACTAACAGAAGCCTTAGCTTCACCTACACTTGTACAGATTTCACTTATTTCATCATTTCCTTTTATATATTTACTACTAATTTGAGTATAAAAGTCACCTTTAGCAATACTATCTACATAAGTTTTAGCGCCTAACAATCTATTAATAACTTTAATAGTAAACATAATAATTATAGTAGATATTAGCATTATCATAATAATTGTTACTACCATATCAACAATTGCTAAACTGCTTAAGGCACTTAATAAATCTGTTTCTTCAACTGTAAGACCTATTGAGAGTCCCGTATTTCCTATGGGACTATATGTTATATATTTTACCTTACCTTCATCACTGTATTTTCCTCTACCAGATTTATCTCCTATAATCATACTCTTTCCTATGTTATTTAGATCATCTAATGGTCCTTTATCTGATGCCATAGTTGTAATATTTTTATTTTCAGTTACCAATGCTTCATCTTTTGCCACTATAAAATTCCCATTACTATCTACTATCAAAGAACTTCCTGTTTGTAAAAAGCTTACATCTTTATTTAAACCCGAAAAATCTTTACAGTCTTTTACTGATGTAATAATTCCAATTATATTATTTAAAGAATCTTTTATAGGAACTGAATATGATATTACCTTTTTACTTGTAATTGGATCTATATATGGATTTGTTATAGAATTTTCACCCTTTATTGATTTTATAAAACTTTGTGTTGTCTTTATTCCCTTTTTATTTCCCAGTGCATCTATTGAATTTCCATTCTTATCACTTACACTTAAATTTAACTGCTCAATTGTTTTTAATGCTGGTTTTAAAATTTCAATCTTTTCTTCTAGTGGTATATTCTGATTAGTAATTATAGGATTACTTGCAATCACTTGAAGATTTTTTATTTCACTTTTTATTTGATCATCTGCCCTTCCAGCTACATTTTTAGTCATTTCTGCCATTGTATTTAAATTGCTTTCTTTTAAAGAATCACTTGCAAATTTATAACCTAATCCGGATAACACTGTAAATGCAATTAATAACATTGGTATTAAAAACATGATAATTTTCACTTTTATACTTTTTAATTTTTTATTCATCTGTACCTCCTGAAATAAATAACTTGACCATATTTCTGTACAGCTACATTGTAGTGCATTAAAATAAATTTCTTATTAAGATTAGATTAATGTTTTGTTAATATAAAATTAAAGTCTTGTTAAGGCACATTTAAAAAAATAACAATTCAATACGCTAATCTATTTTCTTTCATGTGCCTAATATTATTCGCCTATAGGGATGTTCAAAATAATACGTCAATATTTGATATATGTTTGTTCTGCCATTTATTTTAATATGCCTAATATTAACAAAGTATTTCTTTTAAAAGTTATATCCTTACAATTTTTTTCTATTATCTTATTGACATAAAAAAAACCAATGCTTATAATAAGAAATATTAATATAATAATACGTTGATGAGGACAGTAAGCTAAAATCTTATTTTTCAGAGAGAGAATATACTGGTGTGATTATTCTTAAATAAATTTAGACTGAAAACCACCTCTGAGTGGCTTTAATAAAGCCCGTGATTATCACGTTACGATAAATTTAAGTGACCTATTTTATTGAATTATTTAATATAGCCTTTTTATACTATATTTTAGTATTTTGACTATTTTAATTAATCTATTTTTAGGTAATTAGGGTGGAACCACGGATATTACTTCGTCTCTATATTTTTAGAGACGGAGTTTTTTTATTTAAATGAGAAATCACATAGTGATTTCATCAAAAACTGTTAACTGTTAATTATCAATATAATATCCCTAATGCACATTAACTGTTAACTGATTTAAGGAGGAGTTTTAAAAATGATAAAAGTAACTTTAAAAGATGGCTCAATTAAAGAATTCGAAGCTGGATTATCAGTTTATGAAATTGCTAAATCAATCAGTGAAGGCTTAGCTAGAAATACTTGTTGTGGAATTGTTAATAACAAAGTATGTGACCTTAGACAAGAAATCAATGAGGATATATCTTTAAGCTTATGCACATTTGATGATCAAGAAGGTAAAGATGCAGTAAGACATAGTATATCTCACGTTTTAGCTTATGCTGTAAAAAGATTATTTCCAGAAACAAAATTAGCTATAGGACCTTCTATTGCTACTGGATTTTATTATGATTTTGATAAAGATGTTGCCTTCACTGCTTCTGATTTAGAAAAAATTGAAGCGGAAATGCAAAAAATAATCAAAGAAAACCCTGAAATTTCAAGATTCGAACTTCCAAGAAATGAAGCTTTAGAATTAATGAAAGATGAACCTTATAAAGTAGAATTAATTAATGACCTTCCTGAAGATGAAATAATTTCATTCTACAAACTTGGTGATTTCACTGATTTGTGTGCTGGCCCTCACCTTATTTCATTAAAACCAGTAAAAGCAATCAAACTTACTAGAAGTGCTGGTGCTTACTGGAGAGGCGATGAAAAGAAAAAAATGCTTACAAGAATTTATGGTACTGCCTTCTTAAAGAAAGCTGACCTAGATGCATTTTTAGAAGCTTTAGAAGAAGCTAAAAAAAGAGATCATAACAAGTTAGGTCGTGAACTTGGAATCTTTACAACTGATGAAAAAGTAGGTCAAGGTCTTCCATTATTAATGCCTAAGGGTGCTAAAATATTCCAAACTCTTCAAAGATGGATTGAAGACGAAGAAGCAAAGAGAGGTTATGTATTAACAAAAACACCTTTCATGTCAAAAAATGATTTATTTAAAGCCTCAGGACACTGGGATCACTATAAAGATGGAATGTTTATTTTAGAAAATGAAGGCGAAGGTTCAGAAGTTTTAGCTTTAAGACCAATGACTTGTCCATTCCAATTTACTGTATATAATGCAGAACAACATAGTTATAGAGATCTTCCAATAAGATATAATGAAACTTCTACTCTATTTAGAAAAGAAGCTTCTGGTGAAATGCATGGATTAATTAGAGTAAGACAATTTACTTTAGCAGAAGGTCATCTAGTTTGTACTCCTGATCAAGTAGAAGAAGAATTTAAAGGAGTAATTGATTTAATAGATTACGTTATGTCTACACTCGGAATAGATAAAGATATAACATATAGATTCTCAAAATGGGATCCTAACAATACTGAAAAATATATAAATAACCCTGAAGCATGGGAATCTACTCAAAACCAAATGAGAACTATTTTAGATCACTTAAAAATAAACTATACTGAAGTTGAAGGCGAAGCAGCATTCTATGGTCCAAAGCTTGATATTCAATTTAAAAATGTGCATGGTAAAGAAGATACAATAATCACAGTTCAAATCGACTTTGCTTTAGCTGAAAGATTAGGAATGTCTTATATTGATAAAAATGGTGACAAGCAAATACCATTCGTTATTCATAGATCATCAATAGGTTGCTACGAAAGAACTATAGCAATGCTTATAGAAAAATATGCTGGTGCCTTCCCTACATGGCTAGCTCCAGTTCAAGTGAAAGTATTACCAATCTCTGATAAATATAGCGATTATGCAGAATCAGTTGTTAAAACTTTAAGAAACAGCGGTGTTAGCGTTGAAGCAGATTATAGAGCTGAGAAAATTGGTTACAAAATAAGAGAAGCAAGACTTGAAAGAATTCCTTATATCCTAGTTGTTGGAGAAAAGGAAGCTTCAAATAACGAAGTTTCTGTAAGAAGTAGAAAAAATGATGACGAAGGTGCTGTCAAGTTAGATGCATTCATCGAAAGAATTGTAACAGAAATAGCTAACAAAGAAAAATAAAACTACACTTATGCGATAATTCGCCGAAAGAAAGGTTACTCTGTTGTTTCGGTTGCTAGAGAATATGGCTGTGGATTTCTAACAGCCCCATATTCTCAATGCAACACTGCACAAAAGAGTAACCTTTCTTTCTGGTTCTGAATATATTCCCGAACATAAGTCTAGCTCATAATTAAAAATACAGCTTCAACATTTACTACACTTAGGAAGGATCATCAAATCTTCAGTGACTAGAACTTAATGCATCCTCCCCATATTTCAGTTGGTTAGGGATGTGAAAGAAAATAGTACGCTAAAGATGCGACTAAAATGTTCTCATATGCAGAGATACAATTTGACGTTAAATCTTAATACAAAATACTGCATAGAGCGGTATACTTCTTATATTATTTTCAAATCCAAAGTTTTTTGTTGATATTCTAATAGAGTAAGGCACTTCATATCTCTTTATAAATAGATTTAAACTCTTTGCTC
>Ga0302173_10001692_pt1 | contig 10968 bp, 12 predicted proteins | sample I_Fen_N3_1_FD_198785 | JGI IMG/M metagenome (GOLD analysis project Ga0302173, IMG submission 198785) | Peat permafrost microbial communities from Stordalen Mire near Abisko, Sweden - I_Fen_N3_1 | ecosystem: Environmental > Terrestrial > Soil > Wetlands > Permafrost | place: Sweden: Abisko... | reverse complement strand
TTTCTCTAACAACTCGTATCTGTTTCCAAGTACAATTCCATCCATACTATATCTCTCCTCCAAACAACAATACTGTTATATTATCTCTGCCACCATTTTCTTTTGCCAAATATACTAATTTATTAGCCTTCTGTATATAATCTTCATCTTCGGTGACAACTTGTAGAATTCTTTCCTTACTTAACTCATTTGTGAGTCCATCAGAACACAATATATATAAGTCATATTGATTATTATCTAATCGAAATACATCTACACTCACAGTGCTACTAGTACCTAAAGCTCTTGTGATAATATTCTTCTTTGGGTGTTTTTCTGCTTCTTCTTCACTTAAATTTCCACTGTCAACAAGTTCTTGGACCAAAGAATGATCCTTAGTAATCTTTCTAATTTCATTATCTTTTATTGCCAGACAACAACTATCACCTACATTTGCAATCTGTATAAAACTTTTAGTAATAAAACAAACTGTAACTGTAGTCCCCATTCCATTTAGCTTTTCATTAGTATTAGAATAAATAAAAATATCCCTATTCACTTTTTTAATAGCTTCATCAATTAACTCTTCTACTCTGCAAGAAGAAAATCTTTCATTTACATAGCTAACAATCCGTTCAGCAGCCATTTGACTTGCAACTTCTCCTGCATTATGTCCACCCATTCCATCTGCTACTACGTATATTTTAAATTCTTCTTTTTCTAAGTAAGAAGCAAAATCTTCATTTAATGTCCTTTTTAATCCCACATCACTAACTAAGCCTACCATTTCATACTCCCCTCTATTTCTTGGGTTTCCATGTAACTTCTTCTAAGTTGTCCACATGCTGCATTAATGTCACTTCCCATTTCACGTCTCGTAGTAACTTCTATTCCATAAGTTTTTAACATTTCAGAAAAGTCATCTATTGATTTCTTTGAAGATCTTTTATAAGTGTTTTCTTTTATTTCATTTACAGGAATTAAATTTACATGGCAAAGCATTCCTTTTAATAACTTACCTAATTCTTTTGCATCTTCTTTGCCATCATTCATTTCTTTTACTAATGCATACTCAAATGTAATTCTTCTGTTAGTTTTATTAATATAATATCTACAAGCTTCTAATATTTCATTAATACTGTACTTATTGGCTATGGGCATAATCTCTCTTCTTTTTTCATCACTAAAGGCATGTAATGATATCGCAAGAGTTATACTAAATTCTTTATCGGCCAATTCATATATCTTTGGTACAATTCCACAAGTAGATACTGTTATATGCCTTTGACCAATATTCAATCCATATTCTGCTGAAACTATTTCTAAAAATTTTACAACATTCTCATAGTTATCTAGCGGTTCTCCACTTCCCATAAGTACTATGTTGGATATTCTTTCATTAATATTGTTTTGGACCACAAGAACTTGCGATAAAATTTCTCCCGTAGTTAAATTTCTAACGCGTCCTTCAATGGTTGATGCACAGAATTTACATCCCATTCTGCAACCAACTTGCGTTGATATGCAGATAGAATTTCCATGTTTATATCTCATTAGTACAGCTTCTATTAAATTTCCATCTTCAAATCCTAATAAAAACTTTTCAGTTCCATCAATCTCAGATTTATAAACTTCAATTATTTTTGGTAAATCAATTGTAAAATTTTCTTTTAGTTTTGCTATAAATGATTTCGGTATATTTTTCATATTATCAAATTCATTAATACCTTTATAAATCCATGATAATATTTGTTTACCTCTAAATGCACTTTCACCATTTTCTTTCATCCATACTTTAAGTTCTTCTAAAGTATAATCCAGTAAATTGTTCATTTATCCACCTACTATTATTTTTTTTCTAGTTTTGCCACAAAAAATCCATCCATACTTTCATTTGGCATAATAGTTAAAGAACCATTTCTATTGTATACTAAGTTATTTTGCTTACCAATAAAGATTTTTTTAACACTACAATCTTTATGTTTATTTAGAAACCATTCAATATTCTCTTCATTTTCCTCTTTGTTTAATGTACAAGTAGAATAAAGCATTATTCCACCTTCTCTTAAATACATCCACGCATTTTCCATTATATCCCTTTGAACTGGTATAACTTCTCTCAAATCATTTCTTGTTTTATTCCATTTTATTTCTGGTTTCTTTCTTATAATTCCAATTCCTGAACATGGAACATCTAATAAAATTCTATCGCTTGATGCTATTAATTCTGGATTTAACTTAGTTGCATCATTTGTATTAACTTCAACATTAGTTATACCTAATCTTTCGCAATTTTCTTTTATTAATCCAAGCTTAGATTCATGAATATCAAAGGCTAATACCTTCCCAGTATTTTGAAGTATTTCAGCTATATGAGTAGTTTTTCCACCTGGAGCACTACACAAATCTAAAACTGTCATTCCTTCTTCTAATTCTAATAAAGGTGCGATAATCATTGCACTTTCATCTTGAACTGTGATTTTTCCTTCTTTAAAAAGTGGATTGTTTTCTATCGATTTTCCACCCTTAATTGAAATTGCTTCTGGACAAACAGAACCTTCTTCAATTTCATATTCAAGTTCTTCTAATTGCTCGAAAACTGAATCATAATCAGATTTAATTTCATTTACTCTTACACTAACTTGTGGAATTTGATTTAATCCTGACATTATTTTCTTAGATATATCTTCTCCATATTGCTTTATTAGAAGTCTTATCATCCAAGGTTCAAATGAAAATTTATAAGCATATTCATCTATTTTATTGCCTTGAACTTCAATATCATCTGGGTTCTTAGTAAAGTTTCTAAGTATTCCATTTACTAATTTTGAATCACCTTCAGATATTTCTTTAGCTTCTTCTACGGCTTCATTACAAGCAGCATAACTTGGTATTTTGTCTAAGAAATTCATTTGATATATTGCTACTCTTAAGATATTTAATGTATCTTTATTCATTAATTTAATGTCTTTTACAAAATTAGATATTATAATATCTAACGTTTTTTTTCTTCTTAAAACTCCATAAACAAGCTCTGTTAGTAATGCCTTATCCTTATCATTCAGTTCTACTTCATTCAGTTCTTTTGAGAGTATTATATTAGAATAAGCTCCTTCATTTAAAACTCTACCTAATATTTTTACTGCTAATTTTCTACAATTCATATTATACCTCTTTTTCAATCATCTCTATTGCTTAAGGCAATGAGTCTTTTTATCCTAAAACTATATTTTTTTCTATTTCATGTCCATTTATATATTGTTCTATAGTTAATGGCTTACCATTTGGGAACTGCACTTTTTTTATAATAAGTATACTATCTTTACACGAAACTTTTACACCATTTCTGTTTACATCTAAAATTGTTCCTGGCGCCTTTGAAGTTTTATCTTCTAAAGCTTCTGTTTCGTATATTTTCATTCTTTCACCCTTATAACTAGTATAAGCAATAGGCCAAGAATTTAATCCTCTTACTAGATTATGAATCTCTTCAGAACTTTTATTCCAATCTATATTCGCAAGATCCTTATCTAGCATTTTTGCATAAAAAGTTTCATCTGATTGCTTTTGTAGAACTGCATTTCCGCCTACAATGGCCTCTATACTTTTTATTAAAAGATCTGCTCCCCTTACCATTAATATATCATGTAATTCTTCAGTTGTCATATTATTCGTAATTTCAACTTCATCTTTAAGAATCATATCCCCAGTATCTAACCCTACATCCATAAGCATTGTAGTATTTCCAGAGACTTTTTCACCCTTTATTATGGCCCAATTTAATGGAGCTGCTCCCCTATACATAGGTAGTAAAGATGCATGAAGATTGATACACCCATACTTAGGTATATCTAGCACTTCTTTCGTCAAAATTTGTCCAAAAGCTACTACTATCATAAAGTCAGGTTTCAATTCCTTTAGTGTTTCAATCAAATCTCTATCTTCTTTAAGTTTTATAGGCTGATATATTGGCATTCCATGTTTTAATGCTTCTTCTTTAACTGCTGAATATGCCATCTTTTTACCTCTACCTTTTGGTTTATCTGGTTGAGTTAATACAGCGGTAACATTATATTCTTCAATTAATCTTTTTAAAGAAGGAACTGCAAAATCAGGAGTACCCATAAATACTATGTTCATTCTATTTTCTCCTGTCATTATTTATTTTTTTACTCTGTCAATAAATAAAGTTCCATTTAAATGATCATACTCATGCAAGATAGCTCTCGCAAGTAGTTCTTCTGCTTCTATTTCAAATTCTTCACCTTTTTCATTTAAAGCTCTCGCTTTAACATAGTTAGCTCTCACAACTTCTTCTGTTTCTCCTGGTAGACTTAAGCATCCTTCTTCATCTGTCTGCGTTCCACTTGTTTCTATTATTTCAGGATTTATAAATACCAATGGCCCCTCTCCGATATCTATAACAAATAAGTTCTTTAATATTCCGACTTGTGGTGCTGCAAGGCCAACTCCATCAGCCTCATACATTGTTTCCTTCATATCTTCAATTAAAGTTAATAGTCTGTCATCTATTTTATCAATTTTTCTACATTTTTTTCTTAATATGTCATCTCCAAATTTTCTTATATTTCTTAATGCCATGATTGCATCCCCCTAAGTCATATTATTAGGATTGATATCTATACTAATCCTTATTTCATTATATACACTCTTATTTAATAGATAAAGTGTATCTTTAACTTTTTCACTAAAATTATCATCAAAATTTCCTTTTATGATAATTTGCCATCTGTAATTTTCTTTTAATTTGGTAATAATACATGGGACTGGCCCAAGGATTATTAAATCCTCTACTATTAATTTTTTCAAATTACATTCTAAAGTATACATAAAACTTTTTAGTTTTTCTTCAGATTTTGATGAACCATTAATCAATAATATTTTACCAAAAGGAGGATTTCCCATCAACCTTCTTATATTTATTTCTTCTTTAAATAAGCTTTCATAATCTTCTTCTTTAGCATATTTTAAACTGTAGTGATTAGGTGTGTAACTTTGAACAATTACAATGCCTTCGTCTTCTCCTCTACCAGCTCTGCCTGCAACTTGAGTAATTATTTGGTATGTTCTTTCAACGGCTCTATAATCCGGTAAATTCAGCGACATATCTGCAGCTAAAACCCCCACTAAAGTAACATCTTTAAAATCTAATCCTTTAGACACCATTTGAGTTCCTATTAAAATATCTGCTTCCCCATTTTTGAAAGAATTATAAATAGATTCATGAGAATTTTTATGCCTTGTAGTATCCACATCCATTCTTAATATTTTTGCCTTCGGAAAATATTTCTTCACTTCTAATTCGACTCTCTCTGTTCCTGCACCAAAAAACTTCACATATTTGCTATTACATTTTGGACACTCTTTACTAACTTTCTCTGCTCTTCCACAATAATGACATATTAAATATCCATTCTTATGATATGTCATAGAAACATCACATTCTGGACACTTAAATACATATCCACAGCTTCTACAAGATATGAATGTAGAATAACCTCTCCTGTTCAAAAATAAAATTACTTGTTTTTTGTTTTTCAAGGTTATCTCAATTGCCTCAAAAAGTTTTTTACTAAATAAAGAAAGATTTTTGTTTTTCAGCTCCTCGCGCATATCTATTATCTCCATTTTAGGCATTTTCTTTCCATTAACTCGGTTTTGCATTTCAATTAATTTATATTCCTCTTTAAGTGCCTTATAATAGCTTTCCACACTCGGAGTCGCTGAACCTAAAACTAATTTACAATTTTTAATTTCACATAGAAATTCACTTACTTCTCTAGTATGATATTTAGGATTATGTTCTGATTTATAAGTATTCTCGTGTTCCTCATCAATTATTATAAGCCCAAGACTTTGTAGTGGCAGAAATAATGCACTCCTTGCACCTATAACTAATTTAGCTTTACCTTCCTTAACTCTATACCATTCATCAAATCTTTCACCATCTGATAGTCTGCTATGAAATAATGCCACATCCTCTCCAAATCTCCCTTTAAATCGTTCGATCATTTGAGGGGTTAATGAAATCTCTGGCACCAAAACAATTGCACTATTACCTTTATTCAATGTATCTTCAACCAGTCTCATATATACTTCTGTTTTTCCAGAGCCTGTGACACCCTTTATAAGAAACTTTGAATCTGATGCCGTTAAAATTGTATTTAAGCAATTCTTCTGTTCTTCATTTAACAACTTATTATTATCACTTTCATATTTACGAGTATTATATCTAAAAACCACTTGCTCTTCCACTTTAAAAATATCTTTCTCTATAAGTTTATTTAATGAATATAAAGAAAATTGTTCATTATTGGTAACTTCTGATTTAGTATAAATGCCATTATTATTAACTATAAAATTATATAAATTTATATAATTTTCTTTTTTGAGTTCAGCTACATCTATTTCTTTATTAATAGATATTACTTTTTTCTTTTTATTTTTTGAACCCTTCATAATACCAACTGGAATCATAAGGCGTACAGCATCAATAAATTTACACAAATATTTTTTTCTCAAAAATCGAATCATTTTGATATCATCTTCAGTTAATATATTCTCATCATCACATAAACTTAAAATTTCTTTTACTTTATAAGTAAACTCTATTTCATCATCTTGAATTATTGAATATACAAACCCTTCTACAGGTTTACTTCTTTGTCCAAAAGGAACTTTAACTCTAAAGCCTATATCTATTTTTTGCATAAGTGCATAAGGCACTTTATATGTAAATGGCTTATCTATTTCCACGGCATCATTATTTAGAATTATTTCAGCATACATAATATTTAAACCACCACCTTACGCTAAAAAATAAAGAAGCGCAAATTTTCTAGCGCTTCTCAAGTATAATATCAAATAAGTTACTTGCAATTTTTTCTTTGCTCATCTTATCTAGATGAATTTCTTCATTTTTCTTAGATAAGATTATTACTTTATTATCTTCTGAGGCAAAGCCAGTATCACTTGCAGTTATATCATTTGCTACAATATAATCTAAATTCTTTCTTTGGAGCTTTGACATAGCATTTTCTTTTAAATTTTGGCTTTCAGCAGCAAAGCCAACTAATATTTGTTTTTCTTTTTTATTTCCAAGCTCCAATAAAATGTCATTATCGCGAGTAAATTCTATACCTAATTCTCCATCACCTTTTTTTATCTTTTGGGCACTGTAATTTTTAGGTTTATAATCAGCAACGGCTGCTGATTTAATTACTATATCTGCATTATCAAATCGCTTCATAACTTCATTTTTCATTTCTTCATTAGTTGAAACTCTAATAACATTAACGTTACCCGGAACTTCTATAGATGTAGGTCCAGATATTAACGTTACATTAGCACCTCTATTCCTCGCTTCTTTAGCTATTGCATAACCCATTTTACCTGTTGACCTATTTGTAATAAATCTAACTGGATCTATAGGTGCTATTGTTGGTCCTGCTGTTACTATAACGTTCTTATTTATCAAATCTTTTTTATCATTAAGTTCCATTAAAACTCTATCTACTATAACTTCTGGATTTTCAAGCTTTCCAGCTCCAGTTGTTCCACAAGCCAATCTTCCTTCAATTGGATTTATAAATTCATATCCAAAAGATTTAAGTTTTTCAATATTATCTTGAACTATAGGATTTTCATACATATTTGTATTCATAGCAGGTGCAAAAATCACTTTGGCTTTTGTTGCCATTATCGTAGTCGAAAGCATATCATCAGCTATTCCATTTGCAACCTTTCCTATTATATTAGCAGTAGCAGGCGCTACTAAAAATACATCTGCTTTTTCCGCTAAACTTATATGTTGAATTTCCCATGCTTTTGGTTCTGTAAACATATCACATGTAACCATGTTTTGACTTAAAGATTGAAAAGAAAGTGGAGTTACAAATTTAGTAGCTGACTCTGTCATAATTACATTAACATTAATACTTTTTTTTATAAGCAAACTTACAATTTCTAAAGCTTTATATACTGCAATTCCTCCACTAACTCCTAGCACTACATTTTTTTTCATTTTATTAAATACCTTTTTCTATTATTTCATATTCAACTGCATTTGTATCGACTTCATTAATTGCAATTGTTAATGGTTTCTTTGAGTTTATTGAAATCTTCGGATCAGAACCATTGATTATTTGTCTAGCTCTCTTTGATGTTAAAATTACTAAAGAATATCTATCATTTACCTTTTCCAATAATTCTACCACTGATGGGTTAATCATAGAGTTGTTCATGTATTATGCCCTCCTTTGAATCTAATATACTTTCCTTTATTCTATCTACTCTGCATTTTTCAGCAGATATTATAGCTTCTAATTTTTCAACTGCCACTTCTACTTTATCATTTACTACTGCATAGTTATATTTTGAAATAAAGTTAATTTCTTTATATGCCGATTTAAATCTCAACATTAAAGATTCTTTAGTTTCACTTCCTCTATTTATAATTCTCTGCTTTAATTCTTGCATAGAAGGTGGAAGTATAAATATAAAAACGCCCTCTTCTGTATTTTCTTTAACTTTTAATGCGCCTTGTATATCTATTTCTAAAATAACATCTTTTCCACTTTCTAATATCTCTTCAACATTAGATTTTGGTGTGCCATAATAATTGTCATACACTTCTGCATATTCAAGAAAATCATTACTTTTTATTTTTTCTTTAAACTTTTCTTTAGTCGTAAAATAGTAATTAACACCCTCTACTTCTCCTGTTCTTGGAGTTCTTGTAGTTGCAGATACAGATAAGGCTACATTTTTATTTCTTTCCATAAATCTTTTACATATTGTACCTTTTCCTGCACCCGATGGTCCTGATATAACTATTAATAAGCCTCTTCCTTTACTAAACATTATTCGTCAACCTCATCAGCTGCCACTTCATCTTTTGTTGCCAATCTATGAGCTACTGTTTCAGGTTGAACTGCTGATAATATAACATGATCGCTATCTGTTATTATAACCGCTCTTGTTCTTCTTCCATAAGTCGCATCTATTAACATTCCTCTATCTCTTGCTTCTTGAATAATTCTCTTAATAGGCGCTGATTCAGGGCTCACAATTGCGACTAATCTGTTGGCAGAAACTATATTTCCAAAACCTATGTTTATTAACTTAATTCCCATTTCATCCTCCTAATTATTCAATATTTTGAACTTGTTCTCTTATCTTTTCAATTGTATTTTTTATTTCTATCACTTTGTTAGTCATATCTATGTCTATTGATTTAGATGCTATAGTATTAGCTTCTCGGTTCATTTCTTGGATTATAAAATCTAACTTTCTTCCAATTGGCTCATCTAAATTTAATGTACTCTTTATTTGACTCAAATGACTCTTAAGCCTAGTTATTTCCTCATCTACAGATGCCTTATCAGACAGAATTGCTACTTCAAGAGCTATTCGATTTTCATCTATATCTACTTCAGATAATAATTGATTCAATCTTTCTTGAAGCTTTTTCTTGTAGTTTTTAGGAATAATATCCGCTACTTTTTCGATTTCAGCAACATATAACTCTATCATTTGAACTTTTGATAAAATATCTTCTTTTAATTTTTCTCCCTCTCTAATTCTCATTTCTTCCATTAGGTTAAGAGCAGATTCAATTAAGGTCGAAATTTCCACAAGAATATTATCTAAGTTTTCTTCTGGTTCCACTAATGTAATCACATCTGGACATTTAGCTATTTTACTAGTGGATATATCATCTATAACATCTAATTCATTTTGAATTTGCTTCAAGCACTCATAATAATCTCTAGCCAGTTTCATATTTAAATTTGTTTTTCCAACATTATATCCATAATTCTTATAATTAATAAAAACATCAACCTTGCCTCTATTTAATTTCTTACTAATTATATTTCTTACTTTTTCTTCTAAAGCAAGCATAATTCTCGGCATTCTAATATTTATATCTAAATATCTATGATTTACACTTTTCATTTCTATTGAAAAACATGAATCTTTGCCTTCTTCACTTTGAGCACGCCCAAAACTAGTCATACTTTTAATCAAATTTACACCTCCTCGTATAATTAATTTCAGCAACTACTATATCAATGATAGTTAATCCTTTGATACATGTCAATGTTTTGTTCACAAATTGTTAACAATACTAATTTACAATCAATAAAAAATTCTATATCTCAATAATGTATTTACGAAAATCTAATAATAATAGAACATAAAAATAATACCTCACAACATATTCACACAACAGTTGTAAGGTAATATTAGGCACAATCAAAAAAATAGCAAGTCCATCTGCTAGCCTATTTTCCATCATCCTGCGTCGGCAGATTGCACTAATAGGCTCGCTATGAGCACAATCAGCCTCCTTGCCTGATGAAAAATATGCATAGCATTTTGGACTTGTTATTTTCTTTCATGTACCTTATCAATATCCTTATTTTTGGCAGGTCGGCGTATCCTGCATCTCTGATTACTAAGACTAGCGCATGAGGAGCCTTTTCTCACCTCAAAAACAAGTTTTACAAGTATATTATCATATACTTTCTTTTAATTCAATATTTTCAATTTTTAAAAGCCTTCCCATGTATATCCTTGAATTCATTTTGGATAGCGTTATTGGATACATAGTTGCAACAAATATATATTGCTCTTCTAAATCAATTTCCAACCCTAAAAGTAAAATAATATTGTCTACCTTTTTTATCAACTCAAGAGATCCACCAGCTATTCTAGTATAGTCTAATCCAACATATTCTGGTTCTTTTATTATTCGCTCTATAATGTCTATTATATTATCTTTCATTTTTTTGGTGAATTGCCTACCATGTCTTTTTTTGATATGGTTTATAACACCCGGAGAGGCATAAACATTTCTAGGTAAATCAAGCTCTAAGAGCTCACTTATAGAGATTTTTATTTTGCCAACTTTCTTATAAGCTTTATACTCTCTTCTCATAATACCCCTCATTTATATCCTTTCTT
>Ga0302173_10001689_pt1 | contig 10980 bp, 7 predicted proteins | sample I_Fen_N3_1_FD_198785 | JGI IMG/M metagenome (GOLD analysis project Ga0302173, IMG submission 198785) | Peat permafrost microbial communities from Stordalen Mire near Abisko, Sweden - I_Fen_N3_1 | ecosystem: Environmental > Terrestrial > Soil > Wetlands > Permafrost | place: Sweden: Abisko... | reverse complement strand
AAAGTATACATCCAATTCAATACGTGCAGCATTACGTTTCGCTGATGTATCAATATCTTGTGCTATTGTATAATATCCCCAAAGAACCACGTTTTTATCTATAGTATAATCTGCTCCGATACGAAATCCCCTGGCATTCGCCGTCCACCAGTCAGTATCATTGTACTGCGCAAGATAAGGTTCATTATGGTACGTTAAAAACACATCATGGCTGCCCTTTTTTTGCTTATCAAAGTCTCCGTAATTAAAGCGTATGCCCCATGCGGGCCCAGTACTTGTATTTGTCCGTCCCAAAGCAGCTAACATTGCATTCGTATCCAATTTGGCATTAGATACACTACCACCTAACATAACTTTCCATTTGGGAGAAAAGTTTGAATATATCGAAAATGCTTGATAGTTAACACCGTTTCCCGCCTGATAGTGTCTTGCAATTGAATCAATCTTATATGTTGCAATCTCAACTTTAGTGGCCTTACTAGTCTGATACGCCAACCGTAACATAGAATAGTTAACTGATGGATGATAGGTATCAAATGAGTTTGTACCACTCCAATCCCCTGCCTTACCTGTTTGTATCGTCGTTCGCAATTTTTTACCAAAACTTGCCTGAACAACACTGATATCACCATCCATGCCGTGCCCCCACATAGAATATTCATTCCATCGGCCCACCTGCATATCTACAGGGCCTACCGGACCAGCCAAGCTTAGTTCATATCCCCATTCATTCTGAGCTAAACCATCCTGTGTATTATTGCGGGTAGTCCTACCATCTGCATAGACAATTTCAGAATTTGCCGATTTAAGTGAGCGTTGCACTGTATTCTGCATATGAAGTTTCCACTTATCCGCAATTTTTATATCTGTATTTATTGCAACTTGAATATGATTATGTTGTACACTAGTACCTTTATCTGTATAAGATTCCTGGTAACGAACTCGCGAGCTTCCATAAAAGGATATTTTATCAGTCCATTTATCTTTATCATTATCCTTAGCTTTTTTTTCTGTCTTGGATATGTCAATTTGGTTTAGCTTATCTAAAACTTGAATTTGTTTTAGATCTGTAGTGTATTCATCAGACAGCTTAACTATTTGGTCCTGGTCTTGTATACTAAACTTTTCTTTATTCTCTAATGCCTCCTTAACAATCAAAGCCATCTCCATGCGACTAACAGTATATTGACTTGATAGCGGCTGTTTATAATCTGTTAAATTTTCTGTTGAAATCAACTGATTGACTGCTTGATATGACCAATCATCGAGAGGCACTTCATCAAAAAGTGCAGTAGCAGCCTCTGCCTTAAACGTATTTCCCATAACTAAAAAAAATGTAACTCCCACAATCAAATTTTTCATACATACCATTTTCTTCATATATATCATTCCTCTTATAATAAGTTTTGTAAGCAGATATCCACCAACTTAAAAAACTTATTTTTTATTTTATATTACTTTTTAGGAACTCCTGCTTCTACAATAAATTGTAGAAAAGATTACACTATAATGGTCTCATAAATTAATTATTTTTTGAATGCGTTTATAATGAACCTGATATACTATAGATCATGCTCGAAAGAAGGTTCATTTATGTCTTGAAAAAAAGAACTTCCACAGCAAAATCCAAATCAAATCTTGTTCTCTACTTGCTCCAAGGAAAGAATATTTTCAACTTGATAACTACAAAAAACAACTTACAGACAAATCTTTTGCGAAACTAAAAGAAAATTTTCTCGATAAAGCATCTGTGGCATTTGATGATTCTCGTGATGATAATTGCAGAGAAAGGCTTGATAATGAGTGCAAAAAGTATATGCCCAAAAAGTTGGCCAGCTCACCATACAGATGAACTGGTTAAAAAATCGACAAAACTGCTTGGACCTGACTACAAAGGTAATTTCAGCCCCAAACCTTTTGACGACTAAAAAAACTTTGGGTTTAGAAAGGTACTGAATTACTTGAAGTAAATCATACCCGTATTTATTACAATGTGAATTTTAGAAAAGTCACTTACTTGTAAGGCCGTCATAGACCGTATGCATAGAATAACCCACTTGGGGCAGACGTCAAATTTTATTTAGTAGTTTTTTATATAAATCAATAAATTCAAGTGCTATTATTTTAAATCCCTCAGCACTCATCAATTGATCCTCTGCATGTACAATCAGCAGATTTAAGACTAATTCAGATGTCTGTGCTTCTTTTTGCAAAAGAGCGGCATGCACCGTGTGCCCACTATTAAAAGCTGTATCTCCTTCTATAATTAACCGTTCAGCTTCTGCGAAATCTCCATTTTTAGAGCTTTGAATCGCTTCTATATAACAGCTTCTGGCCGTTCCAACTGCCGAAATAATTTGAAATGCTGTTAATTCCAGACCTTCCATTTTCTCACCTCATACACCAATTTTTTCTTTTATATTATCAAGCAGCTTTTCCCCGTCCATACAACCATAAATTTGCATATCAATGCTTTCCACCAAAATTCCCGGGCATAATTCTTTTACTTTACCTAATGAAAATCTGACTTGCGGACCAAGCAAAATAATATCTGCATCAGCGGCAGCCTGCTTTGCCTCTGAAATAGGATGGGCACTAATATCATATTCGTAATTTTTTTCATGTGCTGCAGTCTGCATTTTTTTTACCAGCATTCCAGTTGACATTCCGGCTGCGCATAATAAAACAATTTTCTTCATCGTTTATCACTCCTACTACAATAGATTTATTTATAGGCAGGAATACGATCAACTATCGTTTCCTTGTCTACCTTAAATTTTAGCAATCACATTCAATTCTCGATTGATTACATCTAATAATTCTTTTGGCATATGAAATCTAGAACGTTTTGACATGCTATTAATTGTCATTAATCCCTTCATTGAACAATATGGTTCTTTTTCCATGATATTTCCAAAATATTTTTGAAAGACCTCCCTCGCTACTCCATTTGCATAAATACTTTCGATTGTGTCAAATGTCGAATAATAGCCTTTATTGATTGTAACCTCGCCGACACTAGTCAAATCAAATTTTTTAAACCAATTGACTACATGATTTGCCAATTTATTTTCTTGCATAATGTACGATAAATCTGCTTCAGCTACATAATTTAATATCATTTCATCATGATAAGTTATACCGTCAGCATCAAAAGCAATGGCCTCAAAATAATTCTTACCAAGATCTAATTTTATATTAGAAAAACGTCTCACTGGCAAATCCCCATTTGATTCTTCTACTAGACCTCCATTCCTTTTTAATATTACTTTAGGCAAATTTGAAAAAACTATAATTTCATTTGATTCTTTATGTCGATTCATAAATCTACTACCTGCTAGTTTCACAAATGGACATTTTGACCAATACGCTTTATAGAGATAAAATGCATCTTTTTTCAACGTACGATCTATAGATATCAAACCTTTTTGATTTTGCCCTTTTTTACCACCTTCATTTCTTAAATCACTGCCGAAATCAAATAGTGACCAAACATAACCACCAATAACAAATTCCTTTTTATTAATTGTGCGCAAAGCGTTATCCAAAAACACTAATTGATATTCTTCACTATAATCTTTAACAGCCGGTTCATAAGAATGATATTGTGGATTAGCATCCACGCCATACTCTGTAATAATCAACGGCATAGTAGGAACTTCTTTATGAAATTCTTCTAATCGGCGGCCGAAATCATTTATTTCTTGATAATACCAACCATAGTAGAGATTATATCCCGCTACATCTGTTAGTTTATTCAAGTTGCTTTGATTTTCAACGGAATGAATATTTGCTTGACCTACAAGCCGACTAGCATCCAAATCCCGAGCTAAATTTACTAGTTCTTGTACCATTTTATATATTTTTTCATTTTCTATAGCAATTGTAATCTCATTCTGTACACCCCAGCAATATATGGAAGTGTGATTGTAGGCTTGTTTAATCAACTTACGCAACTGTAATTTTGCGTTTATATTCATTTCATCCGTCGTCGTTGGAATGCTGATAAATGGAATTTCTGCCCAAACCAATATGCCTTCTTTATCACATAGCTCATAAAAGTAATCATCATGTTGGTAATGAGCTAATCGTACACTATTTGCTCCAATTTCTTTAATAATGGACATATCTAAATCCATATGTTTCTTAGTTATTGCATTCCCAACATGATAAAAATCCTGATGTCGGCTCACACCACAAATCTTAATATGTTTACCATTCAGCAATAACCCTTGCCCAGCTGTAACCTCAACCGTACGAAAACCAATATAAATTGTTCTATTATCAATTATTTTTCCTGCATAGCAAACAATTACTTCAACGCAATAAAGATAGGGATCTATGACTCCTTGCCAACGATGCGGATTGTCAATTTGTTTCTTAAATGCAAAGTTCCAAGTCTTTTCCACGATTTGCTGTTGTTGTTCTTCCAAAACAAGGTTTCCTAGCGCATCTAACAATCGAAGTGATATCTGTATAGTTTTTCTACTATCATCTTCATTTACTAATCTCCCCATTACTGACAGTTCAAATTTATTGCTTTTTAAATACTTTTGTGTAAGATATACTCCATCACGTCCATCATCCAATAAATCAAAATGTATATCTTCTACCTCCAAAAGTTTTACATATCGATATAGGCCTCCATAAAACGAAAAATCTGCCATTAAAGGATAAACATCCTTATATTGTCGGTTATCAACGATAATCAATACTTTATTTTCACCTAATTGCAAAAATGAATTCAAATACATTCGATACAATGAAAATCCACACCGACTATTACCGACTAATTTATCATTTACATATACACTTGATACTAATGCTGCTGCCCCAATTTCTAAAAACAAGTAGTGGCTGAATTGTTCTTTTGTTATATGTAATGTTTTAACATAACATACCTCTCCCTTAAACATATCCGTTCCATTTTGACCGTCAATTGCATTGAAACAATGTGGTAAAGACACATTCTCGCTTTCTTGCGGATTTTCTTTTTTATAAACAATCCAGTCGTTATTTAAATCTATGAATTTCATATAGTTCTCCACTTCATTTTACAATTTTTTCAATATTATTTTTCATCTCAGTCTGCTTTTCTAATTCATACGCCTCATAGTCTGCTTTACGAAAGAATGGATACCATACAATTGCTGATAAAACCACTAAAACGACTTGTAATGCTGCAATCTTCCAACTCCCTTCCATTAGGCCGCTTAGAACAATGGGCATGCCACTCATTGGTGTCATTCCTGCCACTCTTGGAACAATTTCTGTGATGGTAAGGAAATATGCAATCACCAAACTAATTGCATTCATTAAAATAAACGGAATTGCAAATCTAAAGTTAAACACCAATGGTGTCCCAAACACCAATGGTTCGCTGATACCAAATAACGATGGAATTGCCGTTAACTTTCCTAAAGCTTTATATCTCTGACTTTTAGCAGCAAATAAGAGCAAAAGCGTAAAACCGATTGCGCTGCCTGACATTGTATATGTACTAACAAAAGCGCGCCCTGTAATATTAGGTAAAGGTGTACCTGCCGCATAGGCTGCTAATTGCGCAACATCCATCGCCGTAAAGATTGGTAAAATTACCGAATAAATAACCAAAGTACCATGAATCCCAAAAAACCAAAGGATCTGTGCAAAGGTCCATAGAACAATAACAGACACGATATTACCACCAAAATCCTGCAATGGTGTTTGTATAAAAGTATAAATAAACTGATGTAAGGTTCCATATGATGTTCCTGCAAAGAAAGTTGACACTGCTAAGAAAAAAAACATTGCAATAAAACCTGGAATTAAGCTGCCAAAACTTTCGGAAATAATCGAAGGCACCGTTGCTGGCATTCTTATCACAAAACCTTTTTGTTTTACCCATATATATATCTTAGTTGAACTCATACTAATAAGAATGGCTGAAAAAATCCCTGGTGCTCCCAGCCATTTCATACTAATACTGCTATTTCCTTGATCTACACTGACCGGTGTTATAATAAAGAAACACACGATTGCCAGCATCGCAGCAATCACACCATCTTCTTGATGCTCCTTTGCATAGCAGCCTGCAATCGTTGCACCAAATACCACAGCTAAGAAATTTGTAGAAAATGTCACCGCTACGTTCAATGCATATGCTATGCCTGTAACAGCGATAAAATTTTTCCACATGGCAATTGGTAAATTCAAAAATAATGCAGCGAAAGCACCTAACATAATAATCGGCATTGCCACCATCATGCCCCCGGATATTCCATTTGCTACCTTACTCGTTTGAATTTTTTCTATCAATGGTGAAATTTGAGCTGATACCTTTTCTAAATTAATCTTTAACATTCTTTTCACTCCTTCTGCCTTTGTTTAATGCAATTCCTATGCCAAAACACATGAGCCTCATTAAATCACTCTTTACTATATATTTCAAAAGTCTGTTTTACTTTTAAAGCAAAGTGTTTTATAATGTGTTTTATAATAATATATTATAAACACACACTATAATGGAGTGATTCATATGAAACGAATCGAACTTGTTTTTAAAAAAGTCACTGAACTTTCTAAAAGTTCTAACGAAATAACAGCTTCAACAGTTGCATCAGCTCTGAATATAGGTAGAGCTAACGCGAGTTATGATTTAAATCGTTTATACGATGAACATCGTTTGTTGAAAATAAAAGGGAAACCGGTCCTCTATACTCTACCTCTAGATTCTCCAGTATCTACAAAAAATATTTTAGATACGTTTTTAGAGAAAAACCCTAGTCTTTTTTCTTCTATAGAACAAGCAAAAGCTGCTATTCTTTACCCTCCCCATGGTATGCCACTAATTTTATTGGGTAAAACAGGCGTTGGCAAATCGACATTTGCAAGTTTACTATATAAATACGCCTGTGAAATAAAACACTTCCCGTCTGATGCTCCATTCATTACATTCAATTGTGCCGATTACGCCAGTAATCCACAATTGCTGCTCAGTCAATTATTTGGTGCCAAAAAAGGATCTTACACCGGTGCAGATGCTAACAAAATTGGTTTAGTGGAAAAAGCAAATGGTGGTATACTATTTTTAGATGAGGTTCATCGATTGCCCCCTGAAGGACAAGAAATGTTTTTCCCTCTTATAGATCACGGGAAGTTCCGCCGTTTAGGCGAAACAGATATTGAACATCATACAAATATTTTACTAATTCTAGCAACCACAGAAACCCCCGATGACAGTCTCTTAAAAACTTTTTTACGACGTATCCCCATGATTATTCATATTCCCGATCTTAATAATCGTTCTTCGGAGGAACGATTTCAAATAATTTCTGACTTCTTAAGCAATGAAGCAATTGCCCTGAAAATCACTATTAAATTTTCAACCAATGCCCTTCGCTCTTTTCTCTACTATGATTGCCCCAATAATATCGGGCAATTAAAAGCAGATATAAAGATAACTTGTGCTAGAGCCTATGTCAAATTCATAACGATGGGCGAAAACAAAGAAATGCTTATACGCACTTCCGATTTGCCAAAGCATATAAGAACAGGACTTTATAATAGCAATGAACATCAAAGCTTATGGAATAATCTTATCGGTCAATATAAGCATTATTTTATTTTTAAATCTGACGCACAGCAAACAACGTATGTACCTAATTTTTTTAGCAATAAGAATAGTATCTATACTCTTATAGACTCACACTTTCATGAATTAAAAAAGAAAAACATTAACCAGGAACGCATTAATAAAGAACTACAAAACGATTTGAATTCTTATTTTGATAAATACCTAAACAATATTGATGAAACGATACCCTGCACTGACTTAACAACTTTAATCAACCCCAATATTCTACGAGTAATTCGTGAGGTTATTGGCTACTATCAAAAACAGTTAAATCACAAATTCAGTCAGCAAATTACGATTGGCCTAATCCTTCATATAGCAAATTCGATTGAAAGAATCAAAAGGAATCAACAAATTTCAAATCCAAATTTAAATAGTATACGTACTACTTATCCTAATGAATTCCATATTGCTTTAGAAAGTTTAAAAATCATCGAAAATGCTTTAGGATTTTCCATTCCTATTGATGAAGCTGGCTACCTAACAATTTTTCTGACTTTCAATTCTAATGAGCTACTGCATAAACATATCAAAAAAGTAAATATCATCATCATTGCTCACGGCAAACATACAGCTTCTTCAATAGCGGATACAGCGAATCGCTTGCTTAGCGTAACACACGCTATTGGTATCGATGTTCCGTTAAACAAAAGTGTTAGTGAAATATTGTCTATATTGAAGAATTTTTTTCAAGAACCTTTACATCAAAATGACACACTTTTTTTGGTCGACATGGGATCGCTGACAGCCTTAGGAAAAGAACTTGAAAGCCTTTTCTCCATTCATACAAAAACAATTCCATTGGTCAGTACACTCCATGCAATCGAAGCTACACGCCGCGCCACTATAGGAGCTTCCCTTTCAGAAGTTTATCAAGATGTTTTAGCAGTAAATACTATAATGAATGAACTGCATCCTAAAATTACTGCAAAAAAATATAATAAAAAAATCTATTATAGACCAGTTATCATCACAATATGCACTACAGGCAAGGGTGGTGCTTTGTTCTTAAAAGTTTTCTTAGAAAAGAATCTATCTTTAACAGATAATCTTGTTGAAATCCATCCTATTGCTTTTCAAAGTGAAGCCCTACTCACACAAGAATTAGCCCATATTCAACAAAAGCAAAAAATTCTTTGCATTATCACCCCTTTTGAACTTCCAAGTGAATTTCCCCAATATCACCTTAATGCAATTCTGAACAAGTCTTTACTTCCTACAATCCAAAAAGTTATTGATCAGGAAACACTTTTTCAAAAAATATCCGTTAGTCTGGACAATCACTTAAAGCACCTAAAATCAATAGACATTATCCCCCATATACGAAAAATGACAGAAGAAATTGCCCAAAAAACAGCTTTCAAAATAAGCAGCAGTTCCTTAATCGGCATTGTCCTTCATATTTCTTGTTTTTTAGATCGTTTGAAAGACGGGCCTTTTTCAACAGAAATATTCTCTGATAAAGAAAATTTCATTATGAATGATTATCTGCTATATAGCCTCATCAAAGATACTTGTACTTTTTTTGAAAAAACATTTACTGTTTATATTTCTGATGATGAAATCTGTAACATTATGTCATTTTACAAACAGAAATCCTAAAAGTCTGCATAGACGAATATCTCATAGAATCAACTATATGGCATAATCGTTGGGAAAGCATATAAACAAACAGTGTATATAAAAATAGCAGCCATCGATATATACTCAGAATATGAATATACATCGACCGACTGCTATGCTTATTTGCAACTTTGCTGTATTTTTCACTCCACGGAAGGTAATTTTCTAAAAGTTGTGCTTGCTAAGAAATGAGCTGTTCGGGAGGCTTTTAAACAGATATTTCAAACAGTTGTATTGGTTTATTTTATTATAGTTTTCTGTCTAATTTTCTTTATATTATACTATCTTCAATTCATTATTGACGCAGCAAGTGTGGCATGCTACACTTGTGTACGTAAACTTATGAATCTATAATACAGGAGGAGTTAACGTGAAAAAAATAAACAAAAAAATGATTTTAGCATTATGTTTTTCTATGGTTTTATCTTTTACGGTGATAAATTTTTCTAATATGAGTGCAGTAGGTTTTGCAGCTCCTAGTGAAAGTCAGGCAAAATCAGAAATTGATGCCTTAAAGGCAAAAGGATATTCTAATTCAGATATACAGTCTGTTGGAGCTATCGCGTTTGCAAGTAATAATTCAATATCTACCGTTGCAGCAAAGAAAACAAAATCCAATACGTGGAAAGATGTTCAAAAAATATTTAATGTAAGTGATGCTGCTTATAATGAAGCTTTACATAAAATACAGAATATGAAAAAATAATAGATTTAAAATGATAGATTCTAAGTTTATAAAAAATAAATTATGTTTTTAATGGAAATAATGATACCTTTTTATACTTTATTATTAATAGAAGAACCCTTATCTGCTTATAATTAATAGATAAAGGTTCTTTTTAGTAAAAAGGCAAGTACTAAAAGTGCTGTTACCAACTGACATATTGTCACGGTAACGGCATTTTTTCAAAATTCGTATTTTAGGCCGGGCAATAGCCACAGCGATGCAGATGCCTTTTTCACAAAAAGAAGAAGCGACGGATATGCTGCAATAGTAGTTATAGTATTACAATGCACCCTGCAAGATAGTTCAGAAACAAAAAAGCGACACAGCAAAGTCATCAGGTCGCTCTCACATTCGTATCGATTTTTTATATCAGCCAATATTTTCAGCTTTATCCTATTTTATTAGGCGGTAAACAAAGAAAAAAGCACTAGGTCATGTGCTTTTTTTCTTATAAATTTCTATTAAATTTTGTCTAAAACAAAGTAATCAGTTCTTACTTTCATATTGCCGTTATAGAAATTGCAGAAAGTGCTACCTTTACAGAAATTTTCTCTCCAATAACAAGACCATTGGGACAGTTTACATTTGCTCCTGTTGAAATGATATTTAGAACGTCTCCCGAATCTGTTATTAATTGCAATGTGTTCATTGCCGTTCCTTCTCCTACTTTACCATTGATCACCATACAATATTCCCCCTAGTATATTAAAGTCACAGCCAAATAGGCTATGCTGAAAGAAACAAATTGCTATTTTCTAAAAGTTATTTCCCCTATAATTCTTTAAATACACTTTACCCCTTTTTGTATAGTTATTCAGTTTTTTTACTTTATCTTTTGCCTAAGGCATTATTTTTCTCGATGCACAAATATTACAAGACAGATCATTTCTATCAAAATATGTTTTATTTTTACTAATAATTCTGACTATTCACCATTATCATTATATCATACTCACAGTAAAATACAATGACAGTCCAGCCTCACAAAACCGCTTAAGTGGCGGTGTGAGTAGTC
>Ga0302173_10001688_pt1 | contig 10981 bp, 10 predicted proteins | sample I_Fen_N3_1_FD_198785 | JGI IMG/M metagenome (GOLD analysis project Ga0302173, IMG submission 198785) | Peat permafrost microbial communities from Stordalen Mire near Abisko, Sweden - I_Fen_N3_1 | ecosystem: Environmental > Terrestrial > Soil > Wetlands > Permafrost | place: Sweden: Abisko... | reverse complement strand
CTGCACTTATTCCAAATTTTGCAACAATAGTATGGTCAGTCTTATTTGCATTAATTAATATACCGCCATAACCAACATTTGCTTCAATAAGAAATCCACTTTTGCTGACCCATTTCCAGCCTCCGCCAGCACCGAGAGCAAAATTAATAACGTCGGGATTCTCGGTATATATTGAATGATCTTCTAAAGCGTATATTTTTTTGCTATCTGTTGAAGCCAGCATTGTAAATCCTTCAACAAACCAGCCTGATGCGTATTTTTTACCAAAATATCTTCTGTAATACGGAGATATTGAATAATTTAAATCTTTTTCATTTTTGGTGTTATCAAATACATAATAAAAAGAAAGCCCTAATGAGGAATTATGATTTAAATGTCTTTCGTAACTAACCTGAAAAGATTGCCATAAAGGAGCCAGTGCATTTATTTTAATTTCATTGTTTTTCTGATAAGGATCAGTTTCATTTTGAGCATTGACAGAATAAAAAGCAGACAAAATGATAAGTAATAAAATTTTTTTCATAAAAAGTGATTTGAATTATTTTGCTCCAAAATTCACTTAAGAAAAAATAGAAAAGGTTTCAGAAGCTCAAAAATGTATAAAATGGTACCTATTTATTGTTATTTTTATATTCATTTGGTGTTTGACCGGTAATTTTTTTAAAAGCTTTATAAAAAGTTGTTTTTGAAGTAAAACCGGATTCCAGTCCCATCGCCAATAAATTATAGTTTTCGTATTCAGAATTGGAGATCATTTCCTTTACAGCTGCAACCCGATATTGATTAATGTAATTGGCAAAATTATCCCCTGTTATCGTGTTTACAATTAGCGAAACATATCCCGCACTTATGCCTAATTGTTCTGCAACTTTTTCCCTGTTTAATGTACTGTCGGTATAAATGTGCTGTTCTTTAAAAAGAAGTTCCAGTTTTTGAAAATAAAGATTATCTGGCGTGATAGATTCCCTGTATTCTTCAACTCTTCGGTCTTCTGAGATTTGAGTATTACTATATGAAATAGTTAAATCCTGGTTTAGAAAATTATAGACAGCCTCTTTGTTTTTGGCAAGTTTGTATCTGTATATACCCATATAAGACGTCCAGTGAATTATGAATGTTGCAGCTAAAGCCAAAATGCTCATAGTGGCAGAAAGGTCAAATTCAATAAATAAGCTGGTTAGGTAGATAATAAGAAAAGCAAATATCGATGAAGAAATGATTGTTAGTAAGGTAATGATCCATTTTTTTTCCTGTGGGTCTTTTAAATGTCTTATCAAAAAATAAGAATAACAAAGAAGAAATGGAATAAATGTAACTGCTAGGATAAGATGAATTAGACCAAGTATTTTGAATATATAAATGCTTGACTCAGGAATAGTATAAATTCCTGCAACATGATCAAGATCACGGGCAATATTAAGGATGGCAGAAAAAGCAAATGGAGTGAAATATAAATAGATTTTTTGCTTGCTTTTTGCAATTTTATCAATCCGGTTTATAATAAACAGGAATAGAAATGGCGGTAATAGAAATATCCACTCGATGTTATCAATAAAGTGTAGAAAAGGATGGACGGTAAGCACATCTTCAATCTCAAAAACATGATTTAGTAAAATAATTGAAAGTGCAAATAGTAAGTAGGCTAGATATTTATTTGAATTACTATTGAATAAGGAGGACTTTAAAATAATTAAACCTAAGACGATTCCTTGAAAAATTGCAATATTTAAAAGTGTTGTATAAATCAATTTTTTTAAGATAAAAGTTATTTTTGGATTTGCTTTTGAATATTAAGGTATTTAGGTACTCTTCAAAACATAGCTAATTTCACACGAAATAGCAAAGCGAATTTATAGTAATGTAAATGATTTTCTTAACGGATTAAGAAATGATTAACTAAAGTTATTAATTAATTGTATAAAAAAAATTAAGGAATTATTTAAGATTTTGATTTGAGAAATAAACCAGTTTTCTGCGTCAGTTGAGTAACGAATAATAATTCAAAAAGGGGAGCCGGATGATGAGAAAAAAAACAAGTGTAAATATGAGTTGCATCTTGTTTTAGAGTGATTCTAAAAAAGAAAAAATGATTCAAAGTTACCTTATTTAATAGTGTAAACGAAAAAAAGGCGCCAATAATCTTCAATTGGCTCCTTTTGGCTGTGATGAGCCGTAAAGGAAATATTTCACACCATTTTATGGAGGATTTGAAGAGATTGTCTTGCTATAAGTAGGTGCTGTCTTTTATTGGCTGTAGAAATTTGGTTTAGATGTACTGTTGGGGATTGAAGCAAAAATGTATTTAGTTTTATATATGATTTTGCTATAAAATTTAATCTTATAATTTTACTTAACGTACTAAGAGACAGCCTTAACTTTTTGTGGCAAAAAAGGTATCAACTTCAAATTTTATTTAAATATTTGAATTAATGAAATACAAATATTTAAAAATTTGCTTGTCATTTTTAAACAATTTAGATGGTCGGAATGTTTTAGTACGGACGATAAATCGTATGGATTTTTCGACACATCAGACCTAAATAAATTATATGTTATATATCACATATTAAATGGATAAATATCATTTTCTTGAGCTTCTTTTTATTCTACTTTTATTGCTGTAGTAATTTCTTGTTTATCAATTGCACATGCTTTTTTGCAGTTTATAATTCCAGCATTTCGCAGTTCTAATTAATTTTTGGAGTGAACTGAAATTCTTCAGAGATAGCATCTATAAATATTTAATAAACGGTAAAATTTAATGAGTAAACAGATGAAAACAAAGTTAAGTTTGCTGATTGTCATGGTCACACTGTTATATTGCTGCCAACAAAAGGAGTGGACAGGTTCTAATGACAATGGTGTTGACACAGATTCATCTGAAATCTCTGGCATCAGTGATAGGATGGTTAGAAAGTGGTTTTTAATGAATAGGGAATCAGACAGTATAATGTCTTCGGCACAACAGACTATCCTGCAGAAGAGAATGGAAGTGGAATCTCATCCGCCAGATGAGCGTGAGTACATTAATTCATGTATTGGGGAAGCTCAACAGCATCTTGATCAATTGAAGAAAAAAGTAAAATATATTAGAGGGTTTGCAATTCATATTGAAAAATATGATCCAGCTCTTCAGCATAAAATTGACTCATTAAAAGAAGACTATCTTCAGGAGAAATATAAGTTAGAAGATGCATTAAAAGATTTCTGATAATATATAATAATGTAATGAAGTTAAAAGTAACAGTTGATTAGTTTTACTATCTGCTATATTTATTCAATAACAAAAGCCCTATAATAGGGCTTTTGTTATTGAATTTGACTTTATACTCTATTTATATTTAATATTGATGCTTATAATATCCGAAGTCATATTTGTCGTTCTGGTATAATGCCCGTAACGAATCTCCAATGTATTCCAGTGTTTAAGACCGAATATTCCGTTTAAGGGCGTGAATTTCATTCCCATCCCAAAGAAACTGCTGTCAAACTTAGATAAATCATAATTGCTGGTATAATATTCGTCCGCTGCTGTATGTTCGCCATACGGTTTAAAATACTTCGTTCCCGTTTGAGTATAATACCTGTAAAACGGACTTATCGAGAAGGCCTGAGTTAATTTTACAGGAATTTCAAGATCGGCAGTATGTGCTTTTAAGCTCCAGTCATCAGTATAATACCTGTAATAAGCCCTAATGATTACATTGTCTCCCAGGAAATAACTTGCCCTGATCCCCAATGGAATTTTGAGTCTTGTATCGGGCATTTTTTCCTGATGTACAGATCCGTCAGTAAAATAAACCCTGTGAAACGGAAGGCTTAAATACCCGTTTTGGCTAATCACATCACCTACAAGCATTACCTGCAATCGCTGGTTGATCACCTGAGAATAACTTAAAGTTCCTGCAAAAGTATTTCGGTTTGCACTTCCGTAGCCTTCCTGACCCGGAGTACGAAGCTCAACAGGTTCAATTAATTTCAGCTGATCGAGAAAGGTTTGAAATTTAGCTGTAAACTCTCCGTTCCTGTCTCTTGTTTTTTGTGAAAAACTAATGTTTCCCCCAAAAGACTGGTAATCAAATTCAGTGGATGATGAAACTCCAAGACCAATTGTTCTTCCTGTTGCTTCATTTTCTCTTAAATAAGTCAAAGAAGGATAAAAACGATTGTCTGAAGAAGATGCAGATGAATTGGCACTCAAATCAATCATATCTGATGAGGCAGAAGTATAATGATCAATTCCAGCTTCAATATCAAAAGTATGTTTGATTCCGGTTTCTCCATATTTTACCAATTTTACGTCAATGGTATTGGCAATATCGGTAAGATGTTCAGAACCAATTCCTCCTGTAACGGCCGAATTGTCTCCGTTTTGCTTATAATAACTGGAAACTAAATTTACTTCTTCCAGTTTTAATTTTTTGCTTTTATAACTGGTAGAATCGGTAGGAACATTTTGTGCTCTTGTTTGAAATAATGCCAGTAAGGCAAATCCTGTAATGAATATTCTTTTCATTTTTTGATCGTATGAAAATTAGTTGCAACCACAGCCACCGCCGCTTTTTCCTGAATTTGCTCCGGAAGCTCCTTCACGGTAGGATTGAAAACTAAGTTCTGTTTTTTCGATTTTTCTGTTAGAAAGGACCATTTCAGAATCGTTGATTTTTCCTTTCTGGTATTCTTTTACCGATGTGCAAGAGGTGAGTAGAATGCCCGTAAAAGCAATGCTGCAAAATAGTACGAGCGCTTTTTGTTTTGGCTTTTTCATTTCAGGTTAATGTTTTTTGAAGTGTAAATTTTGTTGTTGTCGTCGATTATTATACAATATAGATCTGCTATCTGATCTATTAAAAACAAGCCTGCTTTAATACCCATAACTGCTATTGGCGTTGCCATTGCATCTGCAAATTCTGCGTTCCCGCTAATAATGGTTACACTTTTAATTCCTGTTATTGGGAGTCCTGTTTTTGGGTCAATAGTATGCGAATATTTTTTGCCGTTAATGGTCACGAATTTTTCATAATTCCCGGATGTTGCCACTGCTTTATTGGAAATTTCCATATAAGAAAATACCGCATTTGGAGCATCGGGATCTGCTACGCCAATGGTCCATTTTTTGCCATTAGGCTGTAATCCCCAGGCCGAAAGATCTCCGCTGGCATTAATAATTCCGCTTTCAACATCATGATTTAAAAGTATTTGTTTTGCCATCTCGGCAGCATACCCTTTTCCGATTCCGCCAAAACCAATTCGCATTCCCTTTTCTTTTAAAAATACGGTTGAGTTTTCTTTATCTAAAATGATATTTCTATAATCAATAAGGTGTACCATTTTGAGTGCTGTTTCGGCATCTGGTAATTCAGTCATTTTTTTGTCAAAATTCCATAGACTTTTATCGATACTTCCATAAGAAATATCAAAAGCTCCTTGTGTAATTTTAGAAATTCCAATACATCTTTCGATAAGATGAAAAACTTCCAGGTCTACTTTAACAGGTTTAATTCCCGCATTTTCGTTAATCAGGTTGGTTTGGCTGTCCTCTTTATAAGTAGTCAAAAGTTTTTCGATGCGTCTGATTTCTTCAATAGCAAGGTTAATACTCTTATTTCCAATATGCTCATTTTCTGCCACAACAGTAATAGTAAAGTTGTTCCCCATGAGTTTAAGGGATTGCGAGTACTTCTGTTTTTTCAGTATGTTACTTTTTGCTATCACAGATTGCTTTTATTTCGGCAGTCCACTGCTCAGGCGTAGTTTCAGGTTTTCCGTGCCAGGTTTTAAGAACTTTCCCATCTGCGTCAAGAAGCAGGGTTAGAGGAAAACTACCGTCTTTATTATAAATCTCGGCTAAATCCTCGTTTCTCTTTACCTGCTGGGGCGTTCCTATGTTTTTCTTTTTTCTTGGAAAATCAGCATTAACCAGTACCAAATTCTCATTGGCCATCTCTGTGAATGCCGGACTTTCCAGATAGTCTCTGCGCGTCACGATACAAGGCCCGCACCAGTCTGAACCGGAAAAGTTCAAGAGAATTAATTCGTGCTTTTCCTTTGCCACTTTTTTGGCATTAGTAAAGTCAGGTTCCCAGTTGATGGGAAGTACTGTCATTAAAAGGAACATTGTAATTAGTTTCATTTTGCGGAGTTGTTTTAAGTATATACGAAATAACGAATTGTTGGGTATCTTATTTTTTTTGCTTGCTTAAGATTCGATTAAATTTTAAATCAAAAAACTATTCCCTAAGCAGTCTGAACACCAAAAATATAACCCACGAGTGCTGACATTACCATGGCAAAAGTACCCCAGATACAAATACGTAATACCGCTTTTAAAGTATGTGATCCGCCAGCTTTTGCTGCCAGTATTCCTGATAGTGCCAAAAAGAGTATCGAAAAACCATACTGATAAAATACCATTTCTTTGATAGGGGCAAAAATAGCCACCAAAAGCGGCAATAAACCACCAATAATAAAGGATATGGCCGATGCAAAAGCTGCTGTAAGCGGGTTGGCTTGTGTGATTTCATTAATTCCGAGTTCATCCCGTGCATGGGCTTCAAGCGCATCATGAGCCGTTAATTCCACAGCAACCTGCCTGGCCAGTTCTTTATTTAATCCTCTTTGAATATAAATATCCGTTAATTCTTCCAGTTCTTCTTCCGGCAGGGTTTCAAGAGCAATTTTTTCTCTTTTCAAATCTGCAGTTTCTACATCAGCTTGGGAACTTACCGAAACATATTCACCTGCTGCCATGGAAAGTGCACCGGCCACTAAACCAGCTATGGCAGCCAGTAAAATAGGCTCTCTTGTGACACTTGCTGCTGCCACACCAATGGCTAAACTGGTAGTAGATAAAATTCCGTCGTTTGCCCCCAGGACAGCTGCCCTGAGCCACCCGCTTCTATTGATATAATGGTTTTCAACGTGCATAATTTTAATTTATAGTAGTTTAATCCAATCCGGATCTTCAGAGGTTTTTGGAACGCCTCCAAAATTAGTTTTTAGAAACTGTCTTATTTGTAATGCTGTTTTGTTTTGTGTAGCACTTTTCCAGTCATTGATATCATAAATATGAATCTGCTTTGCATTTGCGTTTGTAACAAATGAAATTCGGGATATTGAATCCTTATATTTTTTTATTTCATTTAACATCTCGCGATTTGGCACCACAACAAGAATGTTTTCCCAATCAAGAAAATTCTCAGGGATATCCTCACGGTCTTTTAATCCTAAAAATTCAATAAAGGCTTTTATTTTTTGATCATTAAGCCTATTTATGTCTAAATCAACCTTTTTTAGAATAATGTGGAGATTTGTCTCATCTCTAATTATACCCATATTAAAAATATTTTGTTTTTTTATTATAAAGTTACATCAACCTGTTGTAATATAAGAGATTAACGCCCCTAGAATGATTCTAAATTTTATGATGTTATTTTTTAAGTACCAATGATGGTAAAACTTTTTAACGTTACTTCATTCAAGGATATCCACAGTAGAAATTTTTCTTACCACTGTGGATTATAACTGTTTTAATCAGATCCTTTAGCGAAATGATCAAAGTATATTACCTGATTTCAGAATGTCTGATTTCTCCGCCTGTAGTGCCAGTTTGCTGACCAAAGTATAAAACTGCCAGACAGTATACCAGTATAGCTAAAGCAATATAATTAGCATACGATTTCTTTTTCCAATTGCTCCACAAAGCAACTATCGAACCTATGCCCAATACATAAGATAATAGAGCAAATACTTCTGCTTTTTCTTCATGTTCATGGATTAAACTTTTAGAGATTCCGTCAATTTGTTTTACCACGTGCTCGGCGCCTTCGCCTGTTGCTATTGCCGCAAATGCTGTTATTGCTCCCAGTATAAAAATACAGTAAGCCGTTCTTTTTACAATTTCAGATTTTACTATAAATCCGCCAATGAGTACCAATAAACCTACAATGGGTATGATAATAGGCAAGTGGTTCAATACTAAATGATAATGTGCTCCGTTCATAATGTTTTGTTTTAAATTATTAATTTTTATTCTTCTTTATTTTTCATTTTCATAAGTAAGGTATAAGCTCCGTTGGTAACAATTTTTTTATTTTTGAACTTTTCAGGGTTTAAAATCTCCAAATAGCCGTTTTCTTTGGCTCCCACGGCAACTTCTGTCATTTCATATTGTTGCTTTCCGGTTTGGGTAAAAACATAGTCTTTACTCTCAAAGGTCACAATACTTAATTCAGGTAATGCATTGGCTAAGCCCGATGTTGTTTCTATTTCGGCATTCATGTACATGCCGGGTAAAAGGTATTTGTCATACTTTACAAAATGGCAATGTACCTCTGTGTTTCCGTTAGAGTTAATGTCTTTGTTGATGAGTATGATTTTGCATTCGTACTTTTTATTGGGCGCTGCATTACTGTAGGCAAGCACTTTTTGCCCTATGGCAAGCTGTGCAATATTGGTATCATAAACGTTAAGGTTTAAGTGAATGTCGCTGGGATCTATCAGCTCAAACATTACTTCACCCGGAGCGATATATTTGCCTATATTAATGTTGACCTTGCTTACAAACCCTGTTATAGTACTCAAAATGCTGATACTTTTAGAAATTTTATTGGCTGACAAATGATTCGGATTGATATTAATCAGTTTGAGTTTTTCTGATAAAGCGTTTACTGTTATACGAAGGCTGCTTGCTTCAGATTCTGCTAATTGAGTTGTTTTATCGCTACTGGCTTTAGATTGATTAAGATCTTTTTGACGTGCGAATTCCATCTCAGCAAAATGCAGTTTAGATTTTGCCATAAGATAATCTTGCTGTAACTGAACATATTGCTGATCTTGCAAGGTAGCTATTACTTCCCCTTTTTTTACCTGCATTCCGGGTAAGAGTTTGCTGTTTATCAAATATCCTCCAAGCGGAGCATTTACAGATACTAAATTTTGTGGCGGAACATCTATTTTTCCGTTTAATTTTATAACCGTGGCAATATTTTTCTGTGTTAATTGGGCAGTTGCGATACTTGCATTTTTGAATTGCGCATCAGTAAGTATTACACTATTTTCGTTTACGGGTTTTTCTATTACTGTTTGTTCTTCGGTTGTGTTTTTGCATGCATTTAGTATAAAAAGCATACTTATAAACAAGGATATATTTTTCATTTAAGTGTTAATTTGAAGTGATAAAATTAAGTTCGATACTGCTCTGGTTTAGTGCTCTTACAGCTTCTAAATAATTGCTTTGTATGGCAATTGCCTGATTGATTACCATTACAAATTCCAGGAAATTAATTTCACCGTTACTAAATTGTTTATTAGCCGTTTCTTTAATCAGCGTGGCATTTTTCATGCCTGAGTCTTCAAAATATTGCGTTATTTTGGTATTGCTTTTATGAGCAGCCATTAATTGTTTATAGCGATTCTGTAAAAGTTGTAATTGCATTTGATATTCATTTTCTGCAATACTTTCTCCAACCTTAGATGCTTTTATTTTGGCACTCTGGCTTCCTTCAAAAATGGGTATTCCCAGTCCCGCCTGTACAGAGCTAAAGCGATTGCTTCCGTCATAATAGTTGTTATCAGGTCCCATGCCTTTAAAACTATTGTTAAAGTAGCCTATAGTGAGATCCGGGAGGTATTTTGATTTTTCTAATTGCGTTTGTGCAGCAGCATTATTTTTTTGTTGCTGCGACAGTTTTAAAAGGATATTATTCTCAACTCCATCATTCATGGAAACAAGAGGACATTTGAGACTTTTTTCTAAAGGAGTAACAGTATTCTCTGAATTCAAAAGTACCTGAAGCTCTAATAAGGTAGTCTGCATCTCCTGTTGTAGCTGCACCAATTGTATGGCAATGGCAGCTCTTTGGTTTTCGGCAGTAGTTTTTTCCAGAATATTACTTTCTCCTTTTTGCAATCGAAGATTTGCTTTGGCATAAAAGCCATTAAAAAGTGTATCTGCTTGCTGTAATAGTTTTTCTTTTTCTTTATAATAAAGGAAGGTATAAAAAACTTGTGTTACAGCCTTTTTTATTTCGTGCTCTTTTAATGTAGTACTTAATACCGAAGTTTTCCATTGTTCTGATAACAGCTGTTTTTGTTTTTTATAAATGGTAGGAAATGCTATAGTTTGTGAAATACCAAATCTCGTATCATCATAAGCACTATTTATTTGTCCTGCTTCTGCAAAAACGGTTGTTTTAGGAATATCAGATCCTGATTTAATAAGTGCTTGCGTGTACTCCGTTCTTAGCTTTTCGTTTTTTATACTATTGTTTTTCTCAGTTGCCATTTTTAATGCCGTTTCAAGACTTATTTTTTCCTGTGCATGTGCAGCTGAAAAAACAGAAAAGAAAACCAGAACAAACGCTGCTTTTTGAGTTAAACTTTTTATTTTAAAGCCTTTTTCAAACAAGATATAGAGCAGGGGCAATACAAATAAGGTCAAAAAGGTAGCGACTAACAAACCACCTATTACTACTGTTGCCAGAGGGCGTTGTACCTCGGCACCTGCGCCGTTGCTTAAAGCCATTGGCAAAAAGCCCAACGAAGCGACAAAAGCAGTCATTAACACAGGACGAAGTCTTGATTTTGTTCCTGTTAAAACAATTTGAGCGAGATTTTTCATTCCGTTATTTTTAAGTCGGTTAAATTCAGCGATTAGTACAATTCCGTTTAAAACGGCTACTCCAAACAAAGCAATAAAACCTACACCGGCACTAATGCTAAAAGGCATACCGCGCAAGGCCAGGAAGAATATTCCCCCAATTGCAGATAGTGGAATTGCAGTGTAAATAAGCAGTCCATGCTTAACGGAATTGAACGCAAAAAAGAGTAAAATAAAAATTAGTACCAGAGAAACAGGAACGGCAATCATAAGACGGTCTTTTGCCTGATTTAAATTCTCGAATGCACCACCATAAGTAACGTAATAACCTGCAGGCAATTTTAGTTCTTTGTCTACTTTGGCCTGTAATTCATTTACGAT
>Ga0302173_10001686_pt1 | contig 10983 bp, 14 predicted proteins | sample I_Fen_N3_1_FD_198785 | JGI IMG/M metagenome (GOLD analysis project Ga0302173, IMG submission 198785) | Peat permafrost microbial communities from Stordalen Mire near Abisko, Sweden - I_Fen_N3_1 | ecosystem: Environmental > Terrestrial > Soil > Wetlands > Permafrost | place: Sweden: Abisko... | reverse complement strand
GAGTGGCGAAACGGTAGACGCTCCTGGGCAGGACCCAGGTTATCTAGGTTCAAATCCTAGTATCAGTTTAGCGACTGAGAGTATGGTACTATTGTAGGCTTCGAGACCTACCTCACACACCAGTTATTTGGTAAATGTATGCACCAACATACTAACTAGGGTTCGTCCCCGGTTGTATCTCTCTGAGCGATAAGTGCCAACGTAAGCAAGAAACCTTCTCCGCACAAAAGGTTGGTAATCCTGGGTCTGGAGCGAACGACTTAATAGAGAAAAAGTGAGAGAAAGCTGGATATTTGTACCAGCACCAAAGATTTTAGTTTATGCAGTGTCATTGATCTGGATTGAGGCTTCGTCTCGGTCACGTAGGTTACGCAAAAGGATCATGCGCGTTAAGTCCGAAATAATGTCGGAAGTTGCGTACAAGATAGCCGCCCTAGGAAGAGGTTATGGAGGAAACAATGGAAAACATTAGGCCAAGGTTCGATTCCTGCCCACTGCGCCAGTTAGATTTTTGCGGCAGTAGCTCAGTGGATAGCACACATGAGATGTAGGAACAACATCAATAGTTGCTGGCTAGAACGATGAAGAATTAGAAATAGATCAGAACGCGACTGATTGAATGCTAAGAGATAATCAATTTGGGAGAGCAATCAGTTTCTAACTGATAGGTCGGTGGTTCGAATCCATCCTGTCGTACCAAATATATTTTCACATTTTATGTACAATGTGAAGAAAGTAGTGTATAATTACTTATCAAACAAATTAACGATCGAGTTGATTTGGTAAGTTCCTTAAAAATTTAGAAGTTAAACTAAAACGGTATTTCGTAAATTCCGCGAAATTCTTGGAAAAGAAAGTTATCCAGTTCGTCTGGTTCATGTAAAACAACACTTACCATATCAAGTAGTGAAAAACTTAATACTGTTTAGATCCTTACATTGATGATATTGTTTATCCTCAATCGTGAGATTCCTGGTTGCCGGTTCGGCACAGTGTAAGGTATCATTTTAAAACATACTTCACAGGGATGTCGAGACCAGCAAAGAGAAAGACTTTGTAAGCATGTTTTAAAATGATAACATTAGAATTCATTTTAAAATTCACATACTGGTTAGATTATGTTTAACACAGACGGTACGCTGGTCCTAGAGGATTTGTGAATTTTAAAATGATAACCCTGAAAAGATAGTCCGTGACGATATGATGTGATCAACCTTTATGGTAACTAAGCACAGACAATAACGGGTGACAATATTAGGAATCATTTTTAAACATCTTAACCCTAAGACTAGGGGTTGTGGTAGCAGCGTAACGTAGGGTTAAAGCCGTTCGATTCGGTTAGCCAAGAGTCTTCTTGGTGTCAAGGTGGCATATATTCATAGATACGTGAGAGGGTTCAACTCCCTAAGATCGGTTTAAAATGATTCCCCAAGACAATACCTAGTGACGATATTGGGAATCATTTTAAACCGATCTTAAATGCTAGTTCGATTCTAGCCCTGGGTAAGAGTAGCATAATTTGTCCTAATGCGAAGATTTGTTTAAAATGATAAACGAAAGATTACAGACTGAGACACTTTCGGGAATATAATGTGTGCCGAAGATGGACTGTGCCGAAAGGTTAATTCTATTTAGGATAAGTATGTTCCATTCAGTTATGGGTATATGGCGCAATCGGTAGACGCGTTAGATTCAGAATCTAAATCCTGAGAGTTCGAGTCTCTCTATACCCACCAAAAACGGTCAACCTTATCGGAAGCTAATTGCATAGGTGTAGTCAATTAAAATCCCAATTGATGAACTAAGGGTAAAAATAAAATGGTATTGAGAGAGCGAAAGCAGTAATGCTCGTGTACTCTTACTCTCTAAGATTTTTGGGGCTTTAGGTTAAACGAATTTGCAAACTTTAGGAAAGAATCGTTTGTGATGGCTAAAACCGTTTATATGACACCCGTACGGAGCATAGGGCAGTAGCACATCACGATTGATACCGTGTGTAGCGAAATCCGAGAGAAGTATCACCTCGGTTAAACAGGAATCCGAACGTACGAAAGACATATAAAAGATACAGGTTCAAACCCTGGATGTCCCACCAAATTTGGTATGTAATTCAAGCAGTTATCAGAAGTGTGTAACAGAAGCTCAACTACTGTTGCTTAAGTCTGGGTCACAATGGGTAGTAACCGTGACACTGTGGAAGGTTAAAGTTGAGCCTTACTTCTAATTACATTCCGAAAAGATTATACTGTGATAGCTTAATGGGTGATAATCAAATTACGTAATAATGATTGTCAATTCTCAATCGTACGGATTTAAAGTAGGTGGGATTAGCTACCCCAGCAAACTAAGTTTGTTGTTTTTGAATTAAAAAGCACTTCGATCTAAAGAAGATTATGGAGGTTCAATTCCTTCTCACGGTGCCAGTTTCCAAAGCCTGTAATCAGGTCTGCCACGACAGTAGAATGTGGAGTGAATGCTGAAGCACTTAAAAATTAGTGGGTTGTGCTGACTGTCCTACATGAAGCCGTTTATATGTTTGAGGTTAACAACATTTCGAGATACTACTTTACGTCAATGAGGGTGAAAAGTGTAGCCGCGGTTACTAAAGTCGTCCAGGAGTGGAAAACTTGGGCGCAAGAATTTTTTAACTAGGAGTTTTGATATGTCATTCGAAGATGCTGGTTGGCTTAAAAAGCGAGATGAAAAAACTCAACCTTGTAACCCAGTTATTTTTATCTTTTTGGTGATCTTACTTGTGATAACTTGTATTGCTCTGTTTTCAAAGTGATGAATTTTGTAGTCTAGTGAAACAGTGGTTAGTCAGTGCGTAATAGTACAGAACAATTAGCTAGGTAAACGGCGATGCGGACAGTTTAACTGTTGATAAATATCGAAGCGCATCTTAATGATAATGTGTGCAGCCTGCTACATAAAAGTTTTGCGGTGTAAGTATAATGTGCTGAGGTTTTGCTCTTCCAACCTTCAAGAAGTTGGTCTCTATCGGTGGTTCGAATCCACCACACTGCGCCAGGCATAATCCATTCCAGGTTTAAAGGTGAAGTACATCCTGTTTAAATAAAACCTTAAGTAACGCATTAGGTGATGGAAGCCTAATAATAATTCTGATATGATAACTTTATGTGTTATAATAAATATAACAAATAATTTTATATAAGTTTATTATGTGAATTTATATAAGATAATGCTCCGGTGGGGAAATTGGTAAACCCAGAAGACTTTTACGGAACATCTGCTAATGCGGGTGTTCAAAAAAATCTTCCGCGCAAGCTTCCCGGTTCGAGTCCGGGTCGGAGCACCACAAAATTTAAAAAGAACCGTTATATTGGGTTATCGGCTGTATTATTCCAATATGCTTTTTGTTCTTTATGCCTCGGTGGTGGAACGGTTTACACAGCGGTCTAAGAAGCCGTCCCCGAAAGGGTTGAGAGTTCGAATCTCTCCCGAGGCACCAAGATTTTAGAATAAGAAAAACAATAACAAATTTACCGCTGTTCGTTCAACGGATAGGACAACTCTCTTCTAAAGAGTGAATGTGGGTTCGATTCCTGCACGGCGGACCAGAATATAAGAACCGACTTGATGGGTTATCTTCATTATTATCCCATTGAAACTTTTGTTCTTTTGATTATAGCAGGGAAGTGGAACGGATACTTTAAACCACACAAGTCTCATAAGCTTGTAATAGCGGGTTCGACTCCCGCCCGTTGCTTCCAGTATTTGCGTGAGTGGTGGAACTGGCATACACGTTGGTCTTAGAAGCCAATGCCGAAAGGATTGAGGGTTCGACTCCCTTCTTACGCACCAATTTTTAATGGGATCATATGATGTTGAAAAAATTAATATCAAAATTCTATTTTGATAAAACTGAAAAAAGCTGGCAATTTCCATTAGGTTGGATTACCTTGGTAATTTGTTTGATGTATATGACAATTTATGCATTTCAACTTCATCTATTACATTGGATTTTTGTTGGTTATTTATTGTGGTCACTGTATGTAATTTTACCAACGTTTAATAAAACTTCAAACGAGTTAATGTATGATGGTTTATTTTATAATCTGTCTACATTAATTACGATTGCATTTTTTATCTGGGGTGTAGATGGTGGTAACATACTAAAGCATTTAACATTGGATTTAATGAATTTATGGGATGCAATATTTGGATATTCTAAATGTGTATTTGAAGAAAATTTTTGTAATTTAACATTCGATTTTTGGCGTAATTTTGGAACACGAAATATTGATAATTGGTAAACCAGATTGAAGATGATATAAATAAATTTTATACGGGAATGATATGATGAAAAAACTAAATGATAATTTGTCAATAGTGAATGATGATTTTCCTAGAATCGCTAAAGCAATTAATTTCCTATGGGGTGAAAAAGAATTTTATCCTTACATGAACAAATTGATTAATGATTCAAGAGACGGAAAACGTCAAGGATTCAAATTGAAAATTTCACTTGCATTAATGGAAATTGTTAATATTCATGATGCAGAGTTTCCAAATTTAGTTCCAGTTGTAAAGGATATTTGGTTAGTTTGAATAAATGGGCTGCTAGTATAGGGGGAATTACAACTGCCTTGCACGTAGTAAATCGGAGTTCGAGTCTCCGGCGGTCCACCAGGTTACCTTTTTGTATAAATAATTTCAAAGGAGATTATTATGCAAAGAGCAGATCAACGAAAATTCCATTACTTGTATAAAATTACCAGAAATGATGGTAGATTTTATATCGGAATGCATTCAACAGATAATTTAGAAGATGGATATTTTGGTAGTGGTAAATTAATAACTAGGTCAATTAAGAAACACGGAATAGATATTCATACGAAAGAAATTCTGGAATTCTTACCATCTAGACAGTCACTGAAAGATAGAGAAAAGGAAATTCTCACTGAAGATTTAAGAGCTGATACTAAATGTATGAACATCGCTCCAGGTGGAGGTGGTGGATTCAACAATATCGAGCATCAGAAAAAATGTGCAATGGCTGGCGGTAAGGTTGGTGGAATAGTAGCAATGAATAAACTAAATGCCAATCCTGAAATTAGGAAAAAGTCTTTTGCAACAAGACAGAAAAACGGATCTTTAGCAACCTTTGGAATGTTGGGGAAAAATCATTCTGTTGCAGCTAAAGAAAAGATGAGTCTGGCTGGAAGTGGTGAAAAGAATTCTCAATATGGATCTTGTTGGGTAACTGATGGTGTAAAACCTATCAAGATCAAAAAAGAAAATTTAGATGAATATCTCTTGAATGGATATTTAAATGGTAGAAAGGTTAGTGTTGTTTGAGCGGGTATGGTATATGGGTTGTGCCCTAGCCTTCCAAGCTATAGAACCCAGTTCGAATCTGGGTACCCGCTCAAACAATATTGATAGATGTTTGCGTAACGTGAGGAATAGGTATACTTAGCACCCACTAAACATGGGCGCAATGTGAAGGTTCAAATCCTTCTCTGTCGATATAATGGGGGTGTAGCTCAGCTGGGAGAGCGGCTGCTTTGCAAGCAGTAGGTAGCGGGTTCGAGTCCTGTCACCTCCACCAAATTTTAAGAGGTAGCATATGATATTAACATTTGAAGAATGGGTTGAAAGATATATTAATAGCAGTCTAAAAGATTCGTTAAAAAGTTTATCTGAATTCCATGATATAAATGTTGATGAAGAGTATGAAAATATTTGTAGAGATCAATATAACTGGTACTTAACAAATGTTCAACCTAAGTGATATGAAAATGGACAGTTTAGTGAATCCTAAATCTAAACAAGATATACTTCAACTTTTTGAAGAAATACATCGAGAGTTGAAGAACATAATGGATCATTTAGACCATGTCTATGATGAATGTGAAAAAGATTAAATGCGTGTGTAGTTTAGTGGTAAAATCAAACGTTGCCAACGTTTAGTTGAGGGTTCGATTCCCTCCACCCGCACCAGATTTTCCTGAGCCTTAGCGGGCCAGTCTAGTTGAATACGGATCGTTATTCGGTATTTGACAGAATGATCAAGATTCTCCAAGAGTTAGATAACGTGAGGGAGAAAGCAGGAAAAAGAATATAGCAGAGTAGAGAAGCTTGGTCATCTCACTAGCCTCATAAGCTAGAGATCGTTGGTTCAAATCCAACCTTTGCAACGGGGAGGTAGCTCAGTTGGTTAGAGCATTGAAAACGAGACTACAAACAGGTCGACTCTATGGTTGCAGCAGTAGTTATGCATATGTCGGTGGTTCGAGCCCACCCCTCCCCACCAAATAATATAAATAGAGATTATAAGATTTTGCCCTTTTAGTATATTGGTATTACAGTTGCCTTGTAAGCATCAAAACGTAGTTCGATTCTACGATGGGGCACCAAATATAGCGGGTAGGGAAGCCACCACATCAGTCTCATAAGCTCGATGCATCGGCCGTGCGAATCGGTCACCCGCTTCCATTTTTCATTAACAAAAAGGGGAAAAGAAAATATGAAGAAATTAGTTATGATCGCAGCTTTGGTTGCAGCTTCCACAATGGCTATGGGAGCAGAAGTAGGTATCCGTATGGGTCAATCTGGTGGAAACAGTCTTGAAAGTAATCAAGCTGGACTCACTACAACGGGTGTGACACTCGGTACTAAGTTTGGAGATTTTGGAGCAGAACTTGCATATGATCGTTCAATGGTGAAGTCTACTTCAGTTGTTGAATATTCACTTACTGGTTCATATTCAGTTGTTAAGTTTGGTGCATTAGATGTTCTAGGTAAAGCCGGAGTATCATACATCGATCCAACGATTGGTAGTAACGGATACGCATTGGCTGTTGGTGTAGGAGTTTCATACCCATTGACAAAATCTGTTAGTTGGGTAGCGGATTATTCTTACAAGGTCGGTCAAGAACGTGTAAGTCAGTTTAATGGAAATCAAGTCAGTACAGGTATTAAGTATTCTTTTTAATTAAAAAGTAATCTTTCTTAAAATGCCTGGATAGCTTGAAGGTTATTCAGGCATTTTTTAAATGTCTTAGGAACTCGAGGAGAAAAGTTTATGTCAAATGAATCACAGAAAATAAAACATTCAAAAAGAATTCACAATGACGAAACAAAGACAAAGAAACAGGTTATAATAGGTAAAACGTTCAATGCTAATGTAAGTGTTCCAGGTAAATTTACCAAACGACACGCAATGAACTGTGGAAACCCAAATTGTGTAATGTGTGGTAATCCTAGAAAATTTTTCAAAGAGCTTACCATGCAGGAAAAGAAATTTAAACAAACTGAAGATTTTTAGAAAGGACGAATATCATGGACAGGTACCCATTAGTATTAACGTTAGACAGTGCCGGACACCCACAGCGTTGGTCAACATGGGAAGAAGGAGTCGTCTACAAGGTAAAAGATTTGATTGCATGGTCTCTTGGTGACGAAACCGTTTACCATGGTGGAACATCCCGTGTAACAGGTTTGGAATCAACGGTTTCAGTTCCTTCTATTGTTGCTATTCGTAACCTTGGAAGAACAAAGACCCGAAGTGTTCCTTTGACAAATAAGAATTTGTTCGGTCGAGATCGTAACACTTGTGCATATTGTGGAAAGCATTTGGTAGGTGAAGATGCTACACGAGATCACATTATCCCACAATCTAGGGGTGGAGCAAACACCTGGATGAATTGTATTTCTGCTTGTAAGCAATGTAACAATCACAAAGATTGTATGACACTTGAAGAAGCAAGAATGCAGCTATTGTTTGTACCGTATGTTCCTAATAGGAGCGAAGCTTTGATTTTGTCTAATAGACATATCCTTGCAGATCAACTTGAGTTTTTAACCAAGACGATCCCGGCTCATTCAAGATTGCATTAGACAGATATGGAGAACGGGCAGGATGGTAATGCAGCGGATTGCTAATCCGTAGGCCGTGGGAACACGGTCAGTGGGTTCGATTCCCACGTTCTCCGCCAATTAACTGATTTTTAACTAGATGGAGATTTCCAAATGAAAGATAAAAGTGTAAAACGTGCTGAAGCCAATGTTCGTAACGCTGCTTGGGCCAAATTGACCCCAGCACAAAAGCTCGAAAGGTTGGATAAGGATTCTCTCGGTGCTTCCAAGCAACGGAAGAAGCTAGCAGCTTTGATGGCAGCATAAAGGGTAAGGTCGCACCTTACAAAGTCTCAGTTTAACGACTTATCGAAAGATAGGTTGGGCGAAAGTCTTACGGGTAAAGGAGACACCGGAACATTAAATTCCCTAAATGTTCCAAGAATTTCAGGGAAGTAGTTCAGTGGTAGAACGGTTGCATCAACGTCGTTTTTGGATTTTTGTTATTTTAATAACCGTGCTTAAATGATTATCCAAGCTGCCTGTCGAAGGTTCGAATCCTTCCTTCCCTACTATAAATAATCATTTTGATGGACAGTTGAAATGAAGCCACATGAAATTTGTGAAATGGCTATTAAAGGTGGAAATTTTCGACCTATAGCTGATAAATATGCTAGTGAATATAGCAAATTTTTAATGAACATCCAGATATGTTTAAACATATTGGTGACATTGAAATGTTTAGAGTGATGAAATACGATGAGAAGATTTTTTTATTCGATGAAGATCGAATGATTTTTATTTGTTCAGTTTTGTTTTTTCCTTATGAAGATGATGCTAGAGTTGTTGATTCAATTTGGTTGGATTCTTCATATGAAGGTAAAAGAATATTTTCAAAAGTTTTGTGGTTCTTAAGAGCACACGAAGGAATAAAGAAATTAGTTTTAGGTGATCATCACTCAAAAGATACTTACAACCTGTTAAAAGCGGGTGGATTATCTAAGTTTTCAAAAGTCTGGTTTAACTCAAATACACAAAAGAAAGAAAAATTTAGTACTGATAATATAGATGATTTTTATTCTGGACACTCAAGTGAATGGAAATTAATTCTTGAATCAAATTCAAATGGTGATATGGTTATTGAAGAAATGAAAGGTTATCGTTTTTCGTTTATAACAGATTTATCTTTAGGATTTACTCGTGCTTCATATGATTGGCAAATAGAATAAAGTTTACTTTATTTAACATACAAATTATAATTACTTTAATAAATAAACAAATAGTTCTTAGTAGTAAGTAACCGAGACAACTACTTTAATTCAATAAACTGCTGGCAAAGTCGATAAATTTCTTCTCAGGATGTGCAGTTGAAAGAACTATTTGTTTTTGAATTTTTAAACTTTAGATAACCGGAGATTATTGATTATCTAACTTTACTCTTATTAAAACACTCTGTGGGTTCGATTCCCACGCTGCTAAGCTGGTTGCGGAGAGCAAATGCTCAATGTCATTTTTGTTATCTAAAGTTTAAGAATTTCAGGTGGTGTTGTGGATTAGCGTTCACACGTGATTAGACCGGCCGGTTGGAACAATGGGTAGCTAGAAACTCAACGTTCTTTATGTAGATGGCAGTAAAGTTCGACTCTTTGCCTACATAGATCATCCACTTGATTTAGAATATGGAAAGTTATACACTTTGGAAGTGTCACTGTTTGGAAAACAGTTGAACTGGTGAAAACCGGTTAGGGTTCGATTCCCTATCTTTCCTCCAGAATTTGGAAGCGTGCTAGAGTGGTTTATTGGACCGGTCTTGAAAACCGGAGAGGGTTAATAGCCCTCCGTGAGTTCGAATCTCACCGCTTCCGCCAGTCGATTTGAAGACTTTAAATTTAAAACAGCCGTTGGTAAATTGGTTATCTACTTTTATTTGGTTTAAAAACCCTAGAAGGTTCGATTCCTTTACGCGTGGTGGGCCAGGACGCAATTCCCAATTCCGTTTTTGCTGTTTTAAATTTAATGTTTTTGGAAGTTGGGGCTATGGTAGTAAACAGGTTTCGAAAGCCTGCCCACTTGGCAACCGGTGATGGTTCGATTCCATCAACTTCCGTATTCGACATTTTGGCAGATTCCTATAAATAAAATAGGAGGAAACCGATATGTCAAAACAAAAGAAGTACCATTTCATCTACAAAACAACTTGTAAAGTTACGGGTAAATTTTATGTAGGTATGCATTCAACAGATAACTTGGAAGATGGTTATCTTGGTAGTGGGAAAATTTTGGGTTACTCACGCAAAAAATATGGCGATGAGAACCACGTGAGAGAAATTGTCGATAAATGTTTATCAAGAGATGAACTGAAGCAGAGAGAAAGAGATATAGTAAATGAAGATTTACTGAAAGACCCACTTAACATCAATTTGAAATATGGTGGTGAAGGTGGATGGAGTGAATTATCTAAAGAGCAGCGTTCTTTCTTGGGCAAAATTGGTGGGTTTTCTAATAGACACTTATGGTCAAATGAAACTAAAATTAAAGTAAAACGTGCTCTAAGCATTAGTTGTACAAAGAATAATATAGATTTATGGGCTAATCATAGAGAGAAAATGTTAAATGGAACTAGGAAGGCTGCTATTGCTGCTTTATCTAATTCATCTAAAATTAAAAGAAAAGAAACATTATCTTCTAGAAGACCTCATGATGGTGAAAAGAACAGTCAGTTTGGAACTTGTTGGGTAACTAATGGTGTAAAACCTATCAAGATCAAAAAAGAAAATTTAGATGAATATCTTTTAAATGGATATTCAAGAGGAAGAATATAAGGGTTATGGGGGTACGGGGTACCAAACGGACTTGAAATCCGTCCCACTTAGCAATAGGTGATAGTTCGAGTCTATCATGACCCGCCAGTTTTTTATGAGGAGGTTCGCATGTCCCAGCTAAACGCAATAAAGGTCAGTTAAAACAAACAGTAGGAGGTTTAACTTCTAAATTTAAACGAATGGCGGATCTTTATAGATATTTTGCCAGTGGTTGGACGGGTTTAGATTTTAGTGATGAGTCATTGATTGACATGTTCAATAGTGAATCATTTGGAACTCATGTTGATAAAAACAAAAATGGATTCTATGTTGGTAAACAATGGTTAAATGTAACCGT
>Ga0302173_10001682_pt1 | contig 11004 bp, 12 predicted proteins | sample I_Fen_N3_1_FD_198785 | JGI IMG/M metagenome (GOLD analysis project Ga0302173, IMG submission 198785) | Peat permafrost microbial communities from Stordalen Mire near Abisko, Sweden - I_Fen_N3_1 | ecosystem: Environmental > Terrestrial > Soil > Wetlands > Permafrost | place: Sweden: Abisko... | reverse complement strand
CTGAATATTCCCTACTCCCCGCTGTCTTTGTGCTTTCAGGTATCTTCCCAACTGAGCATTACTCATTTGAGGAGCCTCTGCCGAAGTAATAAAGAATTCCTCCGGATTGACTCGGATTGTCGTATCCTTGCTCGATCCTTTTGTGATCTTTTCTCGCATTCCGTTGAAGTTTCGCTGTAAATAGGTTGTTAATTTCCAACGGTATACGGAGTCCCAAGTGATTGTTTCGGCAGTTAATCTTGACGTAAGTTTCTTTCCTTCAAATTTTTCGAGGGAAAAATGATAACCGGTATTATTAGATACTTCATAGCGTTCAATATACATGATGACACCTTTCCCAACTTCCATTTGTACATTGTGTACATTATCCTGCTTGATCGGCTTGACGTATTTGTCTTCAAAACTAATCATTTTCTTGTTGCCATACGGTATGATATACCCGCCTACGGTGAATGATATGGCAGCAATGACTGCCGCTGAAAGGAAATACGGAAGCATTAATCTCCTGAAACTAACTCCACTGGCCAATATCGCGATAATCTCCGTATTGCTGGCCATTTTTGAAGTAAAGAAAATTACGGCAATGAATGTGAACAGCGGACTGAACATATTCATGTAAAAGGGGATAAAGTTCAGGTAATAGTCGAAAATGATTGCTTTTAATGGTGCATTATGTTCAACAAAATTATCTAATTTCTCTGTCAAATCAAATACTACGGAAATACTTAAGATAAGTACAATGGAGAAGAAATAAGTCCCCAAAAACTTCTTAATGATATACGTATCAATTCGTTTTAAGCCAAATTTGTGATAATCGATCTTCATTTTTTATAATTATAATCGTTTTCCAACTTGTTCAATCATTCCTTTTTTCCAATGCGAGAAATCGCCTGCTTGAATATGTTTCCTTGCTTCGCCGACCAGCCACAGGTAAAATGCCAGGTTATGAATAGATGCTATTTCTAATGCCAACAACTCTTTACTGATAAATAGGTGACGCAAATAAGCCTTTGAATAAGCATGATCGACATACGAGGTTCCAAACTCATCGAGTGGTGAAAAATCATTTTTCCATCTTTCGTTACGCATGTTCATGATGCCCTGTGATGTGAACAGCATCCCGTTACGTCCGTTTCGGGTAGGCATGACGCAATCGAACATATCAACGCCCCGTTCGATACCTTCCAGGATATTTTGAGGTGTTCCAACGCCCATCAAATACCGGGGCTTGTCGGTAGGCAGTATTTCCGTGACAATTTCCAGCATTTCATACATGATCTCTGTCGGTTCGCCTACTGCCAATCCGCCGATTGCATTTCCTTCCCTGTTCTGTGAAGCAATAAATTCAGCCGATTGCCTTCGCAAATCAGGATACACGCAGCCTTGAACGATCGGGAAATAGGTTTGTGAATAACCGTATTTTGGTTCGGTCCGGTCGAAATGGGTGAGTCCTCTCTCCAGCCAGCGATGGGTAAGCTCCATTGATTTTTTTGCATACTGATAGTCGGCAGTCCCCGGTGTACATTCGTCGAAAGCCATAATAATGTCGGCTCCGATCGATCGTTGTATTTCAACCACATTCTCGGGTGTAAACAGGTGTTTACTGCCATCAATATGCGAACGGAAAGTAGCTCCTTCTTCTTTTAATTTTCTGTTAGCCGATAACGAAAATACCTGGTATCCTCCGCTGTCGGTTAATACCGGCTTGTCCCACCCATTAAATTTATGCAACCCCCCGGCACGTTCCAACGTGTCAATTCCCGGCCTCAGGTATAGATGATACGTGTTGCCGAGAATGATCTGAGCTTTAATATCCTCCTTTAGTTCATTGAAATTAACTGCTTTCACAGATCCAACTGTTCCAACAGGCATAAAAATAGGAGTTTCGATAGTACCGTGATCGGTGGTTATCAATCCGGCGCGGGCATTTGAACTTGGATCGGAATGTTGTATTTCAAATGTCATTGTTGGAGGGTTAATGAGGCTTTTAAGAAAGAGATTTATAAAATGGTTGTTTAGTCTTTGATGTTGAAAATGAAATTTTCAAGTATCTTTTGTCCTGCTTCTCCCGATTTCTCCGGATGAAACTGAACAGCATAAAAGTTGTTTTTATGAACTGCCGAACTGTATTCGGATATATAATTCGTTATGGCAATCGCATTTTCACATTTCTCGACATAATAACTATGTACGAAATACATATATGCGCTCTCGTCTACGTTCAGGAAAAGATCGGATTTTAAATGGGTAATATTATTCCATCCGATTTGTGGAATTTTATATCCGTCTTGCGGAAAAAGCTTTACCTGTTGGTCGAATATGCCTAAGCAGTCTGTGTTGTTTTCCTCCGAAAATGCACACATGAGTTGCATCCCCAAGCAAATGCCCAATACCGGCTGTGTCAGTGAGCAAATAAGAGTGTCAAGTCCTTTTTCTCTCAGGTATTTCATGGCCGAAGAAGCTTCACCCACTCCCGGGAATATCACCCGGTCAGCCGAACGGATTTCTTCATAATCATCGGTAACGATAGCATTCACGCCTATTCGCTCCAGTGCAAAAAGCACAGAACGGATATTACCAGCGTTGTATTTGATTATGACGACTTTCATTTTTTTATGGATACTTGATAAATAAAAAGCAGGAGATTAACGACTTTCTGCTCTTTAAATAAGTTTATTCGTTTTTGTATCAGGGAAGATAACCACCGGTTTAAATGTCTTGGCTTCTTCAAATTCCATCATGGCAAACGCCATAATGATAACAATATCACCCGGTTGAGCCTTCCGGGCTGCTGCACCGTTTAAACAAACAACTCCCGAACCACGCTCACCTGTAATAACATAAGTCTCAAACCGTTCGCCATTATTGTTGTTTACAATACTCACCTTTTCATTCGCAATCACATTAGCGGCATCCATTAAATCTTCATCAATAGTGATACTCCCTATATAATTTAAATTGGCTTCTGTAACGGTAACCCTATGGATTTTTGATTTTACAATGTGTACTAACATATTCCTCTTTTTTTCAATTGAAAATTGTTAAATTTCAATTGCTTCATACCTAATATTATCTATCAATCTCACTTCTCCACAATAAACGGCAACGCAACCTACTGCAGGTTCCGGCCAGGAATAAACGGGTTGTAACGTCGTTGGGTTAACAATCTCGTAATACTCTACTTCGAGTCCCGGAACTAAATTTATTAAATCAACCACCCATTGAGTCAGGTCTGTTGGTGACAATTGGGCTGCAAAGTTACGACTTTCGGAGAGAACTTTAGATATTTCAACCGCTTTTTTACGTTGTTCGTCATTTAAACGTTCGTTCCGGCTGCTTAATGCCAGTCCGCTCGGCTCCCGAACTATCGGACAATCAACGATTTTAACCTTAAAATTCAATATCTTTACCATCCGGTGGATGATTGCCAGTTGCTGGAAATCTTTTTCCCCAAAATAAGCTTTATCCGGTTGAATCAATTGAAATAACTTACTGACTATCTGTACGACACCATTAAAGTGTCCCGGACGAAATCGTCCTTCCATAACGGTGTCCAATCCGTCAAAATCAAATTCAAATGGATTGTTCAGTTCCGTTGCTTCATAAATTTCCTGAGGTTCCGGTGCAAAAATGATACTGCAACCGATACTTTCAAGAAAAACAGCATCCCTGTTTAAATCACGGGGATATTTTTCTAAGTCGGTAGAATTGTTAAATTGTGTAGGATTAACAAATACACTTACCACACAAATGTCATTTTCTGCGACAGCCCGTTCGACCAACGATTTGTGTCCATCGTGCAATGCTCCCATGGTCGGCACAAAACCAATGGTTTTACCGGACGCTCTAAGAGATTCAATTTCAGCCTGAAGGGCTTTTTTTGCTTTAATTATTTTCATCGTTTTTTTTTGCTATGAATCTTGAAAAATCAGTTTCAACGTAATCCATAAAAATCGCGTGCAAAAGTAGTAAAACTTATTTGTATAATCATTCATTTATAGTACATAAGTAGCGTCAATAATAGATTGTTGTGTTTTTTCAGAAATCTAAGTGATTTATTGAATGGAATTTGTTGTCTTTCGAGTGACAGTGAGCTGTTTCTTCGTGTCCGGATCCTGCTGACTCATCATTCCGATTGATGATTCAGTGGTTTTGCAAACGGAAACAAAACATCTATATGTGTTATTCCCGGTAAGCCATTTTGCGCCCGATTCGTTGCATCGCGCCCGGTTTTTAAGCCAACTAAAGCACTTTTAAAACGTCCGTTTATTTCTGATTATAACAGATTAATTGTCCTGTTCGTTCATTCTCTTTTCTGACTGTATTTTAGCCGCTTTTGCTTCTTCGTTGCTTCTTCGTAAACCTATAATTTACTCTTCTTTGTTATTTATATATCTCTTATTTATCCCTACCTATTTATGATATGGGATATACTTGGGATATAGTAGGGATATATATGGGATATATATGTGACATCTAAAAATAAGCGTAAACTGAAAGATGGAGATAAGCGATCGAAGGGCCACCGAAAAAGGAGGAGCTTCCTATGGATTGTTCTCTGCAAACCGGACGCAGGGATCTTTGAATTAAACGGGGCATAAGGTGTCGGAATTGCGGATGGAATGATCCTGCTTGTGTCTTATTAAGTTACTTAATATAAGATTAATATATATAATATGAAGATGTAAATTATGATAAATAATTAGCGAATGTGGTTGGTCGAACGGGTAATCGCGATCCGATGTCAAGATGTTTTGCGGCTTTTGTATTTAACGGGTTTCGTATAATAAACTCATATTATTTATGTTATATATGTCGGAAACGAACGGGGTACTTCGTTTTAATTTTGTTCAGCGGAGCTCTTGTTGTGATTATTTTTCGGATAAAACAGGACTTTAAAGCACTAAATAATTCTTGGTTAAACTTTTATAAATAGAAAGCGACTTAAAATGGTGAGTAGTTAAAGTGTAAATACTTAAATATTTGATTGTGTGATGTATAGATATTTTTTTATTGTTTTGTTTTTTTGCATAAGTTCTTTTTCTTACGTGAGCGCTTAACATTTGAGGCCTGACATCTTGTTTATATCCAGTTTTTTTTATATATCTTTGCAAACCGAATAATTATCCCATACGGTTCGGGGTCAGAAAGAATGAAAAAAGTTAATAAAGTTTTGTATATTTCACAAGAGATATTTCCTTATTTACCAGAATCGGAATTGTCTAATATGGGAAGGTATTTACCTCAGGCTGTGCAAGATCGCGGACGTGAGACACGCACTTTTATGCCTAAGTTTGGAGCTGTCAATGAACGTCGAAATCAGCTTCATGAAGTAATTAGGTTATCGGGGATGAATTTAATTATAGATGACACCGATCATCCGTTGATCATCAAAGTGGCATCGATACAATCAGCGAGAATGCAGGTCTATTTTATAGACAACGATGATTATTTTCACAGAAAGAATACCGTTGCCGACGAGAATGGTGAAGAATATGAAGACAATGATGAACGCACTATATTCTTTGTAAGAGGAGTTATGGAAACTGTGAAGAAGTTGCGTTGGACGCCCGATGTGATTCATTGTCAGGGTTGGATGACGGCATTAGCTCCGTTGTATATTAAAAAGGCGTTTAATGATGATCCGTTTTTTAAACATTCAAAGGTGGTTTATTCCATTTTCAATGATGAGTTTAAAAAGCCATTCCGAAGTTTATTTGCAGAACGGTTGTTGTTGGAAGGTATTGAGAAAAGACATGTCGTGCAAGTGAAGGATAAAGTGATCGATTTTTTGGCTCTTTCGAAACTGGCGATTGACTATTCGGATGCAGTTATTCAGTCAAGTCCTGAAGTGAACGAAGATGTTCTGAAATATATAGCCTCGAAAGGAGTAAAATTTTTACCATTTCAACAAGAGGAAGATTATGCGGATGCTTATGTCCAGTTTTATGATAGTCTTTAGTAAATTATTCTTTTTATAAGTGTTCTTTTATTCTCTATTTAGTCAATCTTTTTTTTCATTTTACATGAAATCTTACCCAATCATCCTGCTTTTTTTGCTGTCACTATTCGTTTTTTCGTGTTCGGATTTAGCTGACCTAGGTACTGGAATTCAACCATCTTCAGATCAGATAAAGATTGGAACCGGTTCGTTTAATTTAACCTCAAAGACTTTTTTTGTAGATTCTATTTTCTCCCGAGCAGATTCTTTTTTATTGGGAAATTATTATGATACGAAGTTTGGTTCTACAAATGCTGAAATTCTGGCGCAAGTGAATTGTCCGCTCGGATTTACTTTTCCCCCGAAATCACATGGAGATTCGGCTTCAATTGCATTAGTGTATACGACTTGGGCCGGTAATGCATATGCTCCCATGGATGTAAATATCTATGAAATGAATAAGGGTAAAACGTTTAGTTATACGGGTGTTTATCCATCGAATATAGATGCTTCGGCTTATGCTGATCAGACAACTGCTAATAAACTTGCAGAGCGCATCTTTTCGCCAAAAGATGCGATTACAACGCGTGCGGATTCGACTGCCATAGTGTTTCATTTGAATTCCGATTTTGTAACCCGCTTTTTTGATGACTCTAAATATACGAGCACAAGTAAATTCTTCGATTCTTTCAAGGGGATATACATTAAGGCCAATTACGGTTCAGCTTCGTTGTTAAATGTGAGTGCGGTCAACTTAAGGTATTATTATCATTATACCTATACGACAAAGAACATTCATGGACGTGATTCGGTAGTAACGGTAAATAATAATTTAAGTTTCCCGGCTAATACGGAAGTACGACAGGTAAATCGGTTTGTTCATTCGGATAGGAAAACGGTAGTTCACCCGGCAGACAGTGTGACTTACGTCGCTTCACCAGCCAACTTATATACGCGGATTTCCGTCCCGTTAAACAAAATACAACAACATATGGATTCGGTATTTGGCAGTACTAAGCTGAAGGAAACCATTAACAGTGCCATGATAAAAGTTGAAGCAACCAATATCGATGTGGATACCGTGAGAGCTCCTACAACAAAATATATGATGATTATAAAGGAATCTGAAGTGGAAAATTTCTTTAAAAATCACAAACTGCCTACTGATACATGTAAATATGCTGTGCTGGCTACACATACTTCCGCTCTTGTTGTTAATTCAACAACTGTATATGAAGATTATTATAAGTTTAATATAGCACTGATGATTGCAACTGAATTGCAAAATGCTAAACAAAATAAAGTAGCGCCGGCAGACAAATTGGATTTAGTCTTGGTCCCTGTGCGGGTTTCCTATAATTCAAGTGGTTCAGTAACCAGAGTCATTCAGGATTATTTAATGGACGCTGTAACGATTCGAAGCGGGAAGAATGCTTATTCGCCTTTGCATATGAATTTAGTGTTTAGTGGATTTTAAATAATCAATATCACACATAAAAAAAGCAACAGAAAATTATTCTGTTGCTTTTTTTATGTGTGATACTAATCCGATAATCGATCTATTTTTGTCGGATAAAAATTTGGATCGGTGTTCCGGTAAAATCATATTTAGACCGGATTTTGTTTTCCAGGAACCTGCGGTAAGGGTCTTTTACATATTGCGGCAAATTGGCAAAGAACAAAAACGTTGGAATTTGCGTGTTGGGCAATTGAGTAACATATTTGATCTTAATATATTTGCCTTTCAGTGCAGGAGGCGGATAGTTCTCAATAAGTGGTAGCATATATTCGTTCAATTGAGCTGTAGAGACCTTCCGTTTCTTATTTTCGAATACTTGCACTGCTGTTTCCAATACTTTCAGGATACGTTGCTTGGTGATAGTAGAGGTGAATATGATCGGAAAATCGACAAAAGGAGCCAGACGTTCACGAATAGTCATTTCATATTTTTTGATGTCGTTTGATTCTTTGTTTTCAATCAAATCCCATTTGTTGATACAAACTACAAATCCTTTTTTATTCTTCTGGATTAAAGAAAAGATATTCAGATCCTGACTTTCGATACCACGTGTGGCATCTATCATCAAAATACAAACATCACAATTCTCAATAGCGCGGATAGACCGTACTACCGAGTAGTATTCCAAATCCTCATTTACTTTGGCTTTTTTACGGATACCGGCAGTATCAACCAGGTAAAAGTCATTGCCGAATTTATTAAAGCGGGTGTAAATAGAGTCACGGGTTGTTCCCGGTATATCCGTTACAATAGTACGGTCTTCCCCGATAAAAGCATTGATGATCGACGACTTTCCTGCATTCGGACGACCAACTACGGCAAAGCGTGGCAGATCGGTCTCAATATCCTCTTTTATATCCGGATTAAAGTGGGAGAGGAGGTTGTCCAACAAATCTCCTGATCCAAGTCCGTTGATGGCAGAGATGACCTGCGGTTCACCTAGACCGAGCTTATAAAATTCGGCAGCCTGATATTGCCATTCGAAGGTGTCAGCCTTGTTTGAAACCAATATAACGGGTTTGGTATTCTTACGAAGGATTTGCGCTACCTCGAGATCGTAGTCGGTAATTCCATTTTGAATATCGACCATAAAGAGTATGACGTCTGCTTCTTCCATAGCCAGAACGACATGGCGTTTAATTTCATCCTCGAAAACGTCAGAAGAGTTTACTACCCAACCTCCGGTGTCAATTACAGAAAATTCACGGCCTTCCCACTCGCATTTGCCATATTGGCGATCACGGGTTGTTCCGGCTTCATCATTAACGATGGCTCTACGACTGTTCGTAAGCCGATTAAAGAGGGTTGATTTCCCGACATTCGGGCGCCCTACAATTGCTACAATATTTCCCATTGATTTTTTATATCTAATAAGTTAGATATTTACATTCCATTTATTAATTCAGTTCGGGTTTTCTCAAATCCGCACTGTGGGTGCAAATAATTTGGGTACAAAGGTACGGAAATTAATCAATATGTCAATATGCCCATAAGTCAATGTTATAATGTGACTTTTTACCGATGAAATAAGGGTTGAATACCTGAATAGGTGAACTGCTATTGAGGTTTTGTGTTAATTTGAAAATAATATTTTAAATATTTATACTGGTAAATGTAATTGATTTTTAATATGTTAATGTGAAATAGATGATATATCTCTTCAGCTTTGAAAGAAAATTTGTAATCAGCATTTGCAGAATATAAAAAAAGCAGTATCTTTGCAACGCTTTTAGAGAAAGGCATTACAATCCGAATATACAACATTCGGGCGTTTAGCTCAGCTGGTTCAGAGCATCTGCCTTACAAGCAGAGGGTCGGGGGTTCGAATCCCTCAACGCCCACCAAAGGTAAAGCCAATAGGCTTTATCCAAAAGACAAGCCCTACAAAACGAACGTTTTGTAGGGCTTTTTTCATCATCCTGCCTTGTGTTTAAGTTGTAACCGATGACACGACTTAATCCGTAAACAGGAAAGAATAACCCAGACCCACCTGCCTGTAAGAAAAATAACCGGGAAAGCATATCTAGCATTATTCCACCGGAAAAATCCGTGTATACGACTTTTGTCGAATTCCTAAGGTGCATAATCAAAAACAGCCTGTTATATTTCTGCGGTATAGACGCACGGCCGTGCGTCTATACCGCAGAAATTGCATTGCGTGAACCGAAATCAATATCAGTATTCGTTGCTGGGTTTAAATCGGCCCTAACCGCACGTATAAATACATTGCAGCAAGCCAATGGTAAACAGGTTTGGCAGGTCAGGTTTCATGACCCTGTCATTCGGGATTATGAAGAATACCGGCGTATCGGTACCTGTATCGATATGAAGATTGCAAACTGGAATGAAGGCCGGTACTGTAATTATTGACCGTTGGAGTGTGTAAATCTGCAACAGATAGTGCGGTATAATGCACTATCTGGTAAAATAAATCGAAATGCCGATTTAAATACACGAAATAGTGCAATATATGGCTCTTTATATTGCAATTAATAGAATTTATTGTATTTTTGCATCAAAAAGAGCTATATAATGCACTATACGGAATTGATAAAAACAATAAAAGAGCGTCGGGAAGCGTTGCAGGTAACTCAGGAAGCCTTAGCAGAACTATCGGGAGTTGGACTGCGAACCCTTAAGCAGTTTGAAAGTGGAAAAGGGAATCCAACATTGCAGACTTTACAACGGATAGCCGATGTATTGGGACTGGACGTTAGTCTGATAGTTAAAAAATAGATTTGGTGACAAATGAGAGAAGCAAAGATATTATTTAAGGAGCAGGAAGCAGGGGTCTTAACCCAACTGGATAACGGTTCATTTACATTCCGTTATCATGATGCCTGGATGGCAGACAGCTATAAACCGGGTATCAGCCTTACATTCCCTAAGATTAAACAAGCGTATTATTCGGAATTTCTATTTCCTTTCTTTTATAATATGTTACCCGAAGGATCTAATAAACAAGTGGTTTGTAAGTTGAACCAAATTGACGCAGACGATTATTTCGGGCTGTTGATGGCTACGGCCAAAAATGACAGTATTGGTGCCGTGAGAGTTGTAAAATCAGAAGAGTGATGAGTATACCTGAAATAAAATATTGTCCCGGAACGTTGGCCGAAGGGTTTCAAACGTATAGCAGAACCTGCCTGAAAAGAGTTTTTCAGGCTAAGGCTGTTCAACCTGTATTACCGTACGATTCACCGGCATTTAATCCTGAAACAGATGAACTATTTGAACAAAACCGACAACATATGTCTATTTCAGGGGTACAGGAAAAATTTTCCGTATTACTTGAAAAAAATAAGTTAAGACTCGTTCGGGAAGGTGAGCGGGGAACCTATATTCTGAAACCAATCCCCGGTGCCGGTAAAAACCCGGATCAAATGCCGGCGAATGAACATCTGACTATGCAACTGGACCGTCAGGTCTATGGAATAGAAACAGCAGAAAACGCCTTGATATTTTTTAAAAACGGAGCTCCAGCCTATATTACACGGCGTTTTGATATGAGAGAAGACGGAACAAAACTGGCTCAGGATGATTT
>Ga0302173_10001680_pt1 | contig 11005 bp, 8 predicted proteins | sample I_Fen_N3_1_FD_198785 | JGI IMG/M metagenome (GOLD analysis project Ga0302173, IMG submission 198785) | Peat permafrost microbial communities from Stordalen Mire near Abisko, Sweden - I_Fen_N3_1 | ecosystem: Environmental > Terrestrial > Soil > Wetlands > Permafrost | place: Sweden: Abisko... | reverse complement strand
GGTGATAAAGATGCTTACAAAAAGGCCTCAGAAATCTTTGAAGCATCAAAATTCCTTAAAATTATCGATGACGAAGAATACGATAATATGATAGCTGCAATAAATGGATTATATGAATATGGCGGAGAAACTTTTCAACACGACGAAGCCATCCGAAATGCTTCAATTTCATCAATGCTATTTCTTTTATTAGCAAAAAATATCGGTTGGGATACTTGCCCAATGATCTATTTTGATCAAGATAAAGTACGTAAGATTTTCGATATTCCTGATAACGAAGTTCCTGTACTAATGATTACAATGGGTAAAATGGATAGCACAAGCGTTAGAGTTAGAGGTTATCGTAAGCCACAAAATGAGTATGTAAAATTCAAATAATCACTCACTCCTGAAATGAGTTTTAATATTCAAATTATATATTTATCCAATAAAAACATTTAATATTTAATAAGAAATGAGGTACACACGTATGATTCGAAAAATCGAAATGAAAAACATGGGCAAAAGTAACCTTGGTTGGCTCAGAAGTATTTTTCACTTTTCTTTTGCCGAGTATTATAATCCAAACAATATGAATTTTGGTGTATTGAGAGTTATAAATGATGATTTAATTGATCAAGGAGAAGGTTTTGATACACATCCCCATCAAGATATGGAAATCATATCTTATGTCGTACAAGGCGAACTTACGCATGCCGACAGTATGGGCAACAAACGAACACTAAAACGTGGTCACGTTCAATATATGAGCGCTGGAACTGGCGTCTACCACAGTGAACATAACTATGGGAATGAACTCTTAAGGATTCTTCAAATTTGGATTTTACCTGATAAAAATGGACATACTCCTAATTACGGAGATTATATGTTTGATTGGGACCTTAGGAAAGAAAAATGGTATAAAATTGTTTCTGATCTAAATGGTGACGCCCCAATAAAGATAAACCAAGATGTCAATATTTATGTCTTAGAGCTGCAAGACGGAAAAGAAATAGAACTAGCTGTTGAAAAAAATAGACAAGCTTATTTGGTACAAATCGAAGGCCAATCAGATATTAACGGCATTCAACTCAACACAAAAGATGCTTTGGAAATTACTGAAGAAAATATACTCATAAAATCCAATGGCGTATCGCATTATCTTGTTATTGAAATGAAAAAGCAAAAATAAAATGTAGATATCTATTTCATAATATAACAAGAAACAATATTTTAAAATAAGAAGGCATTCTATAAATTGTGATATTAAATATAATGAATCTTTGAATCTTTAACCCAAAAAGATAGAGCAGCGAAATTAATCTCTGCTCTATCTTTTTTATCTCATTATTATCAATATCATAATATTATAGTACCATCTCTATCTTAAAAATTATCTTAAAGGTTATCTTTAATCTTCTGAATCATCTCAGCATATTCTGCTTCGGAAAGATATTTAATATCTGGATTCATAGCGAATGTACCGCCCCATTCATATTCATCTTTGTATTTTGGTGTAAGGTGAAAATGAAGGTGGTGACCTGTATCACCATATGCTCCATAATTAATTTTATCTGGATGAAATGCAGCCATAATAGCTCTTGATACTTTTGCAATATCTTCGAAGTAAGCACTTCTGCCTTCACTTGTAAGATCATTCATATCACCAACGTGTTCCTTATGTGCTACAACACATCTTCCTGGATGACTTTGTTCTTTAAATAAGAATACTTTACAAGTATCTAATTCACAAATCTTAATACCAAACTTAGCTACTATTTCACCTTCAACGCAATATGCGCAATTTTGATCTATCATTTTAGTATTTTACCTCTCATATATTTATTTTAATTGCCATGATCGGTTATTTATCTAACCGATCATGGCAACTAATTTAATTATTTGTCTATTTACTATATATTGATTATTTTACATCCTTGATACTAAAGCTTGTTCTGCCCATCTTATCTTTACCTAAGCAAACACATCTTACATGTTGTCCGATTGAAAGAACATCTTCAACATGCTCAACTCTATCTTTAGAAATCTTAGAAATATGAACCATTCCTTCTTTTCCAGGGGCGAATTCGATAAATGCACCAAATTCTTTAATGCTTATAACATTACCTTCGATCTCCATTCCTTCTAATAAATCAGTTGTAATTGTCTTAATATATCCGAGGGCTTTATCCATGCTTTCTTGATCAACGCCACAAACGGATACTGCTCCATCATCTGTAATATCAATCTTAACTCCAGTTGCTTCGATAATCGCATTGATTGTCTTTCCTCTTTGGCCAACAACTTCACCAATCTTAGCAGGATCAATCTTAATTTGAATAATTTTAGGTGCATATTTTCCAACTTCAGTTCTAGCAACAGCAATAACTGGTTCCATAACATCTGTAAGGATTATTTCTCTAGCAAGCTTTGTCTTTCTGATGGCTTCTTCAATAATTGGTCTTGTTAAACCATGTATTTTCATATCCAATTGAATAGCTGTGATTCCATCATGAGTTCCTGCTACTTTAAAGTCCATATCTCCGAAGAAATCTTCTAGCCCTTGTATATCTGTAAGAACGATATAATCATCGTCTGTATCGCCTGTTACGAGGCCTGTTGATATACCAGCAACTGGTTTTTTGATTGGAACTCCAGCAGCCATAAGTGCAAGTGTACAAGCACAGATACTAGCCTGTGATGTAGAACCATTTGATTCCATAGTTTCTGAAACTGTACGAATTGCATATGGAAATTCTTCTGTTGAAGGAAGAACAGGAACTAATGCTTTTTCAGACAATGCTCCATGTCCTATTTCACGACGTCCTGGCCCTCTAGAAGGTCTTGTTTCACCTACTGAGTAAGAAGGGAAGTTATAGTGATGCATATATCTTTTCGATGTCTCTGAAGAATCAAGGCCATCAATTCTTTGTGCTTCTGATAATGGAGCTAAAGTTGCAATAGCAAGGATCTGAGTTTGTCCACGTGTAAACATACCTGAACCATGAACTCTTGGTAAAAGATCTATTTCTGCTGAAAGTTTTCTCATTTCTGTGATTGCTCTTCCATCTGGACGTTTGTGATCTTTAAGAATCATTTTACGAACAGTTTTCTTTTGATACTGATAAATTGCTTCATCAAGTACTTCTAACCATTCTTTATTATCAGCAAATGCTTCTTCGAATTTTAATGTGATTTCTCTTATATTATCTTCTCTAACTTGTTTTTCATCTGAGAAAACGGCTACTTCCATTTCAGCTGGAGTAACGATTTCTTTCATCTTTGCAAATAATTCAGCTGGAACTGCACAACTTGTATATGTGTGCTTTTCTTTGCCACATTCAGCGACAATTGTATTAATGAACGCAACTACTTTTTTATTCATGTCATCTGCAACAAAAATAGCTTCGATCATTTTATCTTCTGTAACTTCATTTGCTGCAGCTTCAATCATAACAACTTTGTCAGCTGTAGAAGCAACTGTTAACGCAAGATCTGAAGCAGCTTTTTGAGCAGCATTAGGATTAATAACAAATTCTCCATCAACTAGGCCAACAAATGTTGTTGAACAAGGACCATCAAATGGAATATCTGAAATTGCTGTAGCAATAGATGAACCTATCATGGCAGTAAGTTCTGGGCTACAATCTGGATCTACTGACATTACTAAATTATCAAGTGTAACATCATTTCTATAATCGTGAGGAAATAATGGTCTCATAGGTCTATCTATAACACGTGATGTCAAAACAGAATTTTCTGAAGCTTTACCTTCTCTTTTGTTAAATCCGCCAGGGATTCTACCAACTGAATATAACTTTTCTTCATATTCAACACTAAGTGGGAAGAAATCAATTCCTTCTCTTGGTTTAACTGATGCAGTTGCTGTTGATAAAACTACTGTATCACCGTAATGCATAAATACTGCACCATTTGCTTGTGCTGCGACTCTACCTACATCTACTGTAAGAGTTCTTCCAGCTAATTCCATACTAAAACTTTTGAACATAATCTTCTCCTTCAATAACTTAATTTTTATTTTTTGTAGAAGCGTCCGAAACAACTGAAAAACTCACTTTGCTACTATATGATAATATTGAAAATGGGCTTTTCAGTGGTCTCGGTGATCTGCTTCTTTATACACATACTTGAGTAAAATTCATCTATGTGTGGATTAAATTGCGTTGCATTACTTTCGTAATTACGGCGCAATTTGCTACACATAAAATTTGGGGCGGATTACTCCGCCCCATAAATATTAAGAATTACTTTCTGATTGCTAAACGTTCAATCAATACACGATAACTTTCAACGTCAGATTTCTTAAGGTAGTCAAGTAAACCTCTTCTTTGACCTACCATTTTAAGAAGTCCTCTTCTTGAATGATGATCCTTCTTATTAATTTTCAAATGTTCAGTTAACTCAGCAATTCTTTCTGTTAAGATTGCTATTTGAACTTCTGGTGATCCAGTGTCACTTGGTGTTCTACCATAAGCTGCGATTATTTCTGATTTCTTTTCCTTGGTTATCATTTTGATAATCCTCCTTATTTTCAATCGCCTAATACTAAGATAAAGGTCGGAGTTTCCTATATCTGAATATTGGCTAATCAATATACCTTTAGATTTTATCATAAGTCAATTATAATTACAAGCCATTTCTAAGAACTTAAATGAAAAAGCCTGATTACTGTATCATAAATAGTTCCTTGGCAAATGCTGCATCATTTTCCATTTGCTTTTTCAATGTTTCTACAGAATCAAACTTCATTTCTGGGCGTTGAAAATGTTTCAAGCAAACTTCAATGTTTTTTCCATATATATACTTGTCAAAATTAAACAAATTTGTTTCTACACTTATATTCTTACCATCGTTAACAGTAGGTTTCGTCCCAATATTAGTAACTCCGTATACTACTACTCCATCAATTATAGTCTCCGAAGAATAAACACCATTTGGTGGCAACAACTTGCAGTCCGTTGGATATATGTTTACGGTAGGGACATTAATTGTACGTCCAAATTGATTTCCCTTAACGACAATCCCTTTAATGGAATATGGTCTTTTCAACAGCATATTTACAGTCTCCATATGACCAATCTTCAACTCTTCTCTTACAAATGTGCTACTAATTTCCCTATCCTCATACTTTTCTTTTTCAACAACAATTGCTTCGTATCCATATTTTTCAGCGTAACTGCATATCATATCTGCATTACCACGTCTATCTTTGCCAAAGCAAAAATCCGGGCCAATTACAACGCATTTCGCTCTGAGCTTCTTTGCAATCACTTCTTCAATGAATATTTCTGGCTCAGTATGCATAAAGATTTCTGTAAATGGATATTCAATTAGGATATCAAGTCCTAGATTCTCTATTATCTCTTTTCGCTCGAGATTTGTTGTAATAAAATGTTGTTGTGCTGATGGACAGATACTCAATGGTATTTTATCAAAGGTAACTGCTACACTTAGCGCATCAAGCTCTTTGGCCTTTTTATTTACAATTGCAAATAATTTTTGATGTCCACTATGAACGCCATCGAATTTTCCAAAAGTTACTACCGTTGGCGAATTCATTTCAAATTTTTCAGTTTCATGTATGTACTTCAAATACGTTCACACCACACTTTCACTCATCACGAATTAATTTTCTGCATTATAAAACATTTTGACAGATTTAAAGAGATTTCCCTCTAATCTATATATGCCAATAAATACAGAATCTTCATCATATATTCTAACCATTTCCAAATCAAACATTTCATATTCAACTGGTTTTGCCTGTTCCACCAGTATTGAATTACCATTATATAAAAGCTTATTATATTCTTTGTATATTATTATTTTTTTATAATTAGGAAACATATCGTCTACTGGGATTACATAATCTAAAAAATTTCCCTTTTCCACTAAATCGGTAATTTGACCAAGTGTCAAACTATCATTTAACTCAAATCTACTTACTCTTGTACGTTTCAAGCTTTTCATGCAGGCGCCACAGCCTAATTTATCGCCAACATCTTGGCATAATGTTCTTATATATGTTCCTTTTGTACATTCAACAGTAAATGTGATTGTCTTTTCCTCATCACCAAAATCTATTTCATTTACATTAATGGATTTGATTGTGACTAATCTAGGTTTTCGTTCAACTTCAATACCGGCTCTTGCAAGTTCATATAATTTCTTACCGTTTACTTTTAAAGCAGAATACATCGGTGGAATCTGATTATATTCACCTAAAAAGCTTTCGATTGCCTCTACTGCTTGGCATTCATTTACACAAACAGTGTTTTTAGTCAAAACTTTCCCTGTAATATCTTGTGTATCAGTTGTTGTTCCTAGTAGCATCACTGCCTCATATACTTTATCTTTATCTGTAAGGACATCGCAAAGCTTGGTTCCACGTCCAAGACATACCGGAAGTACTCCAATCGCATCTGGATCAAGCGTACCAGTGTGTCCAATCTTCTTCTGATGAATAATCTTTCGAAGTCTTGCAACTACATCATGAGAAGTCAAACCTTTTTCTTTGTAAACATTAATTACTCCATTAATCAAATGAGCTCCTATCTGTCTGCTTTAGCAGGCATTAAATCAAGGCATGAAAAATATGCTCCTTATTTTTCATAATGCTCCCATTGCTTGCTTTAGCAATCATTATAATCAAGAATGTTGAAAACATTAATTATTTCTTATTAAAAGCGTTAAATTGTACTTCCAATTGCGCTCCAAGATTATTAATAATATCATGAACAGTTCCTTGCATCGTAAGACCTGCAGCACGAACATGTCCACCGCCGCCAAAATGTACAGCAATACTAGATACATTAATATATTTTTTTGAACGCATGCTTACTTTAAATTCATTCATACCTGTTTCATATAAGAATATAGCGACTTCAACACCTTCTGTTAGTCTTAGTTGTTCAATAATACCACCAAGTTGTTTCCCATCTACTCCATAGAAATCCATATCCTTTTTGTAAAGTACTGAAAAGATACATTTTCTATCATAGAAAAGTACACTTTCAAGTAAAGCTCTTCCAAGAATTTGATTTTGTATATAAGTTTTCTTATAAAAACTATTGTCAATTATATCAGAATAATCAATGCCTTTTGCCATAAGTTTTCCTGCAATCGCCATCGTATTTTCTGAAGTACAGCTATACTTAAATACACCGGTATCATGTATGATTCCAGTGTATATACAAGCTGCTATATCTTTATCAATTTCGTCTTCTTCTAACGTGCCATAAAGGACTTCACATGATGAGCTTGAATTTGGAATCACAAGATTTATATTTGCAAATGCATTATTACTAGCATGATGATCAATACATATTGTTTTCTTTGCATTTATAAAGCACTGTGCAAAAGGTCTAATACGATCGATATCACTACAATCTAAAACCACAAATACATCATATATTTTTGTTACATCAGCAACAGGTTTAATATCATTGATATTGTTAATATAGGCAAACTCTTTACCTGGTTGTTCTAAATATGCATCCACTTCAATGTTTGGCATATTCTTTTTTATATAATTATACAGTCCCATTACAGAGCCTACGCAATCCCCATCAGGTCTAACGTGGCCTGTAATTCCTACTGTTTTTGCATCAGCAAGTTCAAATCTCATATTCATGAAATAACGATCCTTTCTGAACTAAATTAATAATTTATTTTACTAATTCTCTTTGTCATTATTTGTGTTTTCGTCGCTAGTTGAAGCTTCGTCACTACTTGAATCTTCGTCACTACTTGACACTTCGTCACTACTTGTTTTTTTGTTAACGCTGTCGATTAATTTTGACATATTTACGCCATATTCGATTGACTGATCTAGAACAAATATGATTAAAGGAGTATTTCTTAAGTTAACTGTCTGAGCCAATCTTCCTCTTATAAAGCCTTCTGCACTTTTCAATCCGAGAATTGTTTTTTTCTGTGATTCTTTATCACCTAACACACTGATATAGGCTTTACATGTCTTTAGATCTGGTGCAACTTCTACGGTAACAACAGATGTCATTGGATCAATTCTTGGGTCCTTGATTTCACTACGAATAATGTTACTCAATTCTCTTTGGACTTCACCATTTATTCTTGTATTTTTTATACTGTTTTTTTTCATTTAATCTCCTTTCGTTGATGGATATAACTACGGGGTTGGGGTTGAAGATCGGTAATACGGAAAATGAATAAGACGGACGCTGTGCGCTTTGCGCAGGCGCTGGGGTGGTATTAGTTTCCGTATGGCTTCACACTACTAGCTGTGCATGCTTCGTCAAAAGCAAAGCTTTTGCCTCAACACGGGCGTTCGCCCTATATAGATAAAATATATTCCTTGAAAATATGAGCAAGCTCATATTTTCAAGCCATATATTTTTTCTATGCACAGCTCATTGCTAGCGTGGTACTTCTACCATTTGGTATGCTTCTACTGTATCTTCTTCTTTTATCTCGCTAAACTTCTCGAATACAAATCCACATTCGTAGCCTTCTTTAACTTCTTTCACTTCATCTTTAAATCTCTTCAGTGATGCTAAAGGACCTTCGAATATTTGCTGTTCTCCACGCTTGATTCTTACTGTTGAATTCTTAGTAATCTTACCATCAGTTACATAAGCACCAGCGATATTACCGACACCTGAAGCTTTAAATATCTGACGAATCTGTGCATGACCAATAATCTTTTCTTCATAAATAGGTTCAAGCATACCTTTCAGTGCTGCCTCTACATCCTCAATTGCATTGTAGATAATCTTGTAAAGTCTCATATCAACTTTTTCCTGATCAGCAACTATTCTTGCTTGATTATCAGGTTTAACATTAAATCCAATAATAATTGCATTCGATGCAGATGCTAAAATAACATCTGATTCATTAATATTACCAACTCCACCATGAATAATCTTAACAGCAACTTCTTCATTAGACAATTTCACTAAACTTTGTTTGATTGCCTCTACTGAACCCTGAACATCAGCCTTTATGATAATTCCAAGTTCTTTTATATTACCAGCTTTAATTTGAGTAAATAAATCATCAAGTGAAAGTTTTGCCTTTGTATCATCAAGAAGTCTTTCTCTTCCTTCTCTAATAAATGTTTCTGCAAATGCTCTTGCTTCTTTATCATTTTCTGTTGCAACGATAATTTCACCTGCATTAGGAACATCATTCAGTCCTAATATTTCAACAGGTGTTGATGGACCAGCTTCTTTTACTTTACGTCCCTTATCATCTGTCATTGCACGAATCTTACCATAGCAAGAACCAGCAGCAACATTATCGCCAACTCTCAATGTACCTTTTTGTACAAGAATTGTAGCAACTGGGCCTTTGCCCTTATCAAGTTGAGCTTCTATAACGATACCTCTGGCATTTCTATTTGGATTAGCCTTAAGTTCACGCATTTCAGCTGTTAGTATAATCATATCAAGAAGTGTATCAATTCCCTCTTTAGTATGTGCAGAAACAGGAACAAATATTGTATCTCCGCCCCATTCTTCTGGAACAAGTTCATATTCTGTAAGTTCTTGTTTTACTTTTTCAATATTAGCATTGGGTTTATCAATTTTATTGATTGCAACAATAATGTCAATTTTAGCAGCTTTAGCATGATTGATTGCTTCTATTGTCTGAGGCATAACACCATCGTCTGCAGCAACTACAAGAATAGCAATATCTGTTGACTGTGCTCCTCGCATTCTCATTGCTGTAAATGCTTCGTGTCCTGGTGTATCGAGGAATGTGATTTTTTGACCATTCACATCTACTGTATATGCACCAATTTTTTGTGTGATACCACCAGATTCTCTAGCGGTTACTGTTGTAGATCTAATTGCATCAAGAAGTGAAGTCTTACCATGATCAACGTGACCCATTACACAAACAACTGGAGGTCTTGCGACTAATAAATCAGCAGTCTCTTCTTCTTCTTTGAGCAATTCTGCAATTACATCAATCTTAATCTCATGTTCACAAATACAGTTGAATTCAAGTGAAATCTCTTCTGCTGCATCATAATCTATTTCCTGATTAATTGTCACTACTTTACCTTGAAGGAAAAGTTTTTTAACAACTACTGATGGACTCACTTTCATCTTATCTGAAAGTTCTTTTATTGTAAGAACATCTGGAAGAATAAGATTTCTTATTACTTCTTCTTTTACTACTGGTTTTTGTGGAACAATATTTCTCTTTGCAGTATTTACAAATTTAAGATTTTCTTTTGTATCTCTGTCTTTTTGAGGTTTATTATTGACTTTACCCTTATAATCTGAACTTCTGCTTCCTGGTTTCGTTGCAATAACAAATTTTTCTTCTGTCGTTTCAGTTCTGTTTCCACCCTGACCTGCAGCACCTCTGTAACCACCTTGACCACCTTGACCTGAAGCTCCTCTGTATCCGTTGCCAGCACTCTGACCACCAGTGCTATTGTTTCCTCTGTATCCGTTACCAGCTCCTTGACCACCAGTGCTGTTGTTTCCTCTATATCCGCCACCAGTTCCTTGACCGCCAGTGCTGTTGTTTCCTCTATATCCGCCGCCTGCGCCGCCAGTACTGTTGTTTCCTCTATATCCGCCACCAGCACCTTGGGCACCAGTAGTGTTATTTCCTCTATATCCACCTGATGTACCTTGACCTGGAGTACTGTTATTTCCTCTATATCCGCCACCAGTTCCTTGATATGGGGTTGTGTTGTTTCCTTTATATCCGCCACCAGTTCCTTGATATGGAGTTGTGTTGTTTCCTTTATATCCACCACCAGTTCCTTGATATGGAGTCGTGTTGTTTCCTCTATATCCACCGCCAGTTCCTTGATATGGAGTCGTGTTGTTTACTCTATATCCGCCACCAGTCCCTTGACCGCCATTAGTATTGTTTCCTCTATATCCACCACTGGTTCCTTGGCCTTGATAAGGATTATTCCCTCTATATCCGCCACCGGTTCCTTGACCTGATGTATTGTTGTTTCCTCTATATCCGCCTTGTGTTCCTTGACCTGGAGTTA
>Ga0302173_10001679_pt1 | contig 11008 bp, 8 predicted proteins | sample I_Fen_N3_1_FD_198785 | JGI IMG/M metagenome (GOLD analysis project Ga0302173, IMG submission 198785) | Peat permafrost microbial communities from Stordalen Mire near Abisko, Sweden - I_Fen_N3_1 | ecosystem: Environmental > Terrestrial > Soil > Wetlands > Permafrost | place: Sweden: Abisko... | reverse complement strand
TGGGTGGTCGAGTAGATAATCTGTTTAACCCTAATGTGAGAAGGATATAACTTATTCTAAAAATAATGTAAAGGTTTATGAAATAGAAAAAAATAACTTTGTTCAGGGGCCTATGAATGACTTTCATGATGCATAATGGAAGATCAATGGGTACTGAACATACGTAAGAAAAGATCAATGATATTACCTGGATATAAATTATATCACCTATAGTAAACTTGTTAAACTATGTAAAATGAAAATGTTTTTTATTCTTTTAATCAGTCTATTTTTGTATGGGTGCACAAAAGAATCTGTTGATCCAACTAATGCAAAAGATCTAAAAATATCTATTGATTACGCGTTTCCTGTAATTTCTGGTGATATGACACCAAAAGGCAGCTCAACGAGTTATCTGAATTTTTATAACAAGTATATAGTGGGGAAAATATTAACTCCAAAGACTTATAATATAAATTTTGTGAATCTTGAGAATAATTATCAGTGGGGAATTTCTGGATTATGGGGAGCACATGATTTAATTTCTGTACCTCCAGGCAAATACAGGATTTTTGGTGATTCGAGAGCGGTAGAGGATTGTAGTGATGTTTGTTCGTTTACATTTAGTGATACAATTATAATATCATCTGTCACTGTTACTTTAACATTAAAAGCCAGATATGCTTGCTCTTTGCTTTTACTTGATACTACAAATATCGGACGGACACAGTTTTCATCTACGCATCCAAATCCCCTTGTAATCACAAAAGGAATGATGAAAACTGAAGATTTGTATCACTCATTTATAAGTGATCAGGTTAATAGTAGTGGTGTATATTCAAATTACAGTATAGACCTGTGGATTGCTAGCAGACCTACCCTGGGAGCGGATTTTGGTACAGGAATGTCAATATCAATAACTGGTCAGAAATGGCAACCTGGTAAGTATTACTACATTGAAAATACAGGTAATGGTTATATTGTTCCTCCAATGACAGGAAATTAATACTTTTTAAGGATAAACATTTCGGATTATAACCACTATGAAAATAGGGAAGATTTGCAAAACAGATTGAGTGCAGAGGAGTTTCGATTCTATGTGGAACTAATGCATAACTTCTGTAAGAAGAAAGCAAAAGTATAAACGAAAATTCAACAATATTAAAAAGAATCCGACTAATTATAAAAGATAGAGATATAAGTGAAACTTGGCTATTTTGCAGCTTACAATTGGTCAATCTCCAAGTGCTGAAAAAGGTTATATATTCATAAATGTTACCCCCCCTCATAAATGTTAATAACATTTAAAAGGGAGGTTATAAAAGTTAATAACATTTATATTTAACAGAAACAAGATATCAGAAAATAGTAAGATCAATCCCTTCCACCTTCCTAAGCTATGTCAACATAAGCGCATCTTATCTAATCTTCTCTTCGTTCAGCCGATAAGGCTACTAATATTAAATAGCCGCTCAAGAACCCACCACACACCTACATACAGATCCTAGGTAAGGTTTCGCGCCGGCACTCAACCCAGGGTCGATCATCAGGAGAATTTGTTGAGGCAGAAATTCTTTAGTAAAAAATTGAGGTTAGTAAATATTATTGTGTAAGTATAACCGACCTGTTAAACTATTTATTATAAATTAAGTATCTAATATTTTCAGGTCTTGAATCTTAAACTAGATGTGTTAGTGTTCTTTCAACCATGAATATTTGAGAGTGGATCAAAGGCATCACGATGCTGAATTTGCTGTACTAAAGGTTTAATGAAAAAAATAATGTTTTAGAGTAACTAAAGATTTTATGCATCCGCGTTGATACTTTGGTTAACTGGGTTTTAGTAATCAGATAAGGGTAATAAATAAATTGTTAAAAAATCTTGACATTGGCTTAAACAAGGTTTAATTTTGTATGAGAGATATAATATAGTGACTGATAACTAGACTCTTAGAAGGTTCATTATTGTAATAATTCCCTATCGTTGACAATTCTTTAGAAACTCTTCGAATCTCTATATATTCTTTCTTGAAATTCAAACATGCAGTAAAATTATGAAAAAGAAGATTGGATGCTTTTTAGTAATTCTTTTCTGTTGTGTTGTGTGCAAGGCGCAACAGGTAGTTTCTTCAGGAGGATCTACTGTGAAACCAGATGTTTCTGTCAATTGGATACTTGGTGGGAGCTTATCAGATATTCCCACTATTGACCAAAGTATCTTAGATAAGTTAAAAAGGGAACAATTGATTGAATCTGAGATTTCACTTAAAGTTTATCCTATACCAGCAACTGATTTCATTAATATTGAAATCACACCGGTCGACACAGGTCGACTCATCCTTGAATTATACAGCAATTCAGGAATAAAAGTTCTTAGCAAACCTACCGTTTATCAACCTATCCTTAAGGTTAATGTCAGTGATTTACCTTCTGGATTATATTTATTAGAAGTACTTTCTCCAAGTAAAACACAACTATTTGGAGTTCAAAAGATTATTAAAAAATAAAACTAATACAATATGAAAAAGATTTTTACCCTATTAATTGGAATCTTGTTTTCAATATCGGTTCTTAATTCTCAAGTAGCACCACCACAGGCATTCAGCCTCAAAGCCACTATTAAAGGTAACAATGGGCAGCCTGTTGCCAACCGAGCAGTTAGATTGCGTATTTCCATATTAAAAAACAATACCAGTGGTATGGCTGTTTATTCGGAATATTTTACCCCAACGACAGATTCAAACTCTCAAGTTGATTTGCAAATAGGTCAAGGTAAAGTGTTATCTGGAATTTTTTCATCAATCGATTGGTCATCTGATAAATACTTCCTTAAAATTGAAGTAGACATTAGAGGAGGTACAAACTACCAGTTGCTATCCACTACTCAATTATTATCCGTTCCATATGCTATTTATGCTGGTAACGCTGGGAATGTTTTAAGTGTCAAGTATAGCAATCTTACCGGAGCCCCTGTTTTAGCTACAGTAGCTACCACAGGACAGTACAAAGATCTATTGGGCAAACCAACTTTTGCCACAATTGCTACAAGTGGAAGCTGGAATGATTTAATCAACAAACCCACACTCTTTGATGGCACCTGGGGTTCGTTATCCGGCAAACCAATTTTTGCCACAATTGCTACAAGTGGAAGCTGGAATGATTTAACCAATACTCCAAAAACATTAGCCGGATATGGCATTACCGACGCCATGAGCACTACTCTCCCAGCAAATAGTATTACTTCAACTGAAATTATTGACTGGAACAATGCTTTTAGCTGGGGTAACCCTGCAGGACAGTACCTGCGCATATCTTATGTCCCAGATTGGAACGAAATTACTAATAAACCAACTTTTGCATTTGTTGCAACAAGTGGCAGTTACAATGATTTGACCAACAAACCAACAACTGATGGTTCAGAAACCATAGTGACAGCAGGAACAAATGTGACTGTTACAGGGATAGGAACGACAGCCAGTCCCTATGTAATCAATTCAACTGGTGGCGGAAGTGCTGATGCGGTTACGATTGCAGGCGATCAGACTATAGGTGGTAATAAAACATTCACAAACGATTTACTAATTAATGGGCTAACCGTTGGTAAAGGTAAAGGTACAGGTTCTTCCAACACAGTTATCGGTTTTCAAGCACTTAATTCCAACACAACAGGATATGATAATACTGCAATTGGTGTGAATGCGCTTTTAGGTAACACAATTGGATTTAATAATACAGCAAATGGTGTGAATGCACTTAATTCTAACACAACAGGATATGATAATACTGCTAATGGCTTTGGGGCTCTTAATTCCAACACTATTGGAGCATTTAATACAGCAACTGGTGTTGCTGCGCTTAATTCCAACACAACAGGATATAGTAATATAGCAAATGGGGGTGGTGCATTAGAGCACAACACAACTGGATATAATAATACAGCAAATGGTTTTGAGGCGCTTTATTCCAATACAACTGGAAGCCAAAATACAGGAAATGGTAGTGCTGCACTTATTTCCAACACAACTGGAGCGGATAATACGGCAAATGGCTCAAGGGCGCTTAATTCCAACACAACCGGATCTGATAATACAGCAATTGGCTCTGGGGCGCTTCAAAATAACACTACAGGACAGTGGAATACCGCGAATGGTTATCAAGCGCTTTATTCCAACACAACTGGAAATGATAATACGGCAGATGGTACTGATGCGCTTTATTCCAACACAACGGGATATTATAATACAGCAATTGGTTATGGGGCGCTATATTCAAATTCAATTGGAACGTATAATACAGCAAATGGTTTTGGGGCGCTTACTGTCAATTCAATAGGCTCGAATAATACAGCAAATGGCTCTCAGGCGCTTAATTCCAACACAACCGGATCTGATAATACAGCAAATGGCTCTGGGGCGCTTCAAAATAACACTACTGGACAGTGGAATTCCGCTAATGGTTATCAGGCGCTCAATTCCAATACAACTGGAAACCAAAATACAGCAAATGGCAGTGGTGCACTTAAATTAAATACAACTGGAGATTTTAATACAGCAAACGGATCTGGGGCGCTTTCTTCAAACACAACTGGAGGTTTTAATACAGCAAATGGTATTGGTGCGCTTGGTTCCAATACAACTGGGATTAATAATACGGCAATTGGTCAACAAACACTCACTCATAACACTATTGGAAATACTAATATAGCAATTGGTAGTATTGCGCTTTATAACAACATAAATGGAAGTAATAATTTGGCAGTTGGTTATGAAGCGCTTTATTCCAACACAATTGGAACTTCTAATGTGGCATTAGGTGGGTATGCGCTTAATAAAAATACAGATGGCGTTAATAATCTTGCCTTAGGGAATGCTGCACTTTATGCTAACCAAACAGGTAGTGATAATATGGCAGTTGGAACTAATGCTCTAGCTTCTAATACAATAGGTGGTCTTAATACAGCCGTAGGTACTTGGGCGCTTCAAAATAACACAACAGGAGATAATAATACCGCATTCGGAAATAATGCACTTCACAATAACACAACAGGTTCGAGGCTTACGGCGATTGGAGATCAAGCTGATGTTAGTGTAGATGGTTTAATCGATGCCGCTGCTATAGGCGCCGGTGCAAAAGTAGAATCCAGCTTCAAAATGGTAATGGGTGACCCATTAATTAAAACCATAGGAGGTTTTGTACTTTTTTCACAGATTTCGGATAGACGGTTAAAAGAAAATATTGTGTATAAAAACGATCTAGGGTTACAATTCATAAACAAGTTAAAAACCGTATCGTTTAATTTTAAAGCTGACACATTTAAACGCCGCCATGATGGCCTTATTGCTCAGGATGTAGAACAAGCACTAAAAGACCTTGGTTTACAATTCAGTGGTCTTACTATTGACGATGACAAGGATAAAACAGAGAATCTGGCATATGAAGCTTTTGTAATTCCACTTATTAATGCAATTCAGGAGCAGCAAAAACAGATTGAAGCACAACAGAAACAGATAGATGAATTAAAAAAGTTAGTAGGGACATTACCGCAGAAATAATAAACAATGTGGTTGCTCTTTTTATTACAAGTAAAATAATCTTAATACTTTAATCATTTAAAAGAGCAAATTCAGCGATATCAGCCCTCGGAAATCAGCTCCGGGGGCTGATTAATTGCATGGTACAAAAAGGTCTTTGGGATATTCTCTTTGCTTTGAATAAATAATATCTAATTCATTTGGGTTAATTCTTGGATGAATTTTTTTTAAAGATCCTCAGAATGTAAATTAACTCGATAAGAGGCTTCTCAACCTAATCTTATCATATTTCGATAGTTAGTACCAAAAAACGACTATGGGGGGTATATTGACTGGTAAAAGGGGACCCAAAAAGAATTCTTTAATGATTGTAAGTTATTCCTGCTCGGGTATAAACTAAAACATATCCGACATGAAAAACACTATTCAATTATCTATGTTTAATGTGGCTGAAGTTCAACTTATTTATAAAAGTAAAGTTCCAGCCTCACAAAGAAGAAAGATCACAAGTTCAAGAGATGCAAATGATTTACTCAAAGAGAACTGGAATCATGACACTTTAGAGCACAGTGAGGAATTCAAGGTTCTATTATTGAACCTTTCTAATGCTGTCCTAGGCATCATTGCTGTATCAAAGGGTGGAATATCCGGCACTATTACAGATGTCAGGATAATACTCCAGGCAGCCCTCAAATCAAATGCTTCAGGCATTATTGTCTGCCATAACCATCCAAGTGGAAATCTTAATCCTAGTGAATCAGATACCAAGATTACTCAGAAGATCAAAGAGGCTGGAAACATTATGGATATACAGCTTCTTGATCATCTTATCATAAATGATGAAGATTATTACAGTTTTGCTGATAACGGACTTCTCTGATCGTGAGCCATCATAATGATGGCTTTCTTTTTAATCCAAGTTATTCAATTCCCGATAATCAAAACTTATATATTATGAAAACAAATTTTTTCTATGGTTGTAAGACTTCAGGTGAGGTAAGAAACCGTTATGATGAATTATCTCGGGTATTCAATCCAACAAATAGCAAAGAACCAAACGAGATGATAAACACTACTAACGCTGAGTACGATATGCTTATGATTGTCTTTAGAGATGCAATGCTGGCTGAGGCAGTGAAAGAGAACGAGAAAGAGAACGAGAAAGAGAAATTAACTGTATTAGAGAAGATCAAGGAACTTCAGGAAAAGGTCAATCCAGATGGTTTAACGCTAGAAATCGTGGGCAAGTACCTGTGGTTATCAGGGGCCACATTTGCTGTAAGAGAGGTTTTAAAACAACTTGATTTCCGGTACTCTCCAGACAAGAAAAGTTGGTATTGGAGAGATGAAGCAAATAGATCTTCAAATACCAAACCTATACCTCTTGAAATGATTAGAGAGAAGTATGGGACGGGAGTGTAAATAATTTTGTGTAAATGAATTGGTAGCTGCATTAGGGACCCCAACCGGGCTGAAGCCGGAAAACGAGCTCAAAGACCGGTTGGTTAAACAGAAAATGTATAATTTTAACCTAATTTGCAGCAACATGAGTGAAAATGAGTTATTTAAAATTCCAGAAGAAGTCCTAAAAAAGATTAAGACACAAGAGGAGTTTGAGTCTTACTTTCAAGAGCTTTACAAACAAGGAGTAGAAGCTCTTCTGAAGGCAGAAATCGGTGAACATCTTGGTTATCCTAAACACGATCCTTCCGGGAAAAACAGTGGCAATAGCCGTAATGGTTCAAGTCGTAAGACCTTGAAGACAAACCTTGGAGAGGTTCCACTGGATGTACCCAGGGATCGCAATGCAACCTTTGATCCGATTATTGTTCCCAAGCATCAGCGCATGTCACAGAAGATTGAACATGCTATTATTACGATGTATTCCAGAGGCATGAGTACCCGTGATATCGAAGCCACCATTAAAGATATATACGGTGTTGAAGTAAGCGAAGGTTCTGTATCTAACATTACCAGTGCAGTTTTGGAAGATATTAAAGAATGGCAACAGCGACCTCTTGAATCTGTTTACTTCGTTGTCTGGATGGATGGCATTGTTGTCAAGGTTCGTCAAAACGGAAAAGTCCAGGGTAAAACCATATACTTGATGATCGGGCTCAAGAATACGGGCTTAAAAGAGGTCTTAGGCATGTGGATAAGCGAGACGGAGAGTGCTTCTTTCTGGCTCAATGTTCTGACAGATATAAAAGCCAGGGGAGTTAAGGACATCCTGATTGCCAGCACTGATAACCTCACAGGCATAAGACAAGCAATTAAGTCTGCTTTCCCACATACAATAACCCAGTTGTGTGTTGTTCATCAGATCCGTAATAGTATTAAATATGTTGTATGGAAAGACCGCAAACAGTTCCTTTCCGATTTAAAAAATGTCTATGGTGCAATCAATAGAGATATGGCTTATGATGCTCTTGATGAATTTGCTAAAAAGTGGGGCTCAAAATATGCATATGCCATAAAATCCTGGAGAGATAACTGGGATGAACTAACAGCTTATTTTGATTACCCGCAAGAGATCCGTAGGATCATCTATACAACAAATGCTATTGAAAGTCTAAATAGTTCCATACGGAAATACACTAAAACAAAAACAGTCTTTCCTGACGATCAGGCAGCATTAAAGGCTGTATATCTGGCAATTGCAAATATCGAGAAAAAATGGACTATGCCAATATGGGACTGGGGTTCTGTTATTAATCAATTAATCATTAAATTTGAAGACAGATGTGGCATTCTTTAAACCTGGCAGTTACCAGTTTACACAAAATATTTCACATGCTCAAATAGGGAAGTTTTGTGCTTCCCTTTTTTTTCAAACTCTCAGTTCCGGGTAACAACTTTCATGTATTGCCGATATAACTCTTGTAAGTTAAAGCATATTGTATAACTTTAATATGAATTCTTTACCTGAGAGTCAGACTATAAGTATCGTATAATTCTTTATATCAGGGTATTTCTTGTCTATTAGCTTTCATTATAACATGAAAGTTTCTACAATAAACCAGGACTAGCTCATCTTGTCCTATTACATCGTTCCCAATCCCGGACTTTTTTCCGACTTAATGTTTTCTTTCGTGTTTTTGGTCACTATCACGACAAATTAGCTAATGGGACTTAGTGCCATTTAGATAATTCTTTAATAAAAACTTAAGACTGAGTGACAACTGATCAAATCATTCGAACATATTTTAGTAAAATTTGTTTGTTTGACTTGATATAGTCGTTTCTATCTTTTAGTGCGTCCAATAAAATTATTCACTATGCAACCTCAAACAGACTTCCGTCCTCAACTTCATGGGTTTGATTTTAATAATCATTGGGATACCGATGATAATTACAGAAGTTTCATTAAAGAAAAATTGCTGGATGCTGTACCGATCGTTGTAAAAATCATTGTTACTAATCCATTATTCGGTGGCGCCTTGTTAGGAGCGCTTGGAGCAGCATATGGTGTAGGGGAGGCATTATTACCAGGAATATTTGATACAATCGTTATACCAGGAATTATTAACGAGATAGTGAATGAGGTGGATGATAACATTACAGATTTCATCCCGGATAATTATGGCGCCTGTGGGGGAATGGCATATGCCTCCCTGGATTATTATTATTATCAATGGGTGATTCCAAAAGGAATATATGTACATCCCGATAATAATGCATTTAATGTACCCCCTGAAGGCGAGCTTCGTGATTATATATACACTCGCCTAAAGGATACATATGATGCTGGAGGAGTACTTAATAAAATGCTGGAATGGTTTATTATTTTAAAAACACTTCCTTCACAGATTGGAGGCGGTGGAGAAGAAATACAAAATCGTACAAAAGACGAATGGATGAAGTTAGTCAGCCTGCTTGACCAGGGAAAGCCACAACCTCTTGCAATTTTGTATGACGTTAATGATATTTTTGATAATCATCAGGTGGTGGCTTATGGTTATAATGGTGATCCAATCATAGGGCATGCTACAATTAATATTTATGACAATAATGCTCCTAATGAAGAAAGGTTAATTGAGTTTGATTTTACACAATCAGAAATACATGGAATTTTAGCTAATGTTCAGGACGGCCCGAAACGGAGAGATGTGAAGGGATTTTTTTGTATTGAATACATTCCTAAAAGACCACCGGTATCATGGTACTTAAAGCAAGGTCTGTTCGCAGGTCCCACGCTTCGACAGAGTGTTGGTGCCAATTTTTATATTAATGGTGCTGTGCAAAATGCATTTACATTTTTTCAGCCTTTTAAAAATTCACCCCTTGCATTTCAGCAAATAGAATCGATAATAACGCCGATGATCAGCGATGCATTGGGTTATAATATGTCAAAATCCTTGAGTAATCCTTCAGAGGAAAATGCTTTTGAAGCTATACTCTTACCTTTTATGACGACTATTTCATTTAGTCACTCCGGAAGTTATAATATGTTTGCTAAAGTACTACTTTCAATACGAGACATGAATACACATAACGGATTATTGGATGCTTCAAGTCAGTCTTTGTCCGCTATATTTTTCCTGCCGGTAGTAACCGATGAAGTGGTCAATCCTCTTCAATTGACTACTTTAGCCTCATTAATAATTGCGCCTTATAATCCAGATGCTATATCCTGTTATTATCCTTGCGTGGAAGGAAGTAATATAACGCTGATAGTTACCAACAACCCTTTTGGAAATGCTCATTTGAGGTATGACTGGAGTGTATTAAATATGCATACAGGTGATATACACAGTCAGCGATTTGAAGTATTTGATCTACCGACAGCAAATACAGTTTTTACAGTGAATGTTGTAATTACCAATAATGACGATGGTTCACAGGCTTCCGGCAGTATAAACTTAACGACTTATTCTGAAGGTGAAGCTGATAGATCGACTGGTGCCTGCAAACTATTTCAATATCTACATCATCTTATAATACCATCGATTTTAATTAATCCGTTCGGGCCTGATGATAAGAAATTTCAAAATTATCTTCAGCAAAACATTCGACAAATAGCAAAAGACGCCAGTCAAATAGTAAATTTAAGTAAAGATTGGGGAAAATATTCCGAATAACTTTTGAGTAATGATTATTGATAATTTACTGACTAAAACAACCAATTTATGAAAAAGATTTTTTTGAGTTTTTTAGTTTTGAGTGTTGCATTTTATGGTTGTACGCCAAGTGTTACAATTGGTACACAAACATGGATGTCAAACAATCTTACTACGACTTATTACAAAAATGGAGATCCGATTCTGGAGGTTGAGTCCGCTGAATCCTGGGCTAATTTAACTACTGGCGCATGGTGTTACTATAACAGCGATCCTTCAAATGAGACGTACTATCAAAAGCTGTATAATTGGTATGCTCTAATCGACCCCAGAGGCTTGGCACCAAGCGGCTGGCATATTCCTAGTGATGCAGAATGGACAACATTATCAAATTTTTTAGGTGGAGATAACGTTGCAGGAGGGCCTCTTAAAGAAAGT
>Ga0302173_10001678_pt1 | contig 11010 bp, 8 predicted proteins | sample I_Fen_N3_1_FD_198785 | JGI IMG/M metagenome (GOLD analysis project Ga0302173, IMG submission 198785) | Peat permafrost microbial communities from Stordalen Mire near Abisko, Sweden - I_Fen_N3_1 | ecosystem: Environmental > Terrestrial > Soil > Wetlands > Permafrost | place: Sweden: Abisko... | reverse complement strand
GCTGTAGCTTTCCCTGACCATAGTTTCCCGTTTCCAGAGCCGCAAATTCAGCAAGCAAATGCTCCTGTTCGGCAGCGCTCAGCACCCGGTCGGCCATGCGGAAGAGTACATTGTTTTCCTTCCCTATATGCGCCCGCAGCAGGTCAATATAGCCCTGCATAGCGCGGTATATTGGCGGTATAGCCGAGTCGTCACCCTGTTTGTAGCGCTCAATGCCCTCGCTCATCATCTTTACGAAGTTGCGCCCCTGCACATGCTCCTGCAGCATTACCGATATTGGCCCCTGCTCGTTCGAAAAACCCTTTTGCAACATCAGCGGAAAAAGCAGATTTTCTTCTTTGGCATGATGAAATCCATCCGCATACTGCTGAATCAATTTCACCACCAGTTCCATCCCCGATAAGTCCGGCGAAAGTGTCACCACCATGCGCTCCATCACATCTATCAGTCGGAGTATATATACGTGGTCGTTTTCCAGATTTTGTGTCGCTGTATTCATAAGCTCTTTCTTTTTATCCGGTGCGTTAAGACCTATGCGTAGCTCAACCACCACCTTATGCATCCGCTCTGTTACACATCAACTCTGATTATAACTTTTTTTACCCCGTTTTGTTCAGCCACTCACCACACATTTTCCCAAAAAAAGAACAGGAACGGAGTCCCGAGATCCATTCCTGTCGTATATTGTTTCTGGATGTATATTTCTTTGTTTTGGGAATTAGGTTCTCAGAAAAGAAGCTTTTCTAATAAAAGGATCAACGTCAATTAAAAAGCAGGTTTTAGAATCCTGAAAGGATTCAATGTGAATAGCCGCGGGTGCAACCCGTGGTATAAGTAAAAAATAATCAGAACCCCGAACGGGGTTCAATATCCGATAACTATAGGTTGAACCCCATACGGGTTCCGATTCAGGTAGTGCGCTCTCTCCTACTTCTTCAGCTCAAACGGTATCGAAATCAGATACTCACATTCCGTTTTACGTCCTTCGCACACTGCCGGATACCACACATCGATCATATTCACCACCCGCAGCGCTTCTTTGTCCAACGCACTGTCCACCGACGTACGCACACCCGAAGCCACACGCACTCCTGTTCTGTCTATCCGTACACCCACCACCACAGTGCCCTGTACGCCTTCCTTTTTCGCTTTCTCCGGATAAGTGAGGCTACGGCTTAGAATAAAGCTCAAGTCGCCGTACATCGGAAACGGAGGCGACGATACTTCTTTTAGTTTCCATCCATTCACCGTTTTCACGCGCATTCGTGTTGAGTCGTTACGCCCCCACACGTATTCCACCACGCTGTCTCGTTCAAAATTAAACCTGCGCGACACTTCGCCCGCCTTGTTGCTGAAAGTCCACACACCAGTGCGCGTATTTTTCTTATACTCACCCGTAATATAGACCTTCTTGTCCGCCCCCTGCAACTGGTACGAACCCTCTTTTATGCTCGGTTCGTCGTCCAGCACATAGTACGTCTCGGTCAGTTTACTCACCTTATCTTTTTCCACCACACGTTTTAGCTTTTCCTGCGCACTGCCCGCCAGAGCAAAAACACACAAAACACAGAGAATCAAATTCCGGTTTTTCATAACTATTCTTGTTTATTTAATTGGTTTTTCTGTTTGTTTTAGACTCTCCTACCCTGCAACTATAGAAATCAAAGATTCCTTTTCTCAAAAATAAATACAATATCCGGCTTTGTCTCTTTGCCGGAGATTTTGGACATTATTTGGGAACGTTTTTGTTTTGTAAAAATATCAGACATTGTGAATACTTTCTTTTATATCTTCAATTGACAATCTTTCTTTATGTCTATGAATCATTGCATGGCAATTAGGACAAACGGGAATTAAATCTTTTATTGGATCAATCTTATAATTTTTACCTATTTCTGAAATCGGTACAATATGATGTACATGAATAAAATCTTTTCCAATTTCACCATAAGTTGAGTAAAAATTAAAACTACAAATTTGACATGAATATCCGTATTGTTTAATGCAAATCCTTCGTGCTAATGGATTTCTTTCAAACTTATTTAAAATAATCTCATTTCTTTTACCTTCATATAGTTCAAACGGTTCGAAAGCTTTTGTATTGGTTAGCTCATTATTCAAATTATATGGGTTTCTAAATGACCAAATTATTTTTACAGGAATCGTTTCGGAGTATTCTTTCGCAATCATATTCCCTTCATAAGTGAAGGGCAAAAAATTGTTTGTTCTTGTGAAAAGATAAATATTATAATCGGGACTATTAGCTGTCATTTTACGAATAAGCGGCTGATTTATATTGGAATTTGTCTTTGCTTCCCAATGAAATAAATCTCCATCCCAGAAATTATTATAATCACTTCCTGTTCTTCCTGGAACACCGACATTTGCAAAAATATAGATATTATTATCGTATTCTCTGTAACCTGTATCCCAGGCTCCTTTCCTTTTTTTAGAGGGAACAGATAATAACTCGTAAATATCGTTTTTTGTATATGTTTTATCTATTTCAAACATTATTTAGAAACAAAATCAACACCAACCCTAACAGAATGAGCAAATGTATGATTAGCTATTCTTTGTGTATAATTAGGTCTTAATGTTGTTACATATTTTACATCAAAAATGTTTAAATTACCATTATCGGCAACTTCATGTATTGGTTTATTTGATTCAACCCGTCTAAGTTCAATTTTACCATCTTGTATTTTTGGATTTTTTATATTGAATGCATGAGGCTGAATATATACTGGTTTGTACTTGAATTTTTTTATTGCATCTATTTCTGCATTCAAACTATTAATTCTAGCTTCCTTAACATTAAGCCCTTTTGAAATATAGTCCTTTATATTGTTTAATAAAGATTTATCTGAAATAGCTGATTCTAAATTAGAGATTAACTTATCGGGAATGCTTACATCATCTGTTTTTTTAGTTTTTATTTTTTTAGTTGATTCATAATTTATCCAACTTATAGCCTTATTACCAGGAATATAACTTATAAAAGCGGAATCTCCAAGCACATTAGCAGACTCAATATCTAAATCCTCTCCAACAACAAAAAAATAGTTCTGATTAATCTTTAAAGGTCTCAAACAATCGCATAGAGCTGTTATACATAAGTAGTACAATCCATTCTCATCGACAAAAATATCTCCAAAATTCACATAAGGAAAATCCATGTTATTTAAGCTTATTACATTCACCGAATTGTAAAAAGTATTCATGGATGCAATTTCACTTTCTGTTGGTATTGCACTATATTTCGGGCTCTCAATATCTAGAAATGATGAATCTAATAAAGAAAGTTTTGATGTCCTTAATCTTAATGATGCATGTTCAATTAAAAGGTTTTTTATCAAAGAATTAAATGGAACATCAGTCTTGTTTTTCTCTTTTAGGAAATTTCTATGGGTGAAAAATGCTTCTGAAGATGATTCCAATAGTTTCTCATTTACAAAGCTCTCATTTCGATTAAATATTGTTTGCATCTCAAGACCCAGCAACTGAATAAAACTATTTTTACCTTCAACTAACTCTTCAGATATTCTTGTTAGTAGTGAATCTATATTTTTATCACCTTCAATATCCTTTCTCAATATAAAAAGATAAGTGTTGTTTATTATAAAACTGTTTTTAGTTTTACCGACAAACATCCGTTCTTCTGTCTTTTCAGATGCGATGTATCTTCGCGAGTAAACTAATAATTTAAGAAAAGTTGCAATGTTTTTATCTTTCTCATGTATCCATTCGATATTCTCTTTATAATCAATAGAATGCTTTGAAAGAATTTCAGAAGGATCTGTACCTGTATCAAGTAATTTTTCTATATCTTCAATTTCTGACTGATCCAGATAGCTATAGTCGTCAATTAGAATTTGAAATTGTGATTCAGTATAACCAGAAAAAAATTTGTCAATTTGCTTTGAAATCAAATCAAACTTAGTTGTTGCAGTATAAATACAACAGAAATTAATACTTGAAGTATTTACAATATCAGATAGTAATTTTAATGAGAATTCTTCCCCTCCAACATCATTTAACTCCCAATCAAGCAAAATTAGATCTCGATCATTAAATAAATAACTTTTTAATTTATCGTTAGTAACATCAGATTGATCAAATTTATGAACAGTTAAGCTTATGCCTTTTTCTTTGAAATTTTCATATAAGTCAATCGACAATTGTTCTTCATTGATTGCTGGATTTATTGGGTCAAAAGAATAGAAATTCTTTGCCTTTTCGTCAATGAATACAACAGAGTTTATTGAATCCTTTATAATTTTAAATGCGATATCTTTATAACTCATATTATCTTATATTTTTAATAACAAAACATGCTCCTCCTAATGAATTATACTCTTGTTTATTGGTAGCATATATATCAAAATAATTTTCATTAAGACTTTGTTTAGCCAGATATAATCCAATACCTCTACCATTTGGACGATTTGAATAAAACAAATCAAATATTTTATTTAATCTGTGTTCTTCTATTTTTCGTCCGGAGTTGATAATAAGAATTTCTTTTGTTTCTTCTATATAATCAAATCGAATCACTTTTTCTTCAACATTTCTAAGCCAATATATTGCATTATTTACAATGTTTATAATGACAGTATAAAGAGTCGGTTCTTTAATGGAAATTATATGCTCTAAGAAATCTGGCGTCGCATTAATTTGAATATTCTCCTCTTCGAATTTCTTACCAAAGAAGTTTTTGACATATGAAATCAAACTATCACACTTTATATCTTTTATTACAGCACCATTGATTCGATATAATGGAGAAAGCAAATCATATTTCTCCTCTAAGCTTCTAAAAGTTTTCTCCAACAATTGGAACTCATGATTATGTTGCATATCTACTTTTTTATCCAAATCGGATAGAAGTCTGTTTATCCTTGAATAAAGCACATTAAATTCATGATCAATAATTTCCACCGCAACTCCAAGTTGTGCTGTGTCCTGCACATGGTTCCATTGATGCTTCATTTGCTCATATCTTTCTTTATATGCACCTTGAAGCATTTCTTCATCAATATCAAAACTCATGCGTTTGATATGACTTGATAATGATATCAAACTTTTATCCGTCAACTGCTTTAATTCATCAAATAATGATTTTAGCTTTACAGATTCACTCTCGACATCTTCTTTACTAATAACCTGATTTAATGCATTTTGTTGATATTTAGAGAAACGAGTTAATATTTGCTCCGCTCTACCATCATAATCAATTAATAATTCATTAAATTTGGTCGTAAGATTAAATCTATTATCACCTATTAATCTTTCCAATTCTCCTTTATAGACCAATGCATTTTTTGTAAACTCTCGTTTTAAATCTCTTACTTCAAGCTTATCATTTACTTTTTGCATTAAAACGAAACCTCTATCTTTTACATTGGCATTAAATGCTATAATTTGTTCTTCATAGTTATTTAAGCGATCTAATTGTGTTTCTGTAGGCTTATATCTTTTAGGAACTTGGGGTAATAAATAATCATAATCAACTTCTAGCTTCTTTAATTCTCCCAATATATCTTCAATATCATCATAAGTTGTAGAAGCAACTTTTAGCTTTTCATCCAATTGATTTAACAATGAAGAGTATTTATTCTCATAGTCAGTAAACTTATCTGGATAATCCTTCAAAGATCTTGTAAATGCTTTCTTCTCTTCAGTCTCTCTTTTTTTATCTTCTTCTAATGCAGCATTCTGTTCTTTAAGCTTTTTCTTCTTATCTAAAAACAATGTCTCTTCTGCTTTATCCGAAAAATAATCTTTAGCAAGTTGAATGAAAAAAGCCGAAATATCTGACTCAAACGATCTATATTGCTCATTATTAATTAAACCTTCTCGACTTGATTTATCTTTTAAATGCTCGTTCCTGATTCTTTCTAAACCTAAATATCCAAACATTCTACGATAAGAGAAATAATATGTTCCAATACGCTTATTTCTTCTTGCTTCAAATTTTAAAAAATCTGCATTAGGTCTTCCATAGGGTAATACTCGAAAGTTATCTCTATATAAATATAATCCACCATTAGCTGTTACCTTATCTTTGATTCTTTTAAATGCCGTTTCATTTAACATTGAATCTTCAAGATTACCTTGACTATAACCAAGCTTTATCGGTATTTCTCCATAAAATTTATTTTTCAACTTTCTTCTATTACTATCATAATTATATTCAATTACTTCATCGTAAATCTTCAAAGATCCTTTAAAACTACCATTTCCATCGAATACACCATCTATTAATATATCTGCATATTGAAAATCATCATAAATAAAAAAGTTACCTTCCGAGTTAAGTAACTCCTTGTCTTTTCCCAACAATTCATGAATATAAATATTCGTAGAAACTGATACTTCTCTTTTAATAAAAGGATTAAAGAAACCAGACAAACTGGAAATAACGAAGTTTCTATTTTCTTGATCCTCCTCATTCTTAATTTCTTCAGAGAGTTCAACTATTTGGTCAATCGGTTCAAAAATCAAAAACTTCGTACCATGATCATCTCCTAGGACAGAAAATTTTTCGACTAAAACAGACACCAACTCATTTGAAATCTCAGCTTTTTTGATTGAGTTAAGAATATTTTGTTTTAATTCCAATTGTTTTAATTCCCATATGGGATTATCTTTTGCATCTTTTTCTTTCTCAAAATTCTTTAAGAACTCTTGTTTCAGAGATTTAAATGTATCCTGAAATGTATCAATGTTATCTAAGGATTTGACAGGGATATTGATATCATCCAAGTAATAATTGAAGTTTTCTAATAAACGCCAATCAAAAAACAACATCTGAATAGGTGAGCCTATTTTCTTTGTAAGCATTAGCATTGGAGAACCGAGGAAAGCAACCGATAAACGACCAATTCCTTTTTCACCTGCTTTGACACGAGGTGCTTTCCATAATGTTTCAACATCCTTTATGTCAAGCTCAACCCTTGTTTTTGAATCAGTACCGAGTACCAGCCATTTATCAAAAATGTCTGTTTGAGACATACCTTTTCCATCATCAGTCATTAAAAACAAAGGAGACTCCAAACCCAAATATCCGGGTTTAAAAATCTCCGCAGTCAGATTATCTGCATATGCATCATAACCGTTTTTCCATAATTCGGTTATTGCTGTAGGTAAGTCGGCAATTTGCCCTTTTCCTAAAAGATCTACTGCTCTGGCTTTAGTTCTGAATTGCATTTTCTTGACTTTTAATTATTGCTTTTCCAATAGCTTCTGCATATTTAGGAGGTACAGCATTTCCTATCATTCTTGCAGTTTTTTCAATACTCACTGTTTTAAAGATATAGTCTTTCGGAAAAGACTGTAATACTGCTCCTTCCCGTAGAGATATAGCCCTGTTTTCTTCTGGATGAGCAAATCGTCCGTTAGATATACTGAAGAATTTTGTTGTAATAGTTGGGGAAGGTCTATCCCACCACATTCTACCATAAGTATCTTTAAAACTTTGCTTATTATTCAGGTGGCAATTTGGTGCTAAATCCTCATTATCAACATAGGACAGACGAGTTCCTCCGTCACTTTCTGTAAGAGAAAGCCTTTTTAAATTAATTGGCCTTAATCCAGCAGTTGTATGCATAAAGTCTGTGTTGTCTTTATGACCTGCTTCAATAGGAGCAAATCCGTTTTGCGTACCCAATACATCCCTGACAGTTACTTTTGGAGCAAGTCTCTTTTCAGGTTCAATTTCAATATCAGAAACTCTGTTTGCTATTAAAGTAAAACGTCTTCTGTGCTGTGGAACACCATATTCACTTACTTCATGCACATTAAAATGAACTTTGTACTCATTATCATTCAACCAGTGGATAAAATCATCTAATCCGCTTTCATGTTTTCTTCTAAGAACTCCTGGAACATTCTCAACGACAACATATCCAGGAATATAATACTCCACAAATCGTCTGAATTCCTTTAGAAGATCTTTCGACCTCATTGATTTTTCCCTTTCAGTATTTATAATACTCCAAAACTGGCAAGGACTACAACCAATCAGGATCAATTCATCATCATTCCTCTGTAATGAAAGTTTGTTTTCCAGTGCAGTAACATCTAAATCAAAAACATCAGCATGAATGAACTCAGCACCTTTAATATTTGATTTATAAGTTTCCTCACAGGATTTGTCAACATCAATTCCTGCAATCACCTTTATACCCGCTTGCTGCATTCCATAGCTCATGCCGCCCCCAGAACAAAAGAAATCAACTGCTTTAAAACTCATTGTTTTTGTATTTTTTGAATCTATTACTTTATATCTATTGTTTCGTTAAAAACATCGTCGTCGAATAGCTGTTTCACGCTCACTTCCAGCGCAGCAGCAAGCTTCTCAATATTGACTATTGAGATATTCCGTTTTCCACTTTCTACGCCGGCCAGATAACTTCTGTCCATCCCGGCATAGAATGCCAGATCGTTCTGCGAAATAGATTTTTGGAGTCTGAGCTCCTTTATCCGATTACCGATTTTAACTTTTATATCCATGGGTATAATATGCTCTGCAAATATGATGATTTGTAGACTATGAGTCGTAGACTATGAGCAACACAGTTTGTTATATTTTAAAAACTATAGTTTCTGATTTATTCACATAAAAAAGGCTGTTCGGATAAAAATCCCCCCTCCCGACTATAGCGTGTCTTCCGGTTCGCTCCCACTGTTCGCAATTGCTATTCTTTTCATATCAGTTCGTTATGTTTTTTCATTCTACCCCGTTTCTTCCTCCCGGTATTTAGTCTGTCGTGTGTCTGCAAGTTCACGTTTTCCTCCCCTCCGCATCCCTCTTTAAATCATAAATAATGTTAACTGTGTGTTTTAAATAATACAAATTCTGCCTGTGCGGAAACCTGCACCAAGAATGTATTTAATTTAAATTTTCAGATAAAAATATACAGAAATCTAGCCGAATTGGAATCTTAAAATATTTTAATTTAGACTCCTTCCCTATTTTTATTTTCATAAAATCCATTTACATTTGCCCACAAGTTAACATAAAACCGGTTCACCCCGATAGCTTTATGTCAACCCCATTTTTAATAATCAATACTAAAACTAACCAGTAAAAATTTTGAAATTATGAACAAATCCTCCGAAACCGGACATGCCAAAAACGTGGCAAACTTTGAGACTTTAACCAATTATGTGATTTCGTACAACGGTGCTTACAATCCGTCGCGCGATGCCATTCGAATACAGTCGTTGCAAACCATCCTCAGCAATACAAAAAATGCTATGACTGATGTCAACAACGCCCTGTCGACCTCCAAAATGGCCAACGCCGAACGCGAAACAACCTTTAAAACCGTCAATCCGTTCACAACCCGCGTAATCAATTCGCTCAAGGCTACAGAAACCACCACCAAAATGGACGATACAGCCCAGTCCTTGGTGAGAAAAATAACCGGTCGTAGAGCCACAGCCATTAAAGAAACCGACGCATCGCTAAAAACTGCCGGTGCCGAAGAAGGACCAAAACATATATCCGCAGCACAAACCAGCTACGATAACATAATCGAGAATTTTGATAAACTGGTTATTCACCTGCAAAACATCCCGCAGTACAGACCCAACGAACCCGAACTGCAACCCCAGGGACTCAGAGCATTTAAAGATGAACTGTATGCCAAAAACAATCAGGCAAAGCTTGCCGACATTGCACTAAGTAATGCTCGCATAGCCCGCAACAAGGTAATGTACGAACCCCTCACCGGAATGATCGACATTGCGGCAGACGTAAAAGCCTATGTCAAGTCGGTGTACGGAGCCACCAGCCCCGAGTTCAAACAGATAAGCAAAATTGAATTTAAACAAGTCAGATAATCTCGGATGATGCTTGTCAGATAAAGTGAAAGTCGCGGAAGTTATACTAAAAACCCGCGACTTTCATCCTAAAATACCCTGCCTCTCCTCATACAGCTTACCTTACAATCTACGGAAAAAGGACTTCATTCATGAAACTTGCTCCTGCATTTATGAAATAAGTTCCTGCGTTTATAATTCTTCCTCCTGCGTTAATGATTCATGCTCCTGCATTAATGATTTTTAAACCTGCGGTTATGAAACTCACACCTGCGGTTATGATTCTCGCTCCTGCGGTTATGAAATAAGTTCCTGCGTTAATGATTTTTAAACCTGCATTTATGAAACTAGCACCTGCGTTTATGATTCTTGTTCCTGCGTTTATGAAACTCATACCTGCAAACTTCATTTGCTGAAACTTTGGAGAAATTCCATCATCCGGAAAGATCATATTCCCCTCCGCTCCGATTAAATCCATTAATCAACTCACAATGCTGCATAAGTCCTTACAATTTTATAACTTTGCAGCCCAAAACATTAGGTATTTACCCAACGTTATAAGGGCGCTTAATGCTAGATGAGGCATAAATTATCAAAGCCTGATAAGTACAAAAATAAAACAGGCTACTTTTCGCAAGGCCTTGCTAACGACCGACCTTGTTCGGTGAGCCAAAAAACAAGTGAAGACGACGTAGAAATCTTTTCTGTTTGAGACTCTGCCGCAGGCGAGTCGAGTTTAAAAGATTTCAGTCGTCAAGCGTAAGTTTTTTGAGCAAAGCGAACACAGTCTTGACTTTTTTTGCATACTTTTTTGCGTCAAGACAAAAAAGTATGTGGGGTTTGGGGCAAAGCCCCAGAGAACAATAAACAAAATTGAAACTAAAAAATAATGGATTTTAAGTACGATGTAATCGTTATAGGTGCAGGCCATGCCGGAAATGAAGCCGCCTGTGCAGCGGCCAACATGGGTTCAAAAACCCTTCTCATCACCATGGACATGAACAAAATCGGTCAGATGAGTTGCAACCCCGCCGTAGGCGGAATAGCCAAAGGGCAAATTGTGCGAGAAATTGATGCGCTCGGTGGTCAGATGGGTATCATTACCGACCGCTCCGCCATACAATTTCGGATGCTCAATCGTTCCAAAGGACCCGCCATGTGGAGTCCCCGCTCGCAGAG
>Ga0302173_10001673_pt1 | contig 11026 bp, 9 predicted proteins | sample I_Fen_N3_1_FD_198785 | JGI IMG/M metagenome (GOLD analysis project Ga0302173, IMG submission 198785) | Peat permafrost microbial communities from Stordalen Mire near Abisko, Sweden - I_Fen_N3_1 | ecosystem: Environmental > Terrestrial > Soil > Wetlands > Permafrost | place: Sweden: Abisko... | reverse complement strand
GTCTGCTTGAACTAAAATTGTATATGCACCGTTTCCTGCATGCTATTGACGGATTGAATGATTTTTCATCTTTGGTATTTCCCAAATACAATCAATACGACACTTTTGTAACTCCGCTGCGTAACTTTCTAAAAGAAAAGGGCGTCACAATCGAATTAAATACACTGATAAACGATTTGGATATTCTTATCAATACTGATGAAAAATTAGTGAAAGGAATCATCGCAGAAAAGGATGGTAAAGAAGTAAAAATACCGATTGGAAAAGAAGATTATGTGATTGTAACTACTGGATCAATGACCGAAGACACTTTCTATGGGGATAACAAAAAAGCTCCTATTATTACAATTGATAATCAAACTAGCGGAAAAAGCGGTGGATGGAAACTGTGGAAGAATCTTGCCGCAAAATCAGAGGCTTTTGGCAAACCGGAAAAATTCTGCAGCAATATCGAAAAATCATCCTGGGAATCAGTGACCTTAACCTGCAGGCCTTCCGCACTCGTGGAGAAACTTAGTGAATATTGTGTGAATGATCCTTACTCCGGAAAAACGGCTACAGGAGGAATTGTCACCATTACAGATTCAAGCTGGCTAATGAGTTTTACCTGTAACAGACAGCCCCATTTCCCTGAACAGCCGGATGATATTCTGGTACTTTGGGTATATGCATTGTTTATGGACAAAGAAGGAAATTACATTAAAAAGACAATGCCTGAGTGTACCGGAGACGAAATCCTTGCCGAATTGTGTTATCATACCGGGATCATCGATCAGTTGGATAATGTGATCCAAAACACGATTATACGTACGGCCTTCATGCCTTATATTACTTCGATGTTTATGCCAAGGGCAAAAGGTGACCGTCCAAGGGTTGTTCCTGAAGGATGCAAAAATCTGGGACTAATAGGTCAGTTTGTAGAAACAAATAATGATGTGGTTTTCACGATGGAAAGTTCGGTAAGAACTGCGAGAATAGCTGTTTATGAATTATTGAATCTCAACAAACAGGTACCTGATATCAATCCTCTGCAATATGATATCCGCCATTTGTTTAAAGCAGCAAAAACAATCAATGACAATAAGTCCTTTTTAGGAGAAGGCATATTAAGAAAAGTTCTCAAAGGAACTTACTTCGAACATATCTTACCGCCAAATGTAGAGGAAGATGAAGAACACGAGTCTTTTTTAACAGAACAAGTAAGCAAATTTAAAGATTGGCTCACAGGTGTAAAAGAGTAATACCTACTTTAAGATTTTATTTTGCAATCTTAAAATTTATCAAAAACGGAAGTAGGATTTACATAATTAAGTAAATCCTACTTCCGTTTTTCATGCTAATATAACTGCTTCTCTTCTCAATCGAAAAAGATCTAGATAGGCAATATGATATGAAATTCCGCGCCAATATTTTCTTCGGCTTTAGAGAAAATAATCCCCCTGTGATTTTCTACTATTTTTTTTCCAATTGATAGTCCAATACCAGTACCTATATACACTTCATTATTGTGAAGTCTTTGAAAAATAGTGAAAATCTTATTTTCATATTGCTGATTAAATCCAATGCCATTGTCTTTTATTATGATCTCACAATATGCTAAACCTGGATCCAGATCCGGATATGTTTTAACTTGTTTTAAAGTCAGTTTTTTGGAACTTATCTCTATTTTAGAAATTGAATTGTCTTTTTTATAAAACTTAATGGCGTTACTGATTAAATTATAAAAAAGCTGATTCATTTGAAGCGGAATTGCATTGATAACGGGTAAATGACCCACTTTTATTTTAAAATTGCGTTCCTGAATCAGCAACTCAAAATCAATTAAAATATTGTCGATAACCGTATTCAAATCAGTGGCTTTAAATTGCCTATCGGGATTGTCAAGATAAGAATAGGCCAATAAATCTTTAATAAGCGTATTCATCCTAATAGATGATTTGCTGATTTTTTCAAGCAGCAAAAGAGCCGGATCAGAAATTTTTTCCTCCATTCCTAAAAGCCTGCTGATAAACATCAATATTTTACGCAATGGCTCCTGCAGGTCATGACTGGCCACATAAGCGTATTCCTGCAACTGTTCATTGGCTGTATGCAGGTTTTTTACAGAGTTTTCCAACTCCTTATTGGACGTGAGCAGGTCTACCGTACGTTCCTGAACTTTAACTTCTAAACCATCGGACATTGCCTGTAATTTCTTTTCAATCTTCCTGCGTTCGGTAATATCTTCAATAGCCAGCAGAATTAATTGTTTTTTACTGGTTTCATAAGTGACTTGTCTGGCATTTAGAAGCAGAATACTTTCGCCGTAAGGCAAAAGATTTACCGCTATCTGATAATCATCAAGTTGTGTTTTTTGCTGAAGTACTTTTTCTAGCATGGCGCGCATTTGAATATCATCAAAAAGATGATTTTGAATTTCATATATGAGCCTGTCTGCTGCCTCTTCTTTGGTAATATTATATTTTTCAGAAAATGCCCTGTTGATGTTTTTTATTCTAAGCTTGTTATCCAAAACAACTATAGGTTCACGAAGAGTTGCCACTATTGCTTCTGTATAATTTTTTGCAATATTAATTTCCTGTTGCTTGTTTAATAGTTCCTGATTGATCTGCGATAGTTCTTCATTGCTGGATTGTAATTCTTCTTTAGAAGTTTCCAATTCTTCGTTCAGGCTTTGCAATTCCTCGCTTCCGCTTAATAATTCCTCATTAGCACTCTGCAGTTCTTCATTCGAAGCTTCCTGTTCTTCACTAATCGCATTTACGTCATTTCGTATTTTTTCCAATTCTTTTTCAAGCTGTGCGATCCTTTTTAAATTGACATCATTACGGATTTCTTCGTCCGTCATATTGTTTGGGGATATCACTGGTTGGATATTGTTTGTTTTATAAAACAATATTAGGAAATAGGGCTCTGAAGTATCTGGCAGCGGCTGTACTTCGATTGTAACTTCACTTATAACTTCTTTCCTTTTAACCTGTATTGCTTCTTTTTTTACAAGCGATCCTGTTTCTTTAGATTTATGCAAGGCATTACGAAGTTCAAAAGCCAATCCTTCTCGAACCATTTTCAGCAAATTAAAAGTAGGCTTGCCCTGTGAAAATTTAATAAAATCAGTAATATCTCCAATAATATGTAAAATATCCACCTGTTCATTTACTATGACACTTACTGGTCTATAATTCGAAAGTAAAATTGATTCTGCACTTTTTATAAAATCTTCTTTTACGATTTCTTTTTTGGGAAGTTCTGATTTAAAACTTTTCAATTTGTCACTAGTTCCTACTCCCCAGCGAGATTGCACTGATCTTGCTGAAACCTCTTTTCTTGTATATATTTTTCCGGCTTTATCAAAAGACTGAAAAAGTTCAACGGCCGGAATAGCAGTTTCTGATTTTCCTAAAAGTAAAAAACCGTTTTCTTTTAAGGCATAATGGAATGTACTTAAAGACTTTTTCTGTAAAAATGCGTCCATGTAGATAAAAACATTCCTGCAGGTAATCAAATCCATTCTGGCAAATGGAGGATCTGTCAAAAAATTATGAACAGCAAAAACGCATAAATCCCTAATTTGCCGTTTAATAGTATAACCGTTGGTATTGGATGTAAAATACTTGGAAAGCGTAGCTTCAGAAACATTACGCATTTGAGATTTTCTATAAAATCCAGCCCTAGCCTTGGCAATAGCAACTTCTGAAATATCCGAAGCAAAAATCTGAATTTCTTTTCCCTGAAGATTTTCTCCCAAAAATTCATGAAGGGCAATAGCCAGCGTGTAAGCTTCTTCACCGGTAGAACATCCTGCAATCCAGATTCGTATTGCATTTCCTTCCGGTACCCTGCCCACTAATAAAGGGAAAACTTTTTCCCTCATCATCTGAAAAATTTTAACATCCCTGAAAAATTCCGTTACCGGTATAAGCAGATCGTTAAATAAATCTTCAGAGGCCAATTTATCACCTCTCAATACTTTAAGATAATCCCTCAGATTGACGATTTTATTTAATGCCATTCGTCTGGCAATACGTCTGCGTATCGTAGTTTGTTTATAATAAGCAAAATCAACCCCGCTGTGGTGACGCAGAATTTTAATAATTTCATTAAATACTGCCTCATCATTAAGTTCATTATCTTCACCGGCAATCGCTTTTGCATTACAAAGCTCAATTAATTTCGCCACTATTTTCACTGGTGATAATACGTAATCAACAACTCCGGCATTAATTGCATTTTGCGGCATTTCATTATAAGAAGCGTCAATATCCTGAGCAAAAGTTATGCCTCCGTGTTCCTTAATCGATCCCAAGCCAAGTGTCCCATCAGATCCATTTCCCGAGAGCAATACTCCGCAGGCCAAATTAAGATGAACCTCCGCCAATGAATTAAAAAAAATATCGATTGCCTGATTTTTAGTATCTTTAATACGTGGACTCAGTTTGAGTACTCCATCAAAAGAAGTCAGTATTTTGTTTTCCGGAATAACATAAATAGTATTTGGCGCCAAATGAATATCGTCGGTAATTTCAATAATTGGTATTCTGGCTACGCGAGATAAAAGCTCTGTAAGTATACTGTCATGCAATGGATGTAAGTGCTGAACAATTACATAGGCCATTTCTGAGTCTTCAGGGATAGCATCAATAAACTGGGTAAAAGCCTCAAGCCCTCCTGCCGAAGCTCCAATACCAACAATAGGAAAGTCCTGGCGTGTAGCCTTGGGCAAGATGTTTTTTTTATGTTGCATGACTTGTAATTTAATTCTGTTGTAATAAGTTACCTCAAAAGTGCAAGAGATTAATTAAACCGTAATAATAAAAGATTCTAATTTGGAATATTTCAGCTGTTCTTTCCAATCCATTTCGATAACTTTTCTTATGAGTTTCTTTAACTCGTTAAAATCAGTGGGCTTCACGATATAGGCATTGGCACCTGATCCAAAAGTGTTCTTAATACCTTCTTGAGATGATGAAGTGGAATAAATGGCAATAATAGGAATGTCCTTAAATAAAATGTCTTCTCTAATTTGTTGCAGGGTTTCAAAACCTGACATAATCGGCATATTAAGGTCTAAAAATATGATGTCAGGGATAATACGATTTTTATCATAAAGATAATTTATAAGCTCAAGTCCATTTATACAAAATTCAACAGTCACATTAAGATGAAGATCCGCTACTGCATCTGCAAAAAATTCCCTGTCATCCTGATCGTCGTCAGTGAGTAAAATCCGTATGTTTTCTTTATTATCCATTAGTTTTTATCAATTATTTCAAATGTACGCTTTAATCAACGTTAAGCAGTTTATTATTGTTTTAACTGTAAATTAAAACCTAAGTAGGCACCGATCAGCGCAATTCTGTTGCTTTGCAAATCTTCGTCGATAAATCTCATTAGATTTCATATCAATCAAATTCTACAAAAAGTTTATTATCCACTTGCCATACTCCGGTTGTATCCCATGCTATCTTTTCTGCCTCTTCCTTCTGAAGAAGAGAACTAACTATACCGCTAAGGAAAATCGTTTTACCATCAACTCTCACTTTAATATTACCGATATCAAGTATCCAGCTTCGTTTAAGAGCTTTCTCCACAATCAGCTTCTCCAGTTCATTATTTATTTCAGCTTCAATAATTATTTTGTCAATAACTCCTCTTACTCCTTCCAGATTTTGAATGGCAATCTCTGCGGCCCTCCTTTGGAAATTCCAATGCAAAATACCATCAAGGGTTACCCATCCGTCTTGAACTGTAACTTTTAATCTGTGATTAGGTATAACCCATTTTACCTCTAATGCTTTAATAACAGAACTTTCAATCTCTTTATCATTCTTAATTGCTGAATAAGGAAGATCTACCCTCACGTCATCTATAATGGCCCTAACCCCTGATATATCCTTAATTGTATGTTCAGCTTCTTTTTTTTGATTATAATTATCTACAGTTCCTGCAAGAGTAACAATCCCATCTTGAACACTAACCTCTATTTTATTAGAATCTAAAATAGGTTCCCACTTTATAGCTTCCATAACTTCTTTACGTAAAACATCGTTACTTTTTTTCATTAGATTTTTCATTAATATTTTTCAACAATAAGCATTGATATACTTGTTTTTATAAGTATAATAATGTTTATATCGGTAGGCAAAATTGAGACAAATAGAGCTGAAAATAAATGATTTCTATCAATCGAAAAAGTGATAAGAAACATTTAATATATTGAAGCAATAAGGACAATTATTTACTTATATCATTATTTGGTTGTATTTACAACCTGAACTTTTGTGGGCACTTTTTCTATCGAGAGAAAAGAATTCAATAAAAGAAGAACAATAGCTACAAGAATAGCAAAAGTGGTCAGACCCACTCCTTGCATGTACCTTTTACTTGCTTTTAACGTTGCTTTATTATTTTTTATGTAAGAAACTTTGTTTGCTTCAATTTCATAAAGCAATATATCTTCATACGACTTCTTTATTAAGGCTTCATACTTGGTTACAGATAAGGCCTGATCCAATGGTTTACTTCTAAAAATACTAAGCATTAACAGTATAGAACTGACAAAACATGCGATAGGTATAATCGTAATTAATTGAATACTTTGATTAGCCCCCTCTAAACTATTTAAGAAAAAAGGAATAAACAATACTGTAAAACCAATAATGGTACCTGCATAAGAATGCTGCTGGCGATAGGAGTCAACTTGTTTTTCAATAACTTCTTTAGAATTCAGGGCTAGAAATTCTAAATATCTAATGTCTTTCTCCATTTAAAATAATTTTAAGGTTTTAAAGCTTGTAAAAAAATCCTGTTGAAAAATAATTTTCAACAGGATTTAATATATTATTTTATGCTTGTTCCAGTATCTCTTTCTTTTCATTAAATTATTTTATATCGATCTTTCCGCTGGCATAACGTTTTTTCAAAATATCAAGTGGTGTGTCTTTTAAGTTTCTTTGTCCCGGTATGTCATAAGGAACAGCAAATATCCAAAACAGGAGCACTAGCCAGATGATCCACCATATAAAATTCATTCCCCAGTAATAGTTTTCGTAATACATGATATAGTTATTTTATAAATAATAAATTTAATTACAAAAGTTCTTCAGAGGAATCTCTTCTCTTTGAGTAACTCAAACAATTCTATTTTTTAATTTTATATCCCCAAATTTCAACATGTGCCTTGTCATCCTGGCGATTAGGCAGTGTTTTATAAACAAAAACAATTTTTTTAAGTTTTCGCTCACCTCCTGTTAAAGAAATTTTGTGGCTTTCGCCGTTTGCCTGAATTGGGTTATTAACTTTTACACTTTGGTCAGTTCCGTGTGTAAAATGAAGTTTCAGGCTTATGATGTCAATAGGTGTATCCGTTACAACAAATTTAAGTTCTGTGAATTTGTTTTCTCCTATTACTAATATTTCATCCGTGTCCTTTTTGAAATTTACCGTAGTCTCCCCAATCTTGTGCCAGCCTTCTTTATTGCTTGTCATCACTTCAACTTTTTGTGCCTGCAGCGTGTTGCCTGCCACTGTAATAATCAGTAACATGGCCATAACTATCTTTTTCATATGTAATTGTTTAAATTATCATACAAAGCTCCGGGATAAATATTCATTGAGAAATGACTGCTGTCACTGATTAAAATGATGCTTGTCACTATCCATTGATCTAATTTATTAGAAATACAGCATTATATTATAAATTATGTTTTTTTATAAAAAAGCTGTAGTAATCCAATTTCAATAGTAAGGCGCTATAGTCTTTATTCTATTATCTCAAAACAATAGTCTAGAGAGCAGATATATCGAATACTATCTAGACCGCATTACCTATATAATTTACTATGTTTTTGCAGTACAATATGAGCATTGGATATATCAGACATTCAGAATTCCTAGACTGAAACAAATACATTTTTATTTGATTTAAAGTTTAATCGAATCTTAAGCAAGCAAAAAAAAAAGTCAGACAACAATCCGTACATTTCGCTATTCTACTGAAAGTCCAAAAAAAATGCACATCTGTTAAATAAAAATTTAATATGGCTAATACTGAACCTCTGATAAAAAAGAAAAATATCGAAATACCTGACGAGTTTAAACGAGAACAAGATTTAGCTACAGTTTTTTTATAATATAGAAAAGAATGTTTAAATCATTTCCCATATCCGAATTTAAGTTCGGCGGCCGAAACTGCATTAATTTTTTGTTTTTTCCAACATTTTCTGAGCATTATCAACAACTTCTCTGACATTTTATTTTATAAAATAATTCAAGATCCTAATTAAATTTTCTAAATATCAGTATATGCTAAATAAATCTATCAAGTTTAATGTACTACCAAATAATACAATAAACACAAATGTTACTCATAATTATTTAAGACTTAAACCGGTTCTGTTTCTTTTACCTCTGTTTTTCTTAACTGCCATTGTTTTATTTTTGTATAGTAAAAGTGCCTTATGTGCTGATACATACGCACAAATTCAAAGAGATAGTTTCTTATTTATCAATTCTCACTTGGGACAATATCCAAATCTTCAATATAATCTTACCCAACTAGGAGATATAGTAGTTTTTTTATCTTTTATAAGCATTTTAATCCTCTATGCCCCTAAAATCTGGGAGGCTTTATTATCATCTCTTCTGGTTTCCATACTACTATCTTGTCCACTAAAAAGTGTATTTGCAGTACCAAGACCTGGAGCAGTATTTAGTAATGACAGTATCACTATTATAGGAAAAGCATTATGCGGACATAATAGTTTACCCTCGGGGCACTCCATTACAGTTTTTACCATACTTACCGTTTTATTGTTTGGCCTTATGCCCAGAGCGTTGAAGTTTAAAATTTTATGGATCATTTCAATAATTAATACAGGATTGTTTGTTGTCTTTACAAGAGTAGGCATAGGTGCGCATTATCCGCTTGATGTTATCATAGGGAGCATTATCGGGTATATTTCAGGGTTGTCCGGTATTTTTATCAGCCGAAAATATAAAATTTGGGCCTGGATTAATAATAAAAAGTACTATCCAATTTTTATTATATTGTTTGTGATTTGCTGTATTTCATTAATCTACAGAATAATTGATGAAAATTTAATAATCTTTTATTTTGCATTTGTTAGCTTAGCCGTTTCACTTTATAAAATCATTGCTTTTTATGTTAAAAAATAATATAAGAATAACTCATTTTGTTTTACTTATGAGTTTTTTGATTTTTTTGTTCTTTCATTTACCATTTTACACCTATGTATTTAATAATGTTGATTATAAAAGCTGGAATGGTATAGTTTTGATTATAAGTTTGGTAATTCTAATGCTGGTTTTAAATGCTTTTGTTTTTTTCCTGATATTTTATCTCTCTCGTTGTCTTGGAAAATTTTTACTTGTATTATTCTTTATGGTCAATGCCGTTGCGGTTTACTTTATTAATACCTATAGTGTTATTATAGACGAAAGCATGATTGGTAATGTACTCAATACCAATTATGAAGAGTCCAGCAGTTTTTTCTCTATTAAATTAATATTGTACATCATTTTTCTTGGGGTTCTGCCAAGTATCTATGTCATTAAGGTTAAAGTAATAAATGAAACATTGAAGAAATTCTTAACAATTTCTTCCCTTACCTTATTTTTTGTTATTGTTTTAGTATTTGCCAATGCTAGTAACTGGCTGTGGATTGATAAGAACTCAAAACAATTAGGAGGTCTTGCAATGCCCTGGTCATATTCAGTTAATACATCGCTTTTTTATATTCATAAATACAAGAAGAATGAAAAAGAAATTTTACTGCCAAATGCTGTAATAAAAGACAATCAGAAATCGGTTGTTGTCTTAGTAATTGGGGAATCTGCAAGAAGCCAGAATTTTTCGCTCTACGGATACAAGAAAAACACCAATCCGCTGCTTTCGAAAATACCGAATGTATTTCATTTTGATGCCAATTCTTGTGCGACTTATACAACAGCTGGCGTAAAATGTATTCTGGAACATACGAATTCAGATGATTTATATGAAATCTTACCTAATTATCTTTATAGAAATAATGTAGAAGTTGTCTGGAAAACTACAAACTGGGGAGAGCCTCCGGTACATATCGAAAAATATCAAAACAGAGAGATTCTAAAGAAAGACTGTAAAGGCGAAGAATGTAATTATGACGAAGTTCTTTTAAGAGGATTAAAAGAGCAGGTTTTATCCAGCAAGAAAAATAAAATACTGATTGTATTGCACACAAGTACCAGTCATGGACCAACTTACAGCAAAAAATACCCGCCTGCATTTGAAACTTTTAAGCCTGTCTGTAATAGTGTTGAACTGGGAAAATGTTCTCAGGAAGAACTCTTTAATGCTTATGATAATACTATTGTTTACACAGATTATATTTTATCAAAAGTAATTGAAGATTTAAAGGAATTAAAAGAATATAAAAGTGCGATGATTTTTGTTTCAGATCACGGAGAATCCTTAGGAGAAAAGAATCTTTATATGCATGGAGTGCCAATAAGTTTTGCACCGAAAGAACAATATGAAATCCCTTTTATAGTTTGGGTATCCGATAATTCGAAACAACTTAAAACTAATAAAACATTAACGCAGAATCACGTTTTTCACAGTGTTTTAAATTTTTTAAATATACAAAGCCCTGTTTATAATGAGCAGATGAACATTTTTAAATGAAGCAAATAATGCTCAAAACTTATCCGGTAACTTTTTTTTCAATATAAATGACTTATAACAATTTAATTGACGTCGTAAATGGCCTGATCAGCAGTGTTTTTGAATGCAAAAAAGCTCTATTTTATATTTGAGAGCTCCCGCATTTCTTTTTCGTGATTGGTGTACCTTTTATACTTTTTCACAGTTTATATTAAAAGCCACAGGCATCAAAAACATGCTTTCGCTTCACAAATATAGTCATGTATGTTTCTTCTGATTGATTTTAAATGAGTATATAATAAAGTACTAATCTCAAAAATCTTCTTTAAGGCCGCTTACAATTGGTCATCCGGTTTTGCATAT